>Ga0079223_10002147_pt1 | contig 12136 bp, 7 predicted proteins | sample Stecom2011_FD_75072 | JGI IMG/M metagenome (GOLD analysis project Ga0079223, IMG submission 75072) | Agricultural soil microbial communities from Utah to study Nitrogen management - Steer compost 2011 | ecosystem: Environmental > Terrestrial > Soil > Agricultural land | place: USA: Utah...
AAGTCAACATTCAGCACAAACATTTGCATAGGACCAGGAAAGGTATCTCAGGCCTTAGGAATAAATACAAAAGACAACCTCACTTCTCTTTTGGGAGATAAAATTTGGATTGAAGATGTAAATATTCAACCTAAAATGTCAGAAATAATAAGTAGTCCGAGAATTGGAGTTGATTATGCAGAAGAAGATGCATTGTTGCCTTATCGATTTCAATATAAAGTTTCAAATAATTTGATTTAAATCAAATATTATTACCACTGCCGTCTTTCCTAGAATTTGAAAAAATTTTCACCTATATAGCACTATTATTTTTATAAATCAATAGCACTTTGATTTTTTATTTCACTTTATTTTTCAAATATTTGCCTACTATTGAGATGACAAGTACTCATAATGAACAACACTAATAATCAGCGATTTATGCGTAATCACTAAAGTCTAAAAGATGTGCGATTATTATAGACAATTGTTAACTGTTTTTTGTTTGAGTAGAATAAAATATGTATCTTAATCGCAAATAGTATTAATCAAATTAAACTGCAAAAATGAGTAAAAACTTTAACCAAGTTTGGGACAATTGTTTATCAATTATCAAAGACAATGTAAGCCTTCAAAGTTTTAAAACGTGGTTTCAGCCAATTACTCCAGTTAAACTTTCTAACAATGTATTAACAATTCAAGTGCCTAGCCAATTTTTTTACGAATGGCTTGAGGAGCACTACATCTCATTGTTAAGAAAAACCATTAAAAAAGAATTGGGTGCCGAAGGTAAATTGGAGTATAGTATTATTATGGAGAACAGTGTTAACAATCCGAAACCATACACTGTTAAAATACCAACTTCAAATAGAGAGGGGCTTAGAAACGAACCAGTATCAATGCCAATTGATGTGAATAGAGAAAAGGGAATTAAAAACCCGTTTATTATTCCAGGTTTAAAAAAGGTAAACATTGAATCTCAACTTAATCCAAACTACTCATTTGATAACTTTATAGAAGGTGATTGTAATCGATTAGCCCGCTCTGCAGGTTATGCAGTTGCAAAAAAACCAGGTGGAACAGCTTTTAACCCTTTGCTAATATATGGAGGCGTTGGTTTAGGGAAAACTCACTTAGTACATGCTATTGGAATTGAAGTGAAAAATCTTCACCCAAGTAAAACTGTGCTTTATGTTTCTTCTGAAAAGTTTACCCATCAGTTTATAGATGCAGTTAGAAATAACAATCAGAATGATTTTATTCATTTCTATCAAATGATAGACGTGTTGATTATTGACGATGTACAGTTCTTTAGCGGCAAAGAAAAAACACAAGATGTGTTTTTTCATATTTTCAACCACTTGCACCAGACAGGAAAACAATTAATCTTAACTTCTGATAAAGCTCCTGTAGAGTTACAGGGTATGGAACAACGTTTGCTTTCTCGATTCAAATGGGGATTGTCAGCAGATGTGCAATATCCTGGTTTGGAAACTAGAATTGCCATCTTAAAAACTAAAATGTACAATGAAGGGTTAGAACTGCCTAAAGAAGTTGTAGAATATTTGGCTTACAGCATTACTACAAATATTCGGGAGCTTGAAGGTGCTTTAATTTCATTGCTAGCGCAGTCTTCGCTCAATAAAAAAGCAGTAACTCTTGAGTTGGCAAAACAAATGATTGACAAGTTTGTAAAAAATACTGCAAGAGAAGTTTCAATCGATTATATACAAAAAGTAGTTTGCGACTATTTCGATATGCCAATAGAGTTGTTGAAATCGAAAACAAGAAAAAGAGAAGTAGTTCAAGCAAGACAAATTGCTATGTTTTTTGCTAAAAAGATGACAAAATCGAGTTTGGCAAACATTGGTATGCATTGTGGAAATAGAGACCATGCTACTGTTTTACACGCTTGTAAAACAGTTAACAACCTTATTGATACAGACAAGCGGTTTAGAGGGTATGTCAACGATTTAGAAAAGAAAATTACCATTCAATAAAATTAAAAAGGAAGTTTTCGCTTCCTTTTTTTAATCAAATAAGAAAATGAAAATTCTAATGGTTTGTTTGGGCAATATTTGCCGATCACCTATGGCACAAGGAATTGCAGAGCATAAGATTGCAAAAAAAGGCTTAAATGTTTTTGTAGATTCTGCAGGGACATCTGATTATCACATCGATAAAGCACCTGACCCAAGAGCGATAAAAAAAAGTGCCGAATACGGTATTGATATTTCCAATTACCGTGGAAGACAATTGGAAAAGAAAGACTTTGAGACCTTTGACCGCATATTTGTAATGGATACTTCTAATTATGAAAACGCAGTATCGCTTACAGAAGATCCTGATGAAATAAAGAAAGTAGAAATGATCCTCAACTTAAGTCAACCAAATACCAATATGTCTGTTCCAGATCCATATTATGGCGCTGAAGATGGCTTTGAAAATGTTTTCCGACTTTTAGATGCTGCTTGTGATGTATTGATTGAAGAAATTGAAAGTGAAGAAGCCTAAAGTATATCTAATTCCAAACACCTTGGGTAAAGAAGCAGCAATCGAAGCTTCAATACCAGCCGACAATCTGAAAATTATTCAACAACTTAACCACTTCGCTGTAGAAAATATAAAAGATGCACGTAGATTCTTAGTTCGTTGTAATTTAAAATTCAAAATAGACGAAAGCGAGTTTTTTGAATTGAATAAAGATAGCGGACATCAAGAGATTAGTCAATTAATTTCTATTTTGAATAAGGGCAACTCAATTGGTATTATTTCAGATGCAGGCTGCCCAGGCATTGCAGACCCAGGCGCTAAGCTTGTAGAGGCAGCACACATCAACAACATTGAAGTAATTCCACTAGTCGGACCATCCTCAATACTTTTGGCTTTGATTGCAAGTGGGTTTAACGGACAGTCTTTTGCTTTTCATGGCTATCTGCCAAGAAGTGAAGAAGAGCGTGCAAAGCGCTTGCTGCAAATGGAAAATAGCAGCAGGAAAGAACATCAAACACAAATTTTTATGGAAACACCCTATAGAAATGAAGTGCTATTTGAAGATGTTTTAAAACATTTGTCATCCAAAACACAAATTGGAGTTGCAGCAGACCTTACATTGCCAAGCCAGTATATAAAAAGTCAAACAATTGAAAAGTGGAAAAAGGAAAAACGTCCTAGTCTCCACAAGCGACCTGCAATTTTCTTACTATTGGCCTAAGTCGCTGTGGTATAAACTTAAAGCTGCAATTGGTTTTTCAATTATAGCTCCTACCTTCACGTCATTTGCTTCTGCAGTAGCAGTAAGAAATTCATGGTAATAAAAACCAACTGAACCTACTGTATTTAATGGCCAATCAGTTGCTTTATCAAACCGAAGTACTTTATTGTCGAAGAATTGCTGAAACTCCTCCATAATTTGCGAAGCCATAAATGCGTTTTCTTTGTGTTGGTACGCAAAGTGACTAAAGCTTGCCATAAACCGATTAGGCTGCTCTTTTTCGTACAACTGATGTAAAATATCATCAATATTTAATTTGTACCTAAAGTCAAAACGATCTCTCAATTCTTTTGGCATGTACTCTTCAATGTATGCTTTCAACACCCTTCTCCCAATATTAACCCCTCCACCTTCATCACCAATGGCATATCCTCCACTCGGAAAAGATTGAATAATATTCTCACCATCAAAGCTACAAACATTACTCCCTGTACCTAAAATGGCGGCAATTCCTTCATTTTTATAACAAGCAGCGCGCGCCGCACCTAACAAATCATGTTCAACATGAATGTTGGCATTATGAAAAAAACTATATAAAGCTGTTTTTACAATCCCTTTTTGTGATTCAGTTGAACATCCTGCTCCATAAAAGTAAACCACTTGAGCATTCTTGGCTTTTTCAAACTTAGAGAATGTTGACTTTACAGCAGCCGAAATACTGTTAATTGAATGAAAGTTTGGGTTTAAGCCAATGCCTTCAATTTGCTCAATATCAGACACTCCATTAATAATTCTCCAATCTGTTTTTGTAGAACCGCTGTCTGCTATTATAATCATGATATGCTATTTATTAAGTGTTTGCAAAAATAGGTTTAAGTAGTTGATGAAATCAAAAGATAATATATATTATAGAAACAAGGAACTTTAATTACCTTTACAATAAACTGAAAACTTTGCTTCGACAACAACTATTCTTTACTATAGCTTTCTTTGCTGTTTCTTTGGGTTGGGCTCATGAAGGTTCACACAAGAACCAATCATTTCCATTTATAGAAAACAAAGGACAATGGCACGAAAATGTTTTATACAAAGCTGATCTAGATAACAGTGTGGTTTTTTTTGAAAAAGATGCTTTCCACTATCAAGTTACGCAGTTTATGTATGAGCATTTAGGTGTAATTGTAGAGCCAAAAAAAACTGGTACCCATGCTTTTAAAGCGAGGTTTTTAAATACTACAGGCTTGCAAAAATTATCTGCCGAGGATCAATCTTTAACTTACTATAATTACTTTTTAGGAAATGATAGCTCTAGGTGGAAAGGCAACGTACATGCCTATAAAACTGTGAATTATCATAATTTATATAAGGGAGTTGACTTAGTAGCATACTTTAGTGGAGAGTCTATGAAATACGATTATCTTATAGCCGCCGGTGCAGATCCAAATCAAATTCAGCTAAAATATGAAGGTGTTGAAACACCTAAAATAAAAAGAAAATCACTGCAAATAAAGCATGAATTGGGTTTAATGATAGAAGCCGAACCTTACGCCTATCAAATTATTGGTGGAAATACTATAGAAGTTAAATGCGAATACCAAATTAGCAATGAGGGAGTTGTTTCCTACTACTTTCCCGAAGGATATAATGAAAGCGAAAATCTCATCATTGATCCCATGCTTATTTTTAGCACCTATTCCGGATCTCCAAGTTCTAATTTTGGAATGACTTCTACTTTTGACAGTGAAGGCAATGGCTATGTTGGCGGCGCACTATTTTCCGACGAACAAATCTATACCAATTCAACAGGATTCTTTCAAAGCAGTTATCAAGGAGGAAGTACTGACATTGTGATTAGTAAGTTTAATTCAGCTGATGGAAGCCAACTTCTATACTCTACTTATTTAGGTGGAAATGAAGCTGATGTAGCAAGTAGTATGATTGTAGATAATGACGATAACTTAATACTCCTTTCAACAACGAGTTCTGCTAACTTTCCCATTTCCCAAAACGCTTACAAAAGAACAAAAGACCCTTCTGTACACATCAACATACAACAACATAATCAAAATTTTAGATCTGGAAACGACATTGTCATTACAAAACTAAGTCGCGACGGAACGAGAATGCTTGCCTCTACCTTTTTTGGAGGAGGCAGTTCGGATGGACTAAATTTTGACATGACAAATATTCAAAGTCAAAACTCAAAACTACTCTACAATCACGGTGATTATTTTAGAGGAGAAGTTGTGGTTGATAGCAGCAATAACATTTATATTGGAAGTTCAACACATTCTCACGATATTGATTCAACACGAAATACATTCTCCGGCGCTCAAGATGGAATTATTGCCAAATTTAATTCAGATTTAAGCCAGCTACATTGGGCGCGATACCATGGTGGTAGCAATGATGACGCTATTTATTCATTGAAAGTGATTCAAGGCGACCGAGTACTTGTTGGCGGTGGTACAAGAAGTTATAATAATTTCCCAATTACACAGAATGCATACAAAACCACAGCAGGTGGAGGAAGAGCTGATGGATTTATTTCAATTATCTCAGCCGATGGAAGGACAGTTGAAAAAAGCACATTTATTGGAACCACTGCTTACGACCAAGTTTACTTTATTGAGTATGATCGTTTTGATAACATTTATGCTTTTGGAACAACTCAGTCATTAGATTTTCCAATAAAAAACTCATCGATATCAAATGACTCTGTTGGACAGTTTATCGTAAAATTAGATCCAAACATGGATTCGCTTCAAATCTCCCATGTTTTTGGAGATACTTTAGCCTCTGGAAATATCAACCTCTCTCCTACTGCTTTTTTGGTTGATAGATGCCTAAACATGTACATTTCCGGCTGGGGAGGTTCAGTAATATTTAATGAAGGTTCCAAGACACTTCCCTCTGCAATGCCGCTTAAAAACGCTTTCCAATCAACAACAGATAATAAAGATTTTTACCTTTATGCCATCAATCGCGATGCCGACAGCTTAATATTTGCCTCTTTTTTAGGTGGCGATAAAAGTCCTGACCATGTGGATGGTGGAACCAGTAGGTTTGATAAAAATGGCATTATTTACCAATCTGTTTGCGCTTCCTGCGGTAGTTCTGCTAGTACAAACAACGATTTTCCTACAACGCCAAATGCTTATGCAACCTCAAAAGGAGTTACGGGTCGTTATGGTTGCAACAGTGCTCTTTTTAAATACGACTTTGAAATTGCACCTGTGGCAGACTTTAGGTTGTCGAAAAACACCTTCTGCTTAACAACTGGTGATACAATTGCTGTTACAATTAGCAATCAAAGCAAACGTGGAAATAAAACAACTTGGGATTTTTACGGTACAGAAGTAATTTCGGATTTTATAGATACTACAATCTACTTTACTCAAGCTGGAGCATATGTGATAAAACAAACCGTTCAAGATACAATTTGTGTGTTGGGCAACTTCGAAACCAAAACCATAAACATTCGACCAGATAACATTAATCTCAACATTCAAACTACCGATAGTGTTATTTGCTACATTGATTCTGTTGAGATTATCGCATTTAATGGCGGTGCAGCAACACAATTCAACTGGTCTACCAACCGAAATTTTCAAAATAGTATCACTACCAACGATAGCATACATTATTTTAAACTCCAAAATGGTCTCAATACATTTTACATAGAAGCAAGCAACCCCACCACCAACGAATGTGGGCAAGTAGACTCTATAACAGTTTTTTACATACCAACGAGAGCAATGATAAACGTATTGGACTCTGTTTGTGAAAACACCCCAGTATTTTTTCAATCCATACAGCAAAGTGTAGATACTTTTAGATGGGATTTTGGAGATGGACAAGGCAACGCTATTGATAGCAATACTTTCCATAACTACAGTGCAGCAGGCACATATCCCATCAGTTTTATCTATGAAAACAATCTGTGCCCTACTGCAGATACACTTTACGATGAAGTTTTTGTTCAAAGCAACAATTTAAAATTTGGCCCATTTACCGATACCCTTTACTGTGGTATCGGAGATTTTAAAGTGAATGTTTCTTCTCTTGGCTCGGCAGAAACATTTTTATGGAGTTCCAATCGCGATTTTTCAGATACTTTAAACCCATTGACAACCGATAGCAGTATTGTACTCAATAAAGACAGTAGCTATCAATTTTACATCAAGCTTACAGAAGGGTTTTGTTCGATAATTGACAGCATTACAACGGAGTACCATAGTTATGCTGTTGATTTACCTGCCTTAATGGATGATAGCGTTTGTGCCCCCTACTCTTTGGAGTTAAACCCTACCATTGTTGGATTGGACTCCTTCCTAATTAATTTTGGCGACGGAGGCTTTACGAAAACAGACTCTACACCAAGAATTACTTATACCCAAGAGGGAGTTTATACGATTGAATTAATTGGTAGCAGCGGGAAATGTAATAAAGCAGATACAATAAGACAAGAAGTAACTGTGTTTAAAGATGTTGTGCTTGCCCCCTTAATGGACACTACAATTTGTTTTGGAGACAATATAGCGCTTAAAATTAATTCATTTGGTACTGCGAATCAGTTTATTTGGGATACCACTGCTGCATTTACAACACCTTTAAATTTGCCAAAGGACAGCACTTTAAATACCACACCTAAGGCTGGCATAACTACCTATTATTTTCGTGGGATAAACCACATTTGCAAAACAGATACTTTTGTTGAAGTGAATGCAGAAGAAATTATTGTTGAACTGAATCCTTATGAAAAATTATGCTTGAAAGATACCATAGAGATAGCGGTAAACGTAATTAAAAGCAACTATCCGCTTACTTATATATGGGAGCCTAACAACAGCATTATTATTGGTCAGAACACCGATAGGGTTAAAATTTCACCGTCGAGCAGCATGCTTCTTTCAGTGGTGGCTACAAACGCTTTGGGTTGTACAGGCACCGACACTGCATTGATCGACGTATTCTCTCCTGCTTTTACAGATGCAGAGATTTTGTCGGTTGACTCTGCCTATAAAGGCCAAAAAATAAAATTGAGAAGTAATCGCCAAGGTGGTGGACTTATTTATAGTTGGGAGCCCAAAGAGTTGATGGACAATCCAAATTCGGCCGAACCTACAATGACCATTTATAATACAACAACGGTTAAGCTCACAATTCTCGATATCAACACAGGCTGTATTGTAGAAGTGGAAAAAAGAATTAAAGTTTATGAAATTTACTGCGGCGAACCTGAAATTTTTATTCCAACTGCATTTACGCCAAACAACGATGGCAACAACGACATACTTTATGTGCGTGGAAAAAACTTAGGAGCCATTGAATTAGAAATTTACAACCGTTGGGGAGAATTGGTTTTTAAAACCGATGACTTAAACAAAGGATGGGATGGTAGTTATATGGGCAAAGAAGCTGCTCCAGCAGTTTACGTTTACCACCTAAAAGCTACTTGTTTAGACAAGCAAACCTTCTTTAAAAAAGGCAACATAACGCTTATAAGATGATGCGAATAGCCACTTTTATACTTTGTATTGTCTTTGCAGTTAAAAGCCATGCACAGGACATCCATTTCTCGCAATTTGGTCGCTCCTACCTTACTTTAAACCCTGCGCTTACTGGTAGCTTTAATGCCAACTACCGCTTTAATGCCAACTATAAAAATCAATGGTCTTCGATTTCTGAGCCCTATCGAACATTCTCATTTGGCGCTGAAGCAAAATCATTAATTAAAGGTTTAAAAAATGTCCATTTTGGCGTTTTACTATACAATGATGAAGCTGGGATTGGAGGTTTAAACACCAGCCAAGCAATGTTGAGCATTGCATACAGCACCGGTATAAATTACGATTCAACAATTGTTTTAAAAGGCGGAATTCAAGGCGGAATCTTGTCTCGTTCTATTAATTTTAACAACTTTAGTTTCGACCAACAGTTTGATGGCAATCAATTTGTTCCCAATAGTGCAAGTGGCGAAAACTTTGACAGAGACAGCTACACCAACCCCTCCTTAAATTTTGGACTTGCATTACAATACAACATCAGGGGTGGAAATACAGTAGAAGCTGGCTTTGGCCTGTTCAATTTACTCGGAAACAATCAAAGCTTTCAAGGAAGCAATATTCCTTTAGAGCTGCGAGCAACAACATTTGCAAGGGCCGATATAACAATCGGAAAAGGTATAGACCTCTTGCCTGCCGTTCTTTTTTCTAAACAAGCAAAATACAAAGAAGTTGTCTTTGGATCAAACCTCAGGTATAGAATGAAGGGAAACCACATTAGCAATGAAAACATATACCTTGGACTTTGGTATAGAAATCAAGATGCAATTATTGCTTCAGTAGCTTTCGACTACCGCCTCTGGCAAATTGGATTGAGTTATGACATCAATACTTCTGGATTGGAAACAGCAAGTAACCACAAAGGAGGAATAGAACTGTCATTAACTTACCTTATTAAAACATTTAGACCCAATATAAAAAGATACATTAAATGTCCAGATTTTCTATAAAATCTTGCTTACTTATATTGGCGTTTATGCTTGCTTTAAGTTCAAACGCTCAGCATAGCCAACGGGCATTAACCCTTGGTGATCAACTGTATGAACAAGGGGAATTTCTCGCTGCTTTAAACATCTATCAAAAAGCGCTAAATGAAGATTCTACCAATACAGAAACCCTCTACAAATATGGAAAGACCCTATCTCGCCTCAATGAGTTTAAAGCTGCAAGCAGGTATTTGTTAAAATCCTCTATTTTGGGCGGAAGATCAACTTTTGACGATTTGTCGTACGAATTAGCTGAATGTTACAGAAGAAGTGGTGACTACCATAAGGCGCTACGACATTATAGAAGTGCAATACGCCCATACAGGCGCAACAGAGATAGTTATTGGTACAAGAAGATTATTCAATCGGAATCAGCTGCAGAATGGGCAAACAATCAAGAAAAAGAAAGCAAAACAATTTTAAACTTTGGTGAAAAGGTAAACAGCGAAGCTTCAGATTATGCAGCGACAATCAATGGCGAAAAAATTTACTTTACCACGATTAATGCTGCTCCATATCAAGACAAAGAATTAAAAAGTGAGGAGCAGTATTTCAATAAAATTTTTACAGTTGATTTAAAGAGATCATCAGATAGAAAAGAGCTAAAGTTTGAAGAAAATCACGCCAATGCTTTTAAAGAAAAGCACCTTGCCAACATTTCTTTTGGAATGGACAATACAGTTTATTTCTCTGCTTGCGACACCAATTACCACTGCGAAATATGGCAAGCTAAATTAACTGATAATAAGCTAATTAATCCAACTAAGCTAAATAAAAACATCAATCACCCATCGAGCAACAACACCCAAGCTTATTTTGTGATACACAACAACAAGAAACTGCTTTATTTTGTTTCAAATCGCGAAGGTGGATTTGGTGGCTTAGACCTATGGGTGTCTGAAAAAGCTGCTCATGGTTTCGACAAGGCGGTGAACCTCGGCAACGAAATAAATACAGCAGGAAACGAAATCACTCCATTTTACGATCTTGAAACTCAAACCTTATACTTTAGTTCTGATTGGCATATTGGTTTTGGTGGCTATGATATTTTTAGTGCAACCGGCAGCCATTATCTTTTTAAAAATGTTAAAAACCTTCAGCAACCCATCAACAGCTATTACAACGATTACTATTTTCAAACCTACACAGACTCTGCCCTATTTAGCAGCAATAGAAAAGAGGGAAACATTGTTTCAGACAGGATTTGCTGCAATGATATTTTTAAATTACAAGTTGATAAAAACCTTTCTGACATAGAAGAAGACAGCTTGTTGACAGAACCCCCTGCGCCTAAAAAACCAAAAACAAGCCTGGATGAGATTGAAGTGAATGTTGAAATTCTCAATCAGTATTTGCCGCTATCGCTTTACTTCCACAATGATACGCCTGACCCCAACAGCAGAGACACTGCCACCAAAGAGAACTACCTTAAATTGGCTTATGCTTATGCCGATATGCAAGATGAATACCTTGATGAAGTGGAACGATCTACCAAGGATGAAGCACAAATTGAAAACATTCACCGCTTTTTTGAACGGCAACACAAACAGGGAATCTCTTCTTTAGAAAGGTTTATGCCATTGCTCAGCAAAGAGTTGGCCAATGGCAGCAAAATCACCCTTACCATCAAAGGCTTTTCAAGTAGCCTTTCTGAAAGCGACTACAATTATGTGCTTGCCCTTCGTAGGATTGAAAGCCTGATCAACTATATGAAATCTTATAGGAATGCCGCACTCCTACCCTACATTAACAATACCGCCTCGAATGGAGGTTCGCTAAGTTTTGAAAAAATTCCCTATGGTGATTTTGCCATTAAAAACAGAGGCTTTGAAAACAAAACCATGGCGGTGTATGGCGAAAAAGCTGCATTGCAAAGAAAGATAGAAGTGATAGCAGTAAATAAAAGTGAAAAAACCGAAGGAGAACTGTCGTTTAACGCCACCCACTACAAGATTGGAAAAGTAAAAAAAGGCGAAACATTGCAGCGCTTTTTTGAAATTAGCAACAACAGCAATACAGAGGTTGTAATATACAATGTAAACAGCAATTGCGATTGTGCAAGCGTAGAATACCCTACGAGTATTAAAAGCAAGGAGAAGGCCCGGATTGTTGTAAACATAGCTACAGAAGCGCTTAAAGGCGATGTAAAGCTTAACTTGATTGTTGTAACCAATAGCCGAAAAAATTTACACAACTTAGAACTGGATTATACTGTGGTTGAGTAAATAAAAAGATAATTAAGTATCTAATGTTCACATTAAATTGTTTGTTTAAATTATTGGCTTTTAACATATGTATAACCACAATGGCAGTTATTATTCTAACAATCAAATGTAAAATTATTTAACAAAACCTTCACTTCCACCCTATTATAAACAAAGCTTTGTAAT
>Ga0079223_10002148_pt1 | contig 12135 bp, 11 predicted proteins | sample Stecom2011_FD_75072 | JGI IMG/M metagenome (GOLD analysis project Ga0079223, IMG submission 75072) | Agricultural soil microbial communities from Utah to study Nitrogen management - Steer compost 2011 | ecosystem: Environmental > Terrestrial > Soil > Agricultural land | place: USA: Utah...
CCGCCAGTCGCGAGAAGCTGCTGCGCCAGCAGGAGCAACAGCGGTCCATTGCCAAGCAGTACCGTCCTCTGACCCGGCAAGAGGCCAGCGGTCTTCAGCAAAATCTGCCCTGCACCGGCGGTCATGACACCAGGCAAGGTCCATCCCGGCACGGGAAGGGGTCGCTCCATGGCTCCCGTAGCCAGCAGAATGCGTCCTGCCTTCAAACTGCCCGACCGGCCATCCCGCAGGTACCAGAGGATCGAGCCCTCCACGTGCCAGACGAGGCTTCCTTCCTGATAGTCGGCGCCTGAGGCTCGAAAACTTTGTGCGAGCGCAGCTCCTCGCAGATAGTCATCGCCGAGGGCGGCAGTCCGCCCGGGCGCGGCTTCGACCACCCTCTCGATATGGCGGTAGATCTGCCCACCGATCGTCGGCTGTTCATCGAGTACGACAACCGACAAGCCGCAGGCCGAGGCTTCCACGGCCGCGGCGAGCCCGGCAGGTCCCGCCCCAACGACAGCGAGGTCCACCTTCCTCATGCTTCAGGGTCCCGCGCGCCCCGCTGCAAGCGCACCACCATGCCTGGGCGAACGTTCAGCATGCAGGCTTGTTGGTTCGCGCGGGAATCCACTTCCACGTGGCATTCGAAACAGATCCCCATCATGCAAAAAGGGCCTCGCGGCTGGTTTGAAGCCGGGGTATGGCGAAATTCCCGCACCCCAGCGGCAAGCAGCGCGGCGGCAAGCGTCTCGCCTTCCTTTGCCTCCAGGGGCCGCCCCTCAAAGGTAAAACGCACGTTCGTGCCGCCCGTATCACTGCGCCTGAACGACATGACACTCCTCAAAGCGCTCAGCGCAAAAAGCGTCTAGTTCAGGCGGCAGGTCGCCGCGCGCGATCGCCGGAGCCAGCTGCTTCGCATGCACCGCGGCCAGCGTGACACCACTGTGGCAGGTGACGATGTAGGCGCCGGGATGCGTTTGGGATTGCTCGTAAATGGGCAAGCCATCCGCCGTCATGACCCTTAAGGCGCCCCACGTCCTGATCATCTGAACGTCCCCCAGAAACGGAAACTGAGCAATCGCTCGGCGGGTGATATCACGGGAGGCAGCCACCGTGGTCGAGACATCGAAACCCACCTCTTCATGGCTATCCCCAAGCATGACGGTGCCCACTTCGGTCTGGCGAACCTGCATGGTCGGCAGGGGAAGAAAGGGCTGTAGGCGTTCAGTGACCAGGATCTGTCCGCGAACCGGAACGACCGGCGCCTGCAGGCCCACGCGAGGCGCCAGCTTAGCGTTCCCAAGGCCGGCCGCCAGAACCAGTTGTATCGCCGCGCGCGTGCCGCGCCTTGTCCGGACGTGAAACAGGCCGTCCCTTCGTTCGATGGCGATGACTTCCTCGCCCGGCCGGTAGGCAACTCGATCCAGAATGGCCTGGTGCAGAGCGCGCAGCAGCAGCAGCGGGCTTACATGACCATCGTGCGGGCAAAAGGAAGCGCCGACCACTGTCTCGCCCACGGCGGGAAGCAGCTCTCGCAGCTCCAGCCGGTCGAGCATCTGGAAGTCGTACTCATGAAGTGACGTGCGAAGCCCCTGCAGCAAAGTGCAGCGGCTCTCCATTTCTGCTTCACTCATGCAGAGCGTCAAGCCACCGGGCTTTCGGTAGCCCACGTCGATGGCGGTCTCCTCGAGAAGCTGCGTCGCAAAGGCAGGCCAAAGGTCTGCCGACGCCCGCGTCCACCGCGCATAGGCTGGCGAACGACTTCCTTTGCCCTGCACCCAGACGAGACCGAAGTTGCCTCGTGAGGCGCGGAAGGCGTTGTCCCCCTCATCCAGAAGTGTCACCGCCTGACCTTCTCGCGACAGGCCGTAGGCGAGCGCCGCCCCTACCAGGCCACCCCCAATCACGATCACGTCTGCTACGGGACCACCGCCGCTCATGGTCTGCCTCTCGATCAAGCTTACTCGCCCACTTTACAGAAGAGGGAGAAGATGCCAATATACATCGACGTATCCAGGAACTTGGATTTATGGAATCAAACGCAGCTCTTGCGGCATTGGCTGCTCTTGGTCAGGAAACGCGCCTCGAGATATTCCGCCTCCTGGTCCGGGTGGGGGCGGAGGGGCTGGCGGCGGGAGAGATTGCCGAACGCCTGAACGCTGTCCAGAACACGACGTCCGCGCACCTAAAGATACTGGCGCACGCCGGCTTGGTTCGGGCCGAGCGGGAAGGGCGCGTCATCCGCTACTTCGCGGACATGTCTGGCTTCCGTGATTTGCTCGCCTTCCTTATGGAGGATTGCTGCAACGGAGCGCCGGAACTTTGCCAGCCGATTCTCGATGCCATCACCTGCAGCTGTTGACGGAAATGACAAGTCATGCCCCTGGCCATGAACCCTGCCATGAACCGAGGCCCCTATAACGTGCTCTTCCTTTGCACGGCCAACTCGGCAAGGTCCATTCTTGCAGAGGCAATACTCAACAAGCTCGCGGGCGGCCGTTTCCGCGCCTTCTCTGCTGGCTCCCAGCCGCGAGGAGAGGTCCATCCGATGGCGATCAAGCTCCTCCAGACCCAGGGCATCGACAGCTCCTTTGCTCGGTCAAAGGCGTGGGACGAGTTCACAGGAGAAAATGAACCGCAGATGGACTTCATCTTCACCGTCTGCGACAGCGCGGCCGGCGAGGCCTGCCCGATCTGGCCGGGCAAGCCGATCACGGCGCACTGGGGCGTGCCCGATCCTGCCGCGGCTGAGGGCAGCGAGACCGATCGCTATCTTGCCTTCGTACAGACCTGGCGGCTGCTCGCCCACCGCATCGAACTCTTTCTCAGCCTTCCCATCGACAGGATCGACCGTCTGACGCTCAGCAGCCGACTGGGCGAGATTGGCCAAGCCACGAACCGCGAAAACTGAGCGCTTATCGCTTGTGAACGCGGGCTGATCAGCTCGCCCTGCCGGTTTCCCCACCTTCCCGTCGCAACCCTCTCCTTTTTATTCAAGGCACGTCCCTTCATGCTGGCTCTGGCTATCTTCGTCGTCACTCTGGTCCTGGTGATCTGGCAGCCCCGGGGGCTCGGGATTGGCTGGACCGCCCTTGGTGGCGCGCTGGTGGCGCTGCTTTTCGGCGTGGTGCAGTGGCCGGACGTGATCGTGGTGTGGAACATCGTCTGGGACGCCACCTTCACCTTCGTCGCCCTGATCGTCATTTCGCTGATCCTGGACGAAGCCGGCTTCTTCACCTGGGCCGCCCTTCATGTCGCGCGCTGGGGTCGGGGGCGCGGGCACCTACTCTTCCCGCTGATCGTGGTGCTGGGCGCCTTCATCGCCGCCTTCTTCGCCAATGACGGCGCGGCGCTCCTCCTGACGCCAATCGTGATCGCGATCCTTCTTCGCCTGAAGTTTTCCCCACCCGCGGCCCTGGCGTTCATCATTGCGACCGGCTTTGTCGCCGATACCACCAGCCTGCCGCTGGTCATCTCCAACCTGGTCAACATTGTCAGCGCCAACTACTTCGGCATCGGCTTCGGCCGCTATGCCGAAGTGATGGTGCCGGTCAATCTGGCATCGCTCGCGGCTACGCTGCTCGTGCTCTGGATCGCCTTCGGGCGGCGCGTTCCGGCGCGCTACCCGCTCGTGGAACTCGATGCGCCCCAAACGGCGATCCGGGACCGCCTGGTGTTTCGGGCGGCCTTCCCGCTGCTTGCCGTGCTGCTGCTCGCCTACTTCGTCACAGCACCGCTGGCCATCCCAATCTCCTTCGTGACGGGCGCAGCCGCGGTCCTGCTGCTGGCCCTCGCCGGACGCTGGTGGCAGGGAGGGCGGGGTGCCGTCATCTCCGTCTCCAGCGCCCTGAAGGGGGCACCGTGGCAGATCGTGCTTTTCTCGATCGGCATGTACCTGGTGGTTTATGGGCTAGGCAATGCGGGCCTCACCGCCTATGGAGTCCAGGCGCTGCACTGGCTGGCGCAGCAGGGCGACTTCATCGCCACGCTCGGCACAGGCTTTCTCGCCGCGATCGTTGCCTCGATAATGAACAACATGCCGTCGACCCTGGTAGGCGCCCTCGCCATCGACCAGGCTGATGTGCCCGCGGTAACCAGGGAACTGATGGTCTACGCCAATGTCATCGGCAACGACCTGGGGCCGAAGTTCACGCCGATCGGCAGTCTGGCGACCCTCCTCTGGCTGCACGTCCTGGCGGACAAGGGCTATCGGATTGGATGGGGCCAGTACATGAAGATCGGCCTGCTCATCACACCACCGGTTCTTCTAGCCGCACTCATGACCCTGGCGCTTTGGCTGCCCGCTTTGCCTCCGGCTTAGATTCACCGCCGGAACTTGGGCCAAGAGTGCCATGCTGTTCGAACCTCTGTTGATGCCCCCCAAGCACAGCCGTAGCATTACACCGAGAAACTCGGCCACGGATCTCGCGGATGCGCACCTCCCAGACACGTACGGTCTTAACGCTGGGCAGTGCGCAGACGCTGGCCTGGGGCTCCACCTACTATCTCCCCGCGATCCTCGCCCAGCCCATGGCGCAAGATCTGGGCGTCTCGACAGGCACGATATTTGGTGCCTTTTCAGCATCGCTTGTGGTGGCTGCCTTGCTTGGCCCCTCTGTCGGTCGCTGGATCGACTCGCATGGCGGCCGCGGTATCCTGTCAGCTTCGAGTCTGGTGTTCGCGACAGGGCTGTTCCTGCTCGGGAGTGCAGAAGGGCAGATCATTCTTTGGATCGCCTGGCTGGTCATCGGCGCCGGAATGGCCATGGGCCTCTACGAGGCCGCTTTCTCCGCACTGGCCGCCCTTTTCCGATCCAACGCGCGAAGTGCAATCACCGGCATAACGCTGCTCGGCGGATTGGCGAGCACGATCTGCTGGCCCATCACTGCCTACATGGAGGCGGAACTCGGATGGCGGATGGCCTGCTTTATCTGGGCGGCCGCTCATCTGCTCATCGGGCTTCCGCTAAACCGCCTCCTGCTTGGCAAGCCCGGTGTGGCAGAGCGCAAAACGCCTGGTGAGACCCCGGGACCGGCTCACGACGCGACACCGCCGTCTTCAAGCCTCTTGCCGATGATCTTATTGGCTTTCGTCTTTGCGGCGACCTGGTTCATCAGCACCGCCATGGCGGCGCATCTGCCGCGGCTTCTGTTAGAGGCGGAAGCCGCCCCCGCTGCCGCCATTGCCATCGCATCACTTGTCGGGCCCTTTCAGGTTCTGGGTCGTTTGCTGGAGTTCAGCCTCCTGCGGCGCTTCCATCCCCTGCTCTCCGCTCGGCTCGCCGCCCTGGCGCATCCTTTCGCCGCCCTGGCTCTTCTCATGTTCGGTGCACCCGCCGCCCTGCTGTTCGCCATCCTGCATGGGGCCGGCAACGGCATTCTCACCATCGCCAAGGGCACACTTCCCCTCGCCCTCTTCGGCCCCGTCGGCTATGGCTATCGGCAGGGGTTGCTAATGGTCCCGGCGCGCTTCGCCCAGGCCGCCGCACCCTTTTCCTTCGCGCTCTTGATCGAACACGTTGGCATTTCCGCCCTCCTCGCCTCCATGATGATCGGTCTGGCGGGGTTTACGGCCCTGCTTGTACTGTCGCCGGCTGAGAGTATTAAACGGGCCGAACAGGAAGGCGACTAGTAGTAGATCGCGCCAAATCAGATTCACGAAGTGATCCGATTTGGCGCGTGAATCTGCTCTATCTATTTAATGTAGACCGGATTCACGCTTCCTTCCGACCGTCCGCCTCTGGCTGCTCCAGGCGGTTGCGGAGCAGGAAGGGCACCTGAGACAGGGTGAACGCAAAGGTGATGACCATCTGGCCGATGGTGTCGAAGGCGACCCAGACGTCCGTTGATTGAGTCCGCCAGACCACTTCGTTGGCGGCGGCCATCACCAGGAAGAAGACGGCGAAGCGATGGGTCAGGCCGCTCCAGGCGCTCTGCCGCAAGGGAAAGGCCTTGCCAAGAACGAGCCGTAGAACCGGTCGCCGCAGCCAGAGCGATATCCACAAAGCCGCGGCAAAAAGCACCTGCATGACGGTCGGCTTGATCTTGATGAAGAGATCATCCTGAAACAGCAAGGTCAGCAGACCGAAAATGCTGACAACCGCGGCGGCGATCAGCGCCAGAAACGGCAGCTTTCGCGCGGCCGCCAAGGAAACCGCGGTTGCCGCCAGCGTCACCACCACCAGAACCGCCGTGGCAGTCAGGATGTCGGTCAGCAGATAGGCGACCAGGAAAAAGCCAAGGGGAACGTAGTCTGTTGCCGGTTGCAGCCAAGCAGGCGCGCGCGTGTCACTCGTTGTGCTCACGCCCGCCCTCCCGCAAAAGACTGCAGTTGTTCGGCCACCGTCTGGCTGGCCGGCGTCGGAATTCCTCTTTCGCGTCCCAGCCGTACGACAGCTCCCGTGAGCCAATTGAGTTCCAGCGGCCGCCCAGCCTCGAGATCGTGAAGCATCGAGGCTTTCATTCCGCCAGGAAGACCGCGTGTAAAGGCCAGGACTTCCGAAACCGTATCTTCCGGCAAGCCGATCTGGCGCGCCCGTGCCACCGCCACGGCTTCGCGAACCAAATCACAGTAGAGCTGCCAGGCCTCCGGATCCTCGCGCAGCGCCCCGATAGCGTCCCGACGTGAAGCCGTCAGCCCGGCGAAAGGGGCGAGGAAAACGAACTTCCGCCAGATGGCGGCTTCGATGTCCTCTGCGACCTCCGCCGTGACCCCAGCGGTACGGCAGATGTCAATGAAGGCATCAAGATGAGGGTGCTGACGCCCCTCCGGCAATCCGAGAACGAGGCGGGCCATTTCACCGGTATGGACCACCACGCCCGGGCGTTCCAAGGCAGCGGCGATGTAGGCTACGGCCCCCAGCACGCGTTCCGGACCAAGAACCTCGGCGACCTTTCCTTCGGCCTCCACACCATTCTGCAGCGCGGCCGCCAGGCCACCCGGCGCCAGATGCCCTTTCACTGCCTCCAGGGCTGAATCGAGCCCGCTTAGTTTGGTACAGATCAGCGCCAGGTCGAACACCCCTTCATCACCTTCGGACAGAAGCTGGAGTTGCGGAAGGTGCAGGTCCCCAAGCGGCGACTCTATGCGCAGGCCGTCCCGGCACAACACCGCGTGGGTGCCGGGGCGGACGGCAAAGGTGACATCTGCCCCGGATGCCGCCAGCCTGCCGCCGAAGTAGCCTCCGACCGCGCCGGCGCCGATCACCAGAATGCGCATACGGCTCTAGCTCCTGTCTAGCTGAGCGCCTCACACGCGCGGCGAATGCGCCGGCAGGCTTCTTCCAGTGCCTCCGTCGAGGTGGCATAGGAGATGCGGAAGTAGGGCGCCAGTCCGAAGGCCGATCCCTGGACCACGGCCACCCCCTCCGCCTCCAGCAGGTAGGCAACGAAATCCTCATCGGTCTCGATCACCTTGCCTTCCGGCGTACGCTTGCCGATCACCCCGGCACAGGAGGGATAGACATAGAAGGCTCCCTCCGGCCGATGGCACGACAGCCCCGGGCAGCTGTTCAGGGTATCGACCACCAGGTCGCGGCGAGCCTTGAAGACCTCGTTGTTGCTGGCGATGAAGTCGTGCGGACCCTCCAAGGCGGCCACGGCAGCCGCCTGGCTGATCGAGGAGGGATTGGAGGTCGACTGCGACTGCACCTTGGCCATCGCCTTGATAAGCTCCACCGGGCCCGCAGCATAGCCGATGCGCCAGCCGGTCATGCAGTAGGCCTTGGACACGCCGTTGACGGTGAGGGTGCGCTCGTAGAGCGAGGGCTCGACCTGGGCCGGGGTACAGAACTCGAAGCCATCGTAAACCAGCTTTTCGTACATGTCGTCGGTCATGACCCAGACGTGCGGGTGGCGCTTCAGCACATCGGTCAGCGCCTGCATGTCCTCGCGGCTGTAGGCGGAGCCGGTGGGGTTGGAGGGGCTGTTGAGGATCACCCACTTGGTCTTCGGCGTGATCGCCTTCTCCAGATCCTCGGCCATCAGCTTGAAGCCGTTGTTCTGGTGGCAGGGCACGATCACCGGTTCGCCCTCTGCCAGCAGCACCATGTCCGGATAGCTCACCCAGTATGGGGCCGGAATGATGACCTCGTCGCCCGCATCGAGCGTGGCCATCAGCGCATTGTAGAGCACCTGCTTGCCGCCGGTGCCCACCGTGATCTGCTCTGGAGTGTAGTCGAGGTCGTTGTCGCGCTTGAACTTCGCCGCGATCGCCTTCTTCAGCGCCGGCGTGCCATCGACAGCGGTATACTTGGTGTCGCCCGCCCGGATCGCCTCAATGGCAGCTTCCTTGATGTGGTCCGGAGTATCGAAGTCTGGCTCGCCAGCGCCCAGGCCGATAACGTCTCGGCCAGCCGCCTTCAACTCGCGCGCCTTTGATGTGACGGCAATGGTAGGCGAAGGCTTGATGCGCGACAGTCGCGATGCCAGCACGGACATGATCTTTCCCCAGAGCAAGAGAGGCTGTGAACGGTTCTGCCGGAAGAGCTCCGACAGTGGAGCCAGCCTATCCCGCAGCCAGCGCGGCTTCAACGGCGTGCAGCAAAGAAAGGCCGCTATCCGGCCGAAGTAGTGGTCACTGCCAACGCTCGTTCCATTTGTCCGCGGCGCCTCGCGCGCAAGGGGCCGCGCCTCCGCTTCAGACCTGATAGTACAGGTAGATCGCCATACAGGCGGCAATGCCGACGATCAGATTCATCGGCACGCCGATCTTCAGGAAATCGACAAACTTGTAGTTGCCGGCAGCATAGACCAGCGTGTTGGTCTGATACCCAATAGGCGTGGCGAAACTCGCACTGCCCGCAAACATGACGGCGACCACAAGCGGCCGCGGGTCCTGGCCCATTTGCTGTGCCAAAACGATGGCGATGGGGGTCATGATGACCGCAACGGCACTGCTCGATATCAACTCTGTCAGCAACGAGGTCAGGAGATAGACAACGAGCAGCAGCGCCAGAGCCGACAAGCCTCCCAAAAGTGGGGTCAGCGCCCCTACGACCATCTCGACAGCGCCCGAGTGCTGCAAACCGATCCCGATGATCAGCATCGCGTAAATCAGCACGAGGATCCCGCCATCGATCGATTGCCAGGCTTCCTCAGCATCGATGCAGCGCAGGACAAGGATGGCTGCCACCGCCATCATCGCCAAAAGTCCGATGTCCATTCCCGCGAAGGCAGCAAGGCCCACGACGCCGGCCAAGGCGCCGATCGCGATGGGCGCACGGGTGCGTCGGAAGGCGCGCGCACTCGTGCGAGTGGTGGAGACGACATCGCCGCGATCGTTCATGCGATCGAGCACCTTGGCAGCACCCGCGACCAGCAAACGATCTGCCGCTCGTAGGCGAGCGCTGCCAAGGTCCTCGCCGGCAATGTGATTGTGGCGGTGAATGCCGAGCACGGCGATTCCCTCTGCCCCCAATCTCGAAGCTCGCAACGGCCGGCCAATCATGGAGCTGTTTGGCGCGAGAATGGCTTCTGCGACGACTTCCTCGTCTTCGTCCTCGTTCTCGCCGTTAATGGGGTTTGCGATGCTCATGGTGCCGACGCGCACCCCCTCGTGCTGTCGCAAGGTGAGCAATTCCGAGGAGGTTGCCATGAAGACGAGGCGGTCCCCGATGTTCAGCGTCTCCTCTTCGAGCGCCTCGCGCAGCATCTGGCCGCCACGCCGGATGCCAAGAAAGCGCAGGCCTGGAAGCTGAAATGCTGTCACCTCACCCAGTGGTGCCTCAGTAACTTCCCCCTCCCCCAGCACCGTCAATTCCGAGAGGTAGGGAAGCGAGGAACCATCCTCCTCCTCCTTCACCTCCTCCCGCCGAGGCAGCAGAAAACGGCCGAAGATGGCGAGGAAAAGACAGCCCAAGACACCGACGACAATACCGATCGGCGTAATTTCCAGGATGCCGAAGCGCTCCAACCCTGCTTCCCGCGCCACGCCGTCTACCAGCAGGTTGGTGGAGGTGCCGATCAGCGTCATGGTTCCCGACATCACCGCCACATAGGAGGCCGGGATCAGCAGCAGAGTTGAGGGAATGGAGAAAGTCTTGGCCAGGCGAAGAACAATCGGGATCAGGATCAGGACCAGGGGCGTGTTGTTGATGAAGCCGCCCAGTACCAGCACCCCGGCAAAGAGGCTCCCGATAGCGATCGCTGGCCGCTCGCCAGCCATGTCCAACAGTCGGCCGACAATCCTCTCCAGCACCCCCGTTCGAACCAGGGCGCCGGTAAGCACGAACATGGCCGCGATCGTCAGCGGCGCCGGGTTGGAGAAGGCCGAATAGGTTTGCTGCGGCGTGACCAGCCCCAGAGCGATGTACAGCGCAGCGCCTGCGCTCGCCACCACCTCTGGCGGATAGCGCTCCAGCGCAAAGCCAACGAAGGTGAGCAGCACGATCCCGATCGCGATCCAGGCGGCGTGGTCAGCCAGAACGCTATGCAACACAGGCCTTCTTCCTTCGGGGCAAAAGGCGTGCCACCCAGCACCCCATCAAGCGAGAAAACCCTCTTTCCCGAGGAAGTGACGCAGCAGGTCCCGCGCCGCGGCGGCTGGGGTCACCTCTCCCGCGGCTACGCCCCTCTCCGCCAGAGGAAGACGCTCAGCCACCTGCGGATCGGCCATGAAGGCAGCGCGCAGTTCCTCCTCGATCTCTGACCACATCCAGGCCTTTGCCTGCTCGGCCCGCCGCGCCGCCAGGCCAGCTTCGCCCAAAACCTCCCGGTGCTTCAAAATAGCCTTCCAGACGCTTTCGAGGCCCTGTTTCTCCAGCGCGGAAACCTCCAGAACCGGCACTTTCCAGTTTTCCGTCAGAGGGCGCAGCATTCTAAGCGCGCTGCGGTACTCGGCTGCAGCACGCCTCGCGGCGGAGCGCATGTCTCCATCAGCCTTGTTCACGATGACCAGTTCGGCCAGCTCAACGATGCCCTTCTTGATCCCCTGTAACTCGTCTCCCCCGCCCGGCAGTAGCAGGAGTGCGAAGAGGTCCACCATCTCCGCAACCGCCGTTTCAGATTGCCCGACCCCAACGGTTTCGACGATGCCGACGTCGTAGCCCGCGGCCTCACACAGCAGCAGGGCCTCGCGGGTGCGTCTTGCAACCCCCCCGAGCGAACGGCCAGCGGGCGAGGGGCGGATGAAGGCGGCCGGCGAGCGGGACAAGAGCTCCATTCGCGTTTTGTCGCCGAGAATGGATCCGCCGGCCCGGCGCGAAGAGGGATCGACAGCCAGGACTGCGACCCGCCGGCCCTGTTCGATGAGGTGAAGGCCGAAGGCTTCAATAAAGGTGGACTTGCCGACCCCCGGCACCCCGGAAATCCCTAGGCGCACCGCTTGGCCGGTGCGCGGAAGCACGCGCGCCAGCAGCTCGTCCGCCGCCGCTCGATGATCCGCGCGCGTCGACTCGATCAGCGTGATGGCCCGGGCGAGCGCCCGCCGGTCCCCCTCGACCAGACGCGCAGCCAGAACGTCCGTGTCCAGCGACTTCCCCTGCATATGGGCACCCTATCGGGGTTCTCGGGTCAACGAAAGCGCTTCACCACCCGCACGACACCGGGATCGTCGGGATTGCGCTCGGTCGTAAAGCCGAGATCGGCCGCCATTGTCAGCATCCGACGGTTATCCGTGAGAACATCGCCCCAAACCTCGTGGATGCCTCGTCTCTCGGCATAGTCTAGGATGCGTGTCATCAGCAGATAGCCGAGGCCTCGGCCCTTGAGATAGGACCGAATCGCCACCGCGTACTCCGCCGTACGATTATCGGGATCCCCCGCCACGGTGACCCAACCCCAAATTTCCTCCGGATTATCGGGATCGAGGCCTACCAGCGCCATTTCCCGATTGTAGTCGATCTGCGTCAGCCGCGCCGCTGCTTCATGGCTGAGGGCTGCCATGTGGGAGAAAAAGCGCATGCGGACGTCCTCTGGCGTCAGATGCTCGAAGGTCCGTTGCAGCGCCGGTTCGTCCTCTGGACGGATCGGTCGGATGCGGATCGGCGTGCCGTCCCGCAGCTCACCGACCTGTTCCAGGTGCTTGGGATAGGGGCGGATCGCCAGCCGATACTCTGGTCGCCGGTCGCGGGGAACCTCCGCCTCCGGCTTCACGCGCACGCGCGCGTCTAGAGCAATCGCCCCCTTGGCATCTGCCAGCAGGGGATTGATATCG
>Ga0079223_10002150_pt1 | contig 12127 bp, 9 predicted proteins | sample Stecom2011_FD_75072 | JGI IMG/M metagenome (GOLD analysis project Ga0079223, IMG submission 75072) | Agricultural soil microbial communities from Utah to study Nitrogen management - Steer compost 2011 | ecosystem: Environmental > Terrestrial > Soil > Agricultural land | place: USA: Utah...
CTGAACCAAAGTAGTTCTATCTCCAACGGCTGTGTTGTATACTTGATTCATTGCTGCTCCGTTTTTAGTAATCATGGCCAAAAGATTCATTTGTAGAACATTGTCAATGTAGGTGAAGTCTCGTGAATAAGTACCATCACCGTTGATTAAAGGGTTTTCATGATTTATAAACTGTTTTACAAATAAGGGGATTACCGCTGCGTATGCTCCATTTGGATCTTGTCTTCTTCCAAATACATTGAAATACCTTAAACCAATTGTATTTAATCCATAAGTAGAATGGAAGTTCTCAGCATAAAGCTCATTCACATATTTTGTAATCGCATATGGTGATAGAGGTTTCCCGATGATTTTTTCAACTTTTGGTAAGTTTTCAGAATCTCCATAGGTAGAGCTACTTGCGGCATAAACAAAACGACTTACTTTAGCATCACGAGCTGCCACCAGCATATTCAAAAAACCACCGACATTTACGTCATTGCTTGTAATCGGATCACTAATCGATCGAGGAACAGAACCCAAAGCTGCTTGGTGAAGAATATAATCTTGGTTTTTACATGCTTTATGGCAAGTTTCAAGGTTTCTAATATCGCCTTTTATTAAAGAAAAGTTTGAATCTTTAAGAAAAGGTTTAATATTATAGAGATGTCCGGTGGAAAAATTATCTAAACAAGTGACTTGTGCGCCAATCTCAAGAAGAATTTCACATAAATTTGAGCCAATGAATCCTGCCCCTCCTGTGATGAGTATCTTTTTTTCTTTTAAATCTTTAAATCTATTTAATTTCATTATCAATACAATTGCTTTTGTCGTCTTTGAAAGTAATTTTTATAAAAATATTTCTTACTGAATATATTTCATCAAAAGACAGCGCTATTCAATAAACTCAGTAACCAGTATTCGATTTAATTATGATTACTTAGGAGTGCGCTTTTCATTTAATTAATGGCTTCGCCAATACGAGTCCCAATAAAATCTATTTTCTGAGGTCGTAAAGCGATATTTTTTAATAGCTGCGAATATAAGGAAATTAGCTTTAGAGGCAATGAAAAGAGGAGAAAGCAATTGATTGCTTTTAAATAATAATTTATTTTCAATTTAAAGAAGGTATTTAATATCAAAGATATCTAAAATCTAATGAGTTCGTCTAAAGAGGATTGAAAGTATGATCATTTATGATAGTGCAGTACTTGTCTATTCAATTGTTTCTTTAATATATACTTTAGTCACTGTATATTATAGGGAATTATTGTATTCTTTCAGTAAGCAAATACAAAAAAAGTCCTTATAATTGCACACTTGAAAAATAAATAAAGAAACATGTCTGAAACTACACGAAATACTGAGATTAAAAAAGAAGAATTTGATTATTTTTATGCTTTAATTAAAAATTGGAGAACTATTCTATTGATTAGTTCTTGTTTTCTACTTGTCGGTTTAGTTTCGCTTTTCGTAACATCTAAAACTCATTCGTCAAAATCAACATTTTCCATTTCATTAAATAGTCAAATTAATACAGCGTATGGTTCATATAACTTGAAAACATTGAACCCCATGCATTATCTTAGTTTTGTTGAGCTAAATCAGTTTGAAAACAATGTATTAGCTAAGGTTGACCAGGAAGGTTTAACCGATGTTCAATTTAAAATAGAAGAAGAAAAACCAGTAACTTCTTCAAATAATCTAACGCCAGTTTATCCAAATAAGTTTGAATTAATAGTGTCAGGAAATAACGAGAAGTATTTAAATGTTATTAATGATTTTGCAATCGATGAATTATTGTCCTTTACCGATAAAAAAATCCAAACAGACATGTTAAATCACTTTTCTTCAACATTAACTTTTGATATTGAAAATTTAAATTTTTCTATTCAAATTAAAGAAGAACTAATTAATAGTCTAAAAGATGAGTTAAATAGGAATACGGAAAACAGAAACAGTGTCGTTAGTAAAAACAATGTAATAGACAGCCGATTGTTAAATAGTTTAGCAGGAGATGAGCAAAGTTTAGTTGTATCCATTCTGCTTAACGAGGAGAAAGGAAGTGAGCATTTTCAAATGGCTATATTGGCAATTGAAGAAATTCAACTTCGGAAAATGAAAAATGAGTTGAATAGAAAAAGTTTACTTTTAAAGAAGCTTGTTGACGCCGAAAGGAGTGATAACTTAAATGATCTCTTTCCACAGCCTTTTGGTGATAGTTTTATGTCATTAACGCCTTCGGAAGTTCAGTTTCTGGATGGAAGAAGTTTTTTTATAAAGCGTGTTGCTATTTTCCTTTTCCTTGGACTTTTTATATCATTTTCCGTTGTATTATTAAGATCTTACTATAGTTTGATGTATAAAGATAAGCTGTAAAGTGTGATTAGCTTTATTTCTACTGACGCTAATCAATCGCTTTTCTTTTGCATAGCTGTTTTTTTCTTTTTCTTTAAAAACCAACTGGATTTATTGATAACAAAGAAAAAGACACTTAATATAACTAAAAGCCCTGAAAAGAAGGCCAAAAGAATCCAATTATTTGTGGTCACACCTAAGTAGGAAATAAAGATAATAATCAAGAAGTTAGACACTCCTAAAACAAAGCTTGCCCTGCGGTGAGAAATTTTAAACTTATCGATAATGATATGATGGATATGTGATCTGTCTGGTTTGAAAGGATTTTTTCTTTCATAAACACGAACTATAAAGACACGAACAGTATCGAAAAAAGGGATAACTAAAATTGCGCCAGTAACTATTGGTAAATTTTCCCCCCTTATAGGAAGTTGAGATAAATCATTTGGTGCTATAGCTAAAAAGGAAACTGCCATAACACCAAGAATGAATCCCAGAATCATTGATCCAGTATCTCCCATGAAGATCTTCTTAGTCGAAGAGAGATTGAATCGTAAATAGGCCAATAAAGTTCCTATCATTACCACCGATAGAAGAAATAAAAAATAAGATTCAATAGTATAGAAAACATAACCAAATGCTGAAAACATAATTATTGAAACTGTTGCGGCAAGTCCATCTATGCCATCAATGAGGTTTAGTGCATTAATAATGGCTACAATTATGAAAACAGCAATCGCACCACCAATCAAAGGATTTAAATCATCAATCCCCATAAAACCATTCAGTGTGCTTATTTCAAGACCGTAATGCACTACAAATAGAACAACAGCAATCAATTGAGCCAGGAGTTTTGTTAATGGTCCCAAAACAAGTAAATCATCCTTTAAACCTACAATAAATAATATTGTTAATCCTGGAATTAATGAAATGGCAATGTTGTTGGGGTCATAAGGAGAAATGAAATAAAAAGATATCATCAAAATTACATAGAAAGCAATTCCCCCAAGGTTAGCAGTAGGGGTTTCATGTGAAGATCTGTTGTTAGGTTCTGCTGCTAAATTCTTACTCAACATTAGCTTCCTAATTTTAGGTGTGAGGTAGTAACCCGCAATAAAAGCGGAAATGAAAATAAGAAGAGTATAAACTTTAAAGTCCATAATTTTTGGGTTGTGGGTGATTTAGATTCGTCGACCTATGAAAGTGGTTAATATAGAATTACAACAAGTTAGTCTATAAAAGACGGCTCAAATTTACGAAGTGTTTTTGTTTTTTCATTGAAAAAAAACGTTTGTTTTTAAATAAACTTTGTTAAATGATAGGGAAGTGTGATTTAAGAGTGGTAACTAAGTTTCAATGGTCATCATTTCTCTTTGTTATGACGAAAATGGAAAAGTTATTCTCGATAATATATAATCTCTTATTTTAATAGGTCGGGTCTCCGTGCTTTCGTTCTTCTAAAAGCCTCTTCTTCACGGTATTCTTCTATGTTTTTAAAATTACCTGAAAGCAATACTTCTGGAACTTTCATTCCTTTATAATCTGCAGGTCGGGTGTAAATAGGAGGGGAGAGCAAATTATCTTGGAAGCTATCAGTTAAAGCTGATGTTTCATCGTTTAAAACGCCCGGCAATAAACGAATAATACTGTCAGCAACAACTGCTGCAGCTAATTCACCTCCGGAAAGTACATAAGAACCTATTGATATTTCTTTCGTAATAAACAGCTCTCTGACACGTTCATCGACACCTTTATAATGTCCACACAGTAAAATTAAGTTTTTCGATCTGCTCAATTGATTGGCTGCTGATTGTTCAAATAGCTCTCCATCTGGAGTCATGTAAATAATTTCATCATATTCACGTTGAGATTGCAATTCTTCAATACACGCTGCAATCGGTTGAATAGACATCACCATCCCAGCTCCACCGCCATATTGATAGTCATCAACGTTTTTGTGTTTATCGGTTGAATAATCACGAATGTTATGAATGTGTACTTCTGCTAAACCTTTGTCTTTAGCACGTTGCATAATAGAATGACTGAAAGGTCCTTCTAATAAATCTGGAACAACTGTTAATATATCAATACGCATGACGCAAAATTACGAATTATCAATTATGAATTACCATTTATCAAATATGAATTGCGAATTATCAATTATTCAGATATATTAACATTTGACTTTTTATAACAACTTTAGTTCATTAGAAATCATGCCTCTTTGTATTCTATATTTGTAGTGTGATAACGAAAACCTCTATACACGCATTGATTAAACTAATGGATGATTCAGACCAAATGGTTGTTGAACATGCAAAAAGTCAGTTATTAGCATATGGAGAAGAAATTATCCCTGCATTGGAAGTATTAGAGGAGGATTGCTTTGCAAAACCTGCTCAAATAGATAATGTCTCTGAAGTGTTAAGCTGTTTGAGGTTTCAAAAGGTAAAAAATGGTTTAAAGAACTGGCTTGGCTCAGATGATAAAAGTTTAATGCAAGCTGTCTATATAATATGTTCTTACCAGTTTCCAGAATTGAAAATTGAAGAATTTACAGCTAAATTTCAGAACCTAAGACACCAATGTTGGATGGAAATGAACTCTAGACAGACAAGCTTCGAGAAAGTTGATGCAATAAATAAAGTGTTTTTCGATGATTTTGATTTCATAAGAGTTGATAAAGTACCATATTCCCCTTTTGACATTTTTGTTAATTCTGTTATGGATAGTAAAGAAGGCACAGATTTATCGTTAGGATTAATTTATAGTATAGTTGCCCAATCTTTAGATATTCCAATTTATGGTGTCACCACAATGAATAATCGTGCCCCTTTTGTTTTAGCGTATCTTGATAAGGACAATTTGCTTCCTATTTTAGATTGGGGAATTGATAACAACGGTGTTTTGTTTTATATTGGGGTAGGTACAAAGGGACTTGTCATTGATCCTAAACAATTAAAAGAAGCTTTTCTTTCTGAAGGATTACCACAAAATAGAGCTCAATTTGAACCTTCCCCAAATTCTATTATCATTAAGAAGTATCTAAATGATATCAAACGCAGTTACTCAAATCAAGTTCAATTCAGGTATAAACTGAAAGACATTGAAGAGCTGTTGATGTTGTTTTAAAGTCCGTCCCCCGTATTTATTGGCCATATAAGAAGTTTAAAAGATTAATCGTTTACTAATTATTTGTGAATTGTATTTTACAATACCAACAAAAAAAGACTGTTCGAAGCTTTCCTCCAAACAGTCTTTTATCAATATATATAGGTTATTACAATAGTGAACTAAGTGAAATACCTAAAGTCTTGTTTATTTTTTATTTTTTTTACAGCAGCTAAAATTAGCTTAATTGTATTTTCAACATCCTCTTCATGCGTCATTTCTACAGTTGTATGCATGTAACGAATCGGTAAAGAAATCAATGCAGAAGGTACTCCTTCGTTACTGTAAGCAAAGGCATCTGTGTCTGTTCCTGTAGCACGAGAAGCAGCCTGACGTTGGAATGCAATTTTCTCTTCATTCGCAGCTTCAATGATGAGTTTCAATAAGTTGTTTTGTACGGCTGGACCATACGTTAAAACTGGACCTTTTCCACCTTTAAAATCACCATGCTCTTTCTTGTCAATAAGAGGAGTTCCTGTATCATGACATACATCAGTGATTATGGCAACATCTGGCTTGATTTTCTGAGCAATCATTTGCGCGCCACGCAATCCTATTTCTTCTTGAACCGAATTCACAATGTATAAGCCAAATGGAAGCTTTGTTTTTGACTCCTTCAATACCCTTGCGACTTGTGCAATCATAAAACCACCAATTCGATTATCTAATGCTCTTCCTACATAACGGTTCTTATTTAAAATCATGAACTCATCCTCGAAAGTTACAACACAACCTACATGTACACCAAGCTCTTCAACTTCATCTTTTGTACTACAACCACAATCAAGAGTGATGTTTTTCATGCTTGGCTTAGGGTCTTTATCATGACGTGTGTGAATGGCAGGCCAACCAAAAACAGCTTTAACTGTACCTTTGTCTGTATGAATGTTTACACGCTTCGAAGGTGCAATCATGTGATCTGAACCTCCATTTCTGCGAACGTAAATAAATCCATCATCTGTGATGTAGTGAACAAACCATGCAATTTCATCAGCGTGCGCTTCAATCACTACTTTGTATTCAGCTTCAGGATTTATTACTCCTACTACAGTTCCATAATTATCAACCATGTAGTCATCTATGTATGGCTTGATGTATTCCAACCACATTTTCTGACCAGGCGATTCAAATCCTGTAGGAGAGGCATTGTTTAAATATTTTTCTAAAAAGACTTTACTTTCTTTAGTTATTGCTTTACTCATTTTTTAAATTTTTATAAAGATAATGATTCAATTACGAAATTGGTTAGTTATGAATTACGAATTATCAACTCGTAATTCGCTTTTTATTCTTATTAATTTTTTCTCTACAATCTCAGCAGTGGTTTAATGAGATGTAATGATTAATTGGTTAAGTCTATATTATCACCTTCGTCGTATATTTCAATTCCTCCAAAACAATTTGTGATTCGATATCACTGATGTTAGAAATCGAAGCAACATCATTCACTAAAAAATCACGGTATTCTTTGATACTTGAAAAACGGGCTTTAGCCAAAAAGTCAAAAGAACCAGAAATATGATAAAATTCAGTGATTGAATCTAAGGACTCCATTTGTTGGATAAATTCTTTTCTTTTCGAAGCATGATGGTCTTTTACAGTGAGATTGAGAAAAACAACAATCGATTTTCCAAGTAAATCTGCGTCCAATAAAGCGACATATTCCTTGATATATCCAGCTTTTTCCAGTTTCTTTATACGTTCATAGATTGGAGTTGCAGTTAATGAGAGTTCAGAAGCCATTTCTTTAGCCGTCTTTAGACAGTCAGTTTGGAGAATTTCAAGGATTTTTCGATCAATCTTATCCATGTTTAGTTATTTTAACTACAAACATAGTATTTAACAGTAAAATATACTAACTTTTATCTATTAGTATTTTATATCGCTTTTTTAAAAGAAATTTGCAGCGATTTAATCTTTTATATAAATCAAAACTTTTAATTAAAGTTTAATTTTTAAAGTAAAAAATGAAAAACAAATATCAGGATCTTATAGAGCAGACTTTTGACTTTCCACAAGAGGAGTTTAGTGTTAAAGATGGTGAGTTATCTTTTAGAGGAATTGACATGAGTGCGCTGATTGAAAAGTACGGTACACCATTTAGATTTACTTATCTTCCCGTAATTGGAAAACAAATTGAACGTTGTCGTAACTGGTTTCATACAAGTATGGAGAAACAGGGTTACAAAGGAAAATATGAATATTGTTATTGTACAAAAAGCTCACATTTCAACTTCGTATTAGAAGAATGTACCAAACACAAAACCAATATTGAAACAAGCTCTGCTTTTGATATTGACATTCTAATTGCTTTACATAAGAAAGGAAAACTTGACAAAGACACATATGTTTTGTGTAACGGATACAAGACTGAAGTATATATTAAGAAGATTAAGGAGTTGTTGGAGCTGGGCTTTACAAAGGTAATTCCTGTGATTGATAACTTCCAAGAGTTTGATATTTTAGATGAACAAATTGATCAGGAATTAGAAATTGGGATACGCATTGCTTCGGAAGAGGATCCGAAATTTGAATTTTATACTTCGCGTTTAGGAATTGGATATAAGGATGTGGTTTCATTCTATAATTGGAAATTGAAAGACCACAAGAAGTTTAAGCTTTCTATGTTGCATTTCTTTGTGAATACTGGAATCCGTGATAACGCCTATTACTGGAACGAATTGCATAAATTCTTAAGCGTTTACGAGAACCTAATTAAGAATGATGCAGATATTACATACTTAAATGTAGGGGGCGGATTTCCAGTAAAAAATTCATTGGCATTTGATTTTGATTACGAATACCTTGTAGATGAGATTATTGGTCAAATTAAAATGTCGGCGGATCACGTAGATGCACGTCATCCAGATGTTTTTACAGAATTCGGTTCCTTTACAGTTGCTGAAGCAGGAGGGATGGTGTACACTATTTTGGATCAAAAGAAACAAAACGACAGAGAGAAATGGAACATGATCAATAGTTCTTTCATGACGACACTTCCAGATTCTTGGGCAATTAACAAGCGTTTTATTATGCTTCCCATCAACCGATGGGGAGAAAAATATGAACGTGTTTTCTTGGGAGGATTGACGTGTGATAGTGATGATTACTACAACTCAGAACAACATACAAATGCAATTTACTTACCTGTTTACAATAAGAAAGAACCAATGCATGTGGGATTCTTTAATTGTGGAGCGTATCAAGAATCGATTTCTGGTTACGGAGGAATTAAACATTGCTTGATCCCAAGTCCAAAACATATATTATTAAGTCAGAATGAAAACGGAGAATTAGTAGATGAACTATTTGCTCCGCAACAAACGAGTGAACAAATGCTAAAAATATTAGGATACTAATGAGAACATTTGCAGGAATCCCAGAAGAATTGGGAAAAGAAGAAAACGCAGCGATCGTGATTATCCCTGTGCCTTATGATGGAACTTCAACCTACGGGAAAGGAGCGGATAAAGGATTTGAAGCATTAATGGATGCTTCTGAGAATATGGAGCTGTATGATATAGAAACGAATTCTGAAGTTTACGAAAGAGGAATTTTTGTTGCTCCAGCTGTAACGGAAGCAAGTTCACCAGAAGCAATGTGTGATGCCGTAGAAAAAACAACTGATGCGTATTTAGAAACAGGGAAGTTTGTAAGTCTTTTTGGTGGGGAACATTCGATTTCTATTGGAGCGATACGTTCATTCAAAAAGAAATACGAGAACCTTTCTGTTTTACAATTGGATGCACATTCAGATTTACGTCCAGAGTATGATGGTTCAGCTTGTAATCATGCATGTGCGATGCATGCAGCTTCCAAAAACACGAACCTTGTTCAGGTTGGAATTCGCAGTATGGACAGTATAGAATTACCTTTCGTAAATGAAGACAACTTCTTTGATATGTACCGCATTAACTCTACGACAAACTGGATGGATGAAGTGCTTGATCAATTGGGAGAAGAAGTATACTTAACGATTGATTTGGATGTTTTTGATCCTTCCATTATGCCATCAACTGGTACGCCAGAACCAGGAGGTTTGTATTGGTATGATGTGATTACACTGGTAAGAAGAGTAGTGGAAGAAAAAACCTTAGTTGGTTTTGATATTGTTGAATTGGCGCCTGTTGAAGGAGTGCCAGCGCCAGATTTTATGGCATCAAAATTATTATATAAAATATTATCTTATAAATTTAATTCATAATGGGAAAAGTTAGAGAGTTTATTGAGTACAATTACAGACATTTTAACGCTGCGGCATTAGTTGATGCAGCTAAAGGTTACGAAAAACACCTGAACGAAGGAAAGAAAATGTTGGTTTCACTTGCAGGAGCAATGAGTACAGCAGAGTTAGGGATTTCTTTGGCAGAAATGATTCGTCAAGACAAAATTCACATGATTTCTACTACAGGTGCAAACTTGGAGGAAGATTTAATGAATTTAGTAGCACACAAAAGCTACAAACGTATTCCACACTACCGTGATTTAACACCACAAGACGAGTGGGATTTATTAGAAAATCACTTAAATCGTGTTACTGACACATGTATTCCTGAAGAAGAAGCATTCCGTCGTTTGCAAGATCACGTTTTCAAAGTATGGAAAGACGCTGAAGATGCTGGAGAACGTATGTTCCCACATGAATTCTTATACAAAATGGTTAAATCTGGAGTTTTAGAGCAGTACTATGAGATTGATCCTAAAAACTCTTGGATGATTGCAGCAGCTGAGAAAAACTTGCCAATGGTTGTTCCAGGTTGGGAAGATTCAACTTTAGGAAACATTTTCGCCTCTTACTGTATTAAAGGAGAATTAAAGCCTTCCACTATGAAGTCAGGAATTGAATACATGATTTGGTTAGCAGATTATTATACAAACAATGCTGGTACAGAAGGAATTGGTTTCTTCCAAATCGGTGGAGGAATCTCAGGAGACTTCCCAATTTGTGTGGTTCCAATGTTAGCACAGGATTTAGAGCGTGAAGACACACCTTTCTGGAGTTATTTCTGTCAAATTTCAGATTCCACTACTAGTTATGGTTCTTATTCAGGAGCAGTTCCAAATGAGAAGATTACTTGGGGTAAATTAAGTATCGATACACCAAAATTCATTATTGAATCGGATGCAACGATTGTAGCACCTTTGGTGTTTGCTTACTTGTTGGATCAGTAGGTTAGAATAACATATTTATTAGGATAGCGCAGGGCGAAAGTTTTGCGCTATTTTTTTTGGGTGGTTTGTAGGTGTGATGATGGAACGCTGATGACGCGGATCTTCGAACGCTGATTTCCACGGATTTTTTTATAATTCATTTTTTTTTTAATCCGCGTTCCATTACAGCGCATGGGTATTTATTATTTACAACTAATCCCAATCCCAACTTTAAATCGTAATTTTACACTATGAAATTTGAAGATTATAAAATAGCCAAAGTAATAAAGACTGAAATCCACAATTTAGGATGGGTAAGACCTACAGACATTCAGTTTAAGGCCATTCAACCAATTCTTAACGGAGAGGATGTTTTGGCAATTGCACAAACGGGAACTGGGAAAACAGCGAGTTTTGTAATTCCTATTTTAAATCAAATTCACAATCAGTTAGAGAAAAAAAAGGAGCATTATGTGCGCGCTTTGGTGATGGTTCCAACAAGAGAATTGGCGGAGCAAGTTCAACAAGTTTTTGCTGATGTTGGTAAAGGAATTGATGTTCGCTCTCGATCTTTAATGGGTGGAGTTTCACAAGATGATCAAATCGCAGATTTGGACAATGGAATTGACGTTGTTATTTCTACTCCAGGACGAATGTTTGATTTAATCTCACAAGGTGTTTTAAAGGTAGACCGTTTACAGACTCTAGTGCTAGATGAGGCCGATCACATGTTGGATTTAGGATTTATCAAGGACATTCAAGATCTGATGCGACACATTCCAGAAAAACGTCAAACTTTATTCTTTTCGGCTACAATTGATAAAACGATTAAAAAAATCGCATATAATTTGGTGAGAAATGCCATTCGTATTCAGATTTCACCAAAAGATCCTGTAGCAAAAAACATTGAACACGCCGTTACATTTGTTGAAATGGACGACAAACGTTTCTTTTTAGAGAATATCGTTAAGGAAAACGATGATTTGAAAATCATGGTCTTTGTCCGTACAAAAGTACGTGCAGAGCGCGTAGTTAAAGCATTAGAACGTGTTGGAATAGAGGCGGTAACAATTCACGGAGATGTGGAGCAAAAAGATCGTTTCGTGGTACTGAATAAGTTTAAAAACGATGAAGTTTCTATTCTTGTCGCTACAGATGTAGCAGCACGTGGAATTGATATTCCTGGTATTGGAGCGGTAATCAACTACGATTTACCAGAAGAACCAGAAAACTATGTTCACAGAGTGGGAAGAACAGGTCGTGGAAAGGAAAAAGGAGTGGCTATTTCATTTTGTAGTGAAGACGAAAAGATTTTATTAGCTGCTATTGAAGCATATAATGGAAATGAAATTGCTGTTTTCGACCTTTCAAAACAAGACTATAGTGCAATATTAGAAGATTCTGAAGATGGAAATGACAACTGGAAGAAGTTGATAAAGGATGAGAACGAGAGATCAGGGAAGACGGA
>Ga0079223_10002151_pt1 | contig 12127 bp, 10 predicted proteins | sample Stecom2011_FD_75072 | JGI IMG/M metagenome (GOLD analysis project Ga0079223, IMG submission 75072) | Agricultural soil microbial communities from Utah to study Nitrogen management - Steer compost 2011 | ecosystem: Environmental > Terrestrial > Soil > Agricultural land | place: USA: Utah...
AGCGGGTTGGGGTTCTGTCTTTTTCGGCTTCGTCAGCATGTGCACGCCTGACTGCTCAGGCAGGTTCAACTTTTCACGTTGCTAGCCGTTAACCTTTCTACATTCATTTTCCAGGCATTCAGTAATGGCCCAACAAGACAACGCGCTGATCAACGATCTGATGGAGCAGGTGCTGTTCCTCGTCTCCCACCCGATCCTGAATGCCGAAGAGCCTGACCAGGCTGCCGTTGACCAGCTGTTCGGCGAGGTGCGCCAGAATATCTGGCACCTGCTCTCGGAGCGCCTGGAGCTGAGCGGCAAGGAGCTGAACGAGCATCTCTCCAAGGCGATCGATGCCATCATCTACGTGATCACCGGCCTGGGTCAGACCATCGGTACCGCCGCCGACGAGGAAGCCCAGCTCGGGCTGCTGAACAAGGCACGCGGGGAAGTCTGGTACGTGATCGAGAACCACATCCTCGGCGACTGAGTCGTCACAGTTGGCCCGTTACTGCAGCGGGCCAAGCAGCGTGTCCACATCCTCTTCGCTGAGCTGCCAGGCGCCTTCGGCGCCGCTGAGCACCCCTTCCGCCAATTGCGCCTTGTGGCGCTGCAATTGCTGGATCTTCTCCTCGACGCTGCCCCGGGCGATCAGCCGGTAGACGAACACCGGCTTGTCCTGACCGATGCGATAGGCCCGGTCGCTGGCCTGGGCTTCCACGGCGGGGTTCCACCAGGGATCGAAGTGGATAACGGTGTCGGCAGCGGTCAGGTTGAGCCCCGCGCCGCCCGCCTTCAGGCTGATCAGAAACACCGTGTGCATGCCGGCCTGGAACTCCCGCACCGGGGTGGCCCGGTCCCGGGTGCTGCCGGTCAGCAGGGTATGGGAAATGCGGCGACGCCTGAGCTCGTGCTGGATCAGCTCCAGCATGCCGGTGAACTGCGAGAACAGGAGCACCTTGCGACCCTCGGCGGCCAGCTCCTCGATCATTTCCAGCACCGCCATCAGTTTGGCCGACTGTTCGGCACGCCCCTCGTCGGGACCCAGCAGACGCAGGTCGCAGCAGACCTGGCGCAGGCGCAACAGCGCCTCCAGGATGACCAGCTGGCTGCGGGCCAGGCCCTGCCTGCGGATCTCGGCGCGCACCTTTTCGTCCATCGCCAGCCGCAGGGTCTCGTAGCGATCGCGCTGCGCGGGGGTCAGCTGGACCCACTGCACAATCTCCGTCTTGGCCGGCAGCTCCGGGGTGACCTGCTCCTTGGTGCGACGCAGCAGGAAAGGCTGCACGCGACTGCGCAGCAGGGCCAGGCGTTCGGTATCGGCCTGCTTCTCGATGGGGGTGCGGTAGTGGCGGGTGAACTCCGTTTCCGTGCCCAGCCAGCCGGGCATCAGGAAATGGAAGAGTGACCAGAGTTCGCCCAGGTGGTTTTCCAGCGGCGTGCCGGTCAGGCACAGGCGCTGGCGGGCCTTGAGGTCACGGAGGGCCAGTGCGGCCTTGCTGTGGGCGTTCTTGATGTATTGCGCCTCATCGAGGATCAGCAAGTGCAGAGGCTGGCCGCTGAGCTTGGCCACATCGCGGGGCAGCAGCGCATAGCTGGTCAGCAGCAGGTCGTAATCGGCCAGGCGACCGAACAGGCTGTGACGCCGGGATCCCTGCAGGGCAACGACCCGCAGCTGCGGCGCGAAGCGCGCCGCCTCGTCCAGCCAGTTCGGAATCAGGCTGGTGGGCATGACGATCATGGCCGGTTCGCTCAGGCGTCCGGCATGCTTTTCCGCCAGGATGTAGGCCAGGGTCTGCAGCGTCTTGCCCAGGCCCATGTCGTCGGCCAGCACGCCGCCCATGCCCAGCTCGCCCAGTGCCTGCATCCAGGCCAGGCCCTGCAGCTGGTAGGGGCGCAGGCGCGCCTGCAGGCCGTCCGGCTGGGCGACCGACAGGCTGCCCAGGCGGTTGAGGCGGCTGGCCAGCTCGCGCAGGCGCTCGCCACCCTCCCAGCGCAGCGGCTGCTCCTCCAGACGCTGCAGGCGTGCAGCATCGGCCCGGGGCAGGCGCAGGCGCTGCAGGTCTGCCGGCTGATCGGCAAAGTAGAGCTCACCCAGGGTCGACAGCAGCGGCTTCACGCGTTGCAGCGGCAGGGCCACCCGCTGGCCGCTGGGCAGCAGGCCGAACAGCACGTCGTCCTCACTGTCCTGTGCCTCGCCGCTCAGCAGCCAGGGGCGGGTGCGGATGGCCTGCAGCAGGATCGGCAACAGGCTGATGCGCTGGCCCTCCACTTCGATGCCCATCTCCAGGTCGAACCACTGGCGATCCTCCGCCTCGTCCAGGCGGGCGTACCAGCCGGTGATTTCCGCCAGGTTGAAATGGAAGTCCGGCAGGATGCGAATCTGCCAGCCGGCCTCGCGCAGCTGTGGCAGACCCTCGCGAACGAACTGCATCCAGCGCTCATTGCCTGCCAGTTCGTAGGGCTCACCGTCTTTCTCGCTGAGCGCCTCGCTGACGCGAAGGGCGGTGCGAAAGCCCAGCTCGGCGAGCTGCTGCCGGCATTGGGTCTCGCGCTCGGGGTCGCGGCGAATGCGCAGGCGCCGCTGCGGAGCGATGAAGGTCACCAGGTCGCCGCCCTTGCCGTGGACCAGGTGGCCGTCGTAGTCGAAGGTCAGGGCGGCGCGATGCTGGATCTGCTCGCGCATGCGCCCCTTGCGCGCATCGAAATGCACGCGGACATGGCTGTTGAGCAGCAGCTGTGGCTGCGGCTCGATGCCCGTGCGCAACACCTCCTCCACTTCCGGCTCGCCTATCGGTGGTGCCTCGCCGTGCCGGTGCGCCTGCTCCAGGGTCAGCAGGGCCGCGACCACGTGCTTGCAGTTGTAACCGACCGGGCAGCTGCACAGGCCGTGCACATCCCACGGGCCGGGCCGCGGCTGCAGGCGGATGGACTGGCGGTATTCGCGTCCCTCGGAACCCTGGCAATGGGCCTTGAGGATCTGCCCCTCGATGGACACGAGGGTGGAACGCCGTTCTTCCGCGTACCGACGTCCGCGGCTCACACAACCCGGATCGAAACGCTCCAGCCAGCAGCGTTGGGTGATGACACGAATATCGATGGGCATGGTGGAAACGGCCGTGCGGAGAAATCGACTTCATCAGCCGTGATCGGCTGACGCAGGGAAACCGCGAATTCTCTCACGGCCGACCACTCGTGGGCAGCCCCGGGCGATGTGCAGCAGGCCTCAGTACTGGGCGTGCAGGCCGAAACGCTTGCGCAGGATGCGCTCCAGCAGGCCGGCGGGCAGGCGTGCCAGCAGGGGCAGGCTGCGGCTGCCGTTGCCCAGGCGCAGCAGGCGCGCGGGTTTGCGCGCCTGTACGGCGGCCAGCACACCATACGCGAACTCGTCGGCGGGCGTGGGCTTGTCCTGGGAAGCGTTCGCCCGCGCGCGGATGCCCTCGCGCATCGGCCACCAGGGCGAGGTTTCGCTGAGCTGTGCCTCGGCCTGCTGGCTGGCGTTGTCGCCGAAGCGCGAGGCGATGGCGCCGGGCTGCACCTCCATCACCCGGATGCCGAAGGGCGCCAGCTCCAGGCGCAGGGCATCGGAAAGCGCGTGCAATGCTGCCTTGGAGGCGCAGTAGGCACCCGCGAACGGCGTGATCAGCACGCCCGAGACGCTGCCGATGTTGACCACCAGGCCGCGACTGGCGCGCAGCAACTCGAAGCAGGCGCGGGTCAGTTCGATGGGGGCGAACACGTTGGTCTCGAACTGGCGGCGTAGGGCCTCGCCGCCGCCATCCAGCAGCGGGCCCATGGCGCCGTAGCCGGCATTGTTGATCAGCACATCCAGCCGACCGGCGCGCTGGCGAAGTTCCTCGACGAGCGCCTGGATGGCCTGGCTGTCGTTGACATCCAGGGGCGCCGCAATGAATCCGGCGGCGCCGAGCGCGGCCAGGTCCTCGGCCTTGCGGGCGGTGGCCCACACCTGATAGCCGCCGGACTGAAAGGCATCGGCCAGGGCGCGACCGATGCCGCTGGAACAACCGGTGATCAGGACGACGGGTTGGGTCATGACATGCCTCGCGCGTATTGTTGTTATGCGGGCACTGTAAACAAAAAGGGGGAGCCTGTGCGCTCCCCCCTTGCCTTCAGTCGAACAGGCCGAAGGTCAGCCGACTCCACCAGGAGCGCTTGCGCTCGGGCTTCAGCTCCTCGGGCAGGGCCTCCTCGGCTTCCTCGAACTGGCGCTGCACGTCCTGACTGGCGCGGGTTTCCCCGGGCTCGAGACTGCTGGTGCCAATCAGGCCAAGGGTGGTGCGGGCCAGCCAGCCGCGCTCGTCGGGGTCCTCTCGGGGCACGAACTCGCCGTTGCGCAGGCTGGCGTGCTGCGGATAGTTCAGCCGGAGCACTTCAAGGCTGCGGGCCGCCAGGTCATCCAGTCCCAGGTGCAGGTAGGCCTCGACCATCAGCGCCAGGCCATCGGCCACCGCCGGGGTTTCCTGGAAGTTCTCCACCACGTAGCGGCCACGGCCCGCGGCGGCCACATAGGCCTTGCGGGTCAGGTAGTAGTGACCGACATGAATCTCGTTGGCGGCCAGCCGGTTGCGCAGGAAGATCATGCGCTGGCGGGCATCCGGTGCGTACTGGCTGTTCGGAAAGCGCGCGGTCAGGCGGGCGAACTCGTTGTAGGCGTCGCGCGCCGCGCCCGGGTCGCGCTTGGACATGTCCAGCGGCAGGAAGCGCGCCAGCAGGCCGTTGTCCTGCTCGAAGGCCGCCAGTCCCTTCATGTAGTAGGCGTAATCCACCTGCGGGTGCTGCGGATGCAGGCGAATGAAACGGTCGGCGGCCGACTTGGCGGCCTCGGGCTCGAGGTTCTTGTAGTAGGCGTAGATCAGCTCCAGCTGCGCCTGCTCGGCATAGCGTCCGAAGGGGTAGCGCGACTCCAGCGCCTTGAGCTTGGCCACGGCGGTGGTGTAGCTCTTGTCGTCCAGTGCGGACTGCGCCTGGCGATACAGCTCGGCTTCGCTGAGTTCGTCATCCTTGGGATCTTGTGAGGCGCAGGCGGCAAGGGCCAGAGTGGCGATCAGCAGCAGGTGTTTCAGGTGCATGGCGGCTTGCGTCCCTGTGACGGCCGCGGGCCGTCCTGATATAGTGTGCGGCCCGGATGATACCGGGGCCAGAACGCCGTATTTAATCACAAGCGCCGCCCGGACCAAAGGCTGCGCTTCCCAGGTTGTCTGACGTCTGGCGCACCATCGCGCCGAGGCAGCCAACAGCCCCCAATCGTTGCCGACCATGTCATCGACTCCCGTTCAAGCCATCCAGCTGCGCGCCGAGGTTCCCTACGAACTGGGCGGCCAGCGTCTGGACCAGATTGCCGCCCAGCTGTTCTCCGACCATTCTCGTTCCCGGCTGACCGGCTGGATCAAGGAAGGCCGCCTGACCGTCGATGGCGCGGTGCTGCGCCCGCGCGACATCGTGCACGGCGGCTCCGTACTGGAGCTGGATGCCGAGCAGGAGGTGCAGGGCGACTGGGTGGCCCAGGACATCGAGCTGAACATCGTCTACGAGGACGATCAGCTGCTGGTGATCGACAAGCCCGCCGGCCTGGTGGTTCATCCCGCCGCCGGGCATGCCGACGGCACGCTGCTCAATGCGCTGCTGCATCATGTGCCGGGCATCGAGCAGGTGCCGCGCGCCGGTATCGTGCACCGGCTGGACAAGGACACCACCGGCCTGATGGTGGTGGCCAAGACCCTGGAGGCCCACACCGTCCTGGTGGAGCAGCTGCAGAAGCGCACCGTCGGCCGCACCTACGAGGCCATCGTCATCGGGGTGATCACCTCCGGCGGTACCATCGATGCCCCCATCGGTCGCCACGGCACCCAGCGCCAGCGCATGGCGGTCACCCAGGGCGGCAAGCCGGCGGTCAGCCACTACCGGGTGCTGGAGCGCTTCCGCTCCCATACCCATGTGCGGGTCAAGCTGGAGACCGGCCGTACCCACCAGATCCGCGTGCACATGGCCCACATCGGTTATCCGCTGGTCGGCGATCCGGTGTACGCCGGGCGCTTCCGCATTCCGCCGGCCGCCAGCCCCACGCTGGTCGAGAGCCTGAAGACCTTCCCGCGCCAGGCGCTGCATGCACGCTTCCTGGAGCTGGAGCACCCGGTCACCGGCAAGCGCATGAAATGGGAATCGCCGCTGCCGGAGGATTTCGTCTGGCTGCTCTCCCTGCTGCGCCAGGACAACGAGTCTTTCGTCTGATGAACGCCGACTGGCTGGCGCCCGACTGGCCGGCTCCGGCGCGAGTGCGCGCCTGCGTGACCACCCGCGCCGGCGGCGTCAGCCAGCCGCCCTTCGACAGCTGCAACCTCGGCGACCATGTGGGCGATGACCCGCAGGCCGTGGCCGAGAATCGTCGCCGCCTGCAGCAGGCGCTGAACTGCCGGCCCGCCTGGTTGAGCCAGGTGCATGGCATCCGCGTGGTGGAGGCCGATCCCGCCCTTGTGCAGGAGGCCGATGCCAGCTGGAGCGAAACGCCCGGCGTGGCCAGCGCCATCCTGACCGCTGACTGCCTGCCGGTGCTGTTCTGCGACCGCGCCGGCACGCGCGTGGCGGCGGCCCATGCCGGATGGCGCGGGCTGGCGGCGGGCATGCTGGAGGCTGCCCTCGATGCGCTGGATCGTGAGCCCGAGGAGGTTCTGGTGTGGCTCGGGCCCGCCATTGGTCCGGATGCCTTCGAGGTCGGGCCGGAGGTGCGTGAGGCGTTTCTGGCCGGATATCCGCAGGCGGAAGCGGCCTTTCGTCCCGGCACCCATCCCGGCAAGTACCTGGCCGACCTGTACCAGCTGGCGCGCATCCGCCTGGCCGCCCGGGGCGTTACCGCCGTTTACGGCGGCGGGCTGTGCACCTGGAGCGACCCGCGCTTCTATTCCTACCGCCGCGTCGCTCGCACTGGCCGGTTTGCCTCGCTGATCTGGCTGACCGACCGCTCGCCGATCGGGTAGGAGGATTCAGCCTCGATGCTCTAGTGCGGGCACCAGGCAAAAACTCGCGACTGAAGTCGCTCCTACAGCCAATCCTGCAGTCGCCCTCTGCGACCCGACGTCACGGTCCCTTGAATCCCTGGCCGTCATCCTCATCTAAGAGGCATTCACGGGCAGTTCATCGCCCGCTTGCTTTCCCATGAGGACCCTTTTCATGCGTATCGACCGTTTGACCAGCAAGCTGCAGCTCGCGCTTTCCGACGCGCAGTCCATCGCCGTCGGTCTCGACCACCCGGCCATCGAGCCGCTGCACCTGATGCAGGCCTTGCTGGAACAGCAGGGCGGCTCCATCAAGCCCCTGCTGATGCAGGTTGGCTTCGACATCAACAGCCTGCGTCAGGCACTGACCCGTGAACTGGATCAGTTGCCCAAGCTGCAGAACCCCACCGGCGACATGAGCCTGTCCCAGGACCTGGCGCGCCTGCTCAACCAGGCCGACCGCCTGGCCCAGCAGCGTGGCGACCAGTACATCTCCAGCGAGCTGGTGTTGCTCGCCGCGCTGGACGAGAACACCAGGCTGGGCAAGCTGCTGCTCGGCCAGGGCGTGACTCGCAAGGCCATGGAAAACGCCATCAACAACCTGCGCGGCGGCGAGGCGGTCAATGACCCCAACGCCGAGGAATCCCGCCAGGCCCTGGACAAGTACACCATCGACATGACCCGGCGCGCCGAGGAGGGCAAGCTGGACCCGGTGATCGGCCGTGACGACGAGATCCGCCGCACCATTCAGGTCCTGCAGCGTCGCACCAAGAACAACCCGGTGCTGATCGGCGAGCCGGGCGTGGGCAAGACCGCCATCGTCGAGGGCCTGGCCCAGCGCATCGTCAATGGCGAGGTGCCGGACGGCCTGAAGGACAAGCGCCTGCTGTCCCTGGACATGGGCGCGCTGATTGCCGGCGCCAAGTTCCGCGGCGAGTTCGAGGAGCGCCTGAAGGCGGTGCTCAACGAGCTGGCCAAGCAGGAAGGCCGGGTCATCCTGTTCATCGACGAACTGCATACCATGGTCGGCGCCGGCAAGGCCGAGGGCGCCATGGATGCGGGCAACATGCTCAAGCCCGCCCTGTCCCGTGGCGAGCTGCACTGCGTGGGCGCCACCACCCTGGACGAGTACCGCCAGTACATCGAGAAGGACGCCGCGCTGGAGCGCCGCTTCCAGAAGGTGCTGGTCGACGAGCCGAGCGAGGAGGACACCATCGCCATCCTGCGTGGCCTCAAGGAGCGCTACGAGGTGCACCATGGGGTGACCATCACCGACGGCGCCATCATCGCCGCCGCCAAGCTCAGCCACCGCTACATCACCGACCGCCAGCTGCCGGACAAGGCCATCGACCTGATCGACGAGGCGGCCAGCCGCATCCGCATGGAGATCGACTCCAAGCCCGAGGAGCTGGACCGTCTGGACCGTCGCCTGATCCAGCTGAAGATCGAGCGCGAGGCGCTGAAGAAGGAGGACGACGAGGCCACCCGCAAGCGCCTGGAAAAGCTCGAGGACGAGATCGCCAAGCTGCAGAAGGAATACGCCGACCTTGAAGAGGTCTGGAAATCGGAAAAGGCCGAGGTGCAGGGCACCGCGCAGATCCAGCAGAAGATCGAGCTGGCCCGTCAGGAAATGGAGGCGGCACGGCGCAAGGGCGACCTGGAATCCATGGCGCGCATCCAGTACCAGACCATCCCGGACCTGGAGCGCAGCCTGCAGATGGCCGAACAGCATGGCAAGGCGGAAAAGCAATTGCTGCGCAACAAGGTCACCGACGAGGAAATTGCCGAGGTGGTCTCCAAGTGGACCGGCATCCCGGTGGCCAAGATGCTCGAGGGCGAGCGCGAGAAGCTGCTGAAGATGGAAGAGATGCTGCACCAGCGTGTCATTGGCCAGCATGACGCGGTGGTCGCCGTGTCCAATGCCGTGCGCCGTTCCCGCGCCGGCCTGGCCGACCCGAACCGGCCCAGCGGCTCATTCCTGTTCCTCGGCCCGACCGGCGTGGGCAAGACCGAGCTGTGCAAGGCGCTGGCCGAGTTCCTCTTCGACACCGAGGAGGCCATGGTGCGCATCGACATGTCCGAGTTCATGGAGAAGCACGCCGTGGCTCGCCTGATCGGCGCGCCGCCCGGCTACGTGGGCTACGAGGAGGGCGGTTACCTGACCGAGGCAGTGCGCCGCAAGCCCTACTCGGTGATCCTGCTGGATGAAGTGGAGAAGGCTCACCCGGACGTCTTCAACATCCTGCTGCAGGTCCTGGAGGATGGTCGTCTGACCGACAGCCACGAACGCACCGTGGACTTCCGCAACACGGTGGTGGTGATGACCTCCAACCTGGGCTCGGCGCAGATCCAGGAGCTGATCGGCGACCGCGAGGCACAGCGCGCGGCGGTACTGGATGCGGTCAGCCAGCACTTCCGGCCGGAGTTCATCAACCGCATCGACGAGGTGGTGGTGTTCGACCCGCTGGCCCGCGAGCAGATTGCCGGCATCGCGCAGATCCAGCTCAAGCGCCTGCGCCAGCGCCTGGCCGAGCGCGATCTGAGCCTGGAGCTCTCCGACGAGGCACTCGACAAGCTGATCGCCGTCGGCTACGACCCGGTGTATGGCGCGCGCCCGCTCAAGCGCGCCATCCAGCGCTGGATCGAGAACCCGCTGGCGCAGCGCATCCTGGCCGGCGACTTTGCGCCCGGCGCGGTGGTGCATGCCAGGGTGGAGAACGACGAGATCGTCTTCGCCTGAGCGCACCGTCTACGACCAAGGTAATAACGGGGGCCTCTGGCCCCCGTTCTCGTCTGCGGGCATGCTGCCAGCATCAGGACTGATCAGGAGACAGCCATGCTGATGCGCGCCGACCATTCCACCCTGCTGGTCATCGATATCCAGGAACGCCTGTGTCCCGCCCTGCACAATGCCGAAGCGCTGGTGGAGAACAGCGCCTGGCTGATTCAGGTGGCGCGCCGCATGAACGTGCCGGTGCTGGTCAGCGAGCAGTATCCGAAGGGGCTTGGCCCCACGGTGGCGGCCCTGCGGCCCCTGCTGGAGGGCATCGAGCCGGTGGAGAAGCTGCGCTTCTCCACCGCCCGGGAGAAGGCCCTGCTGGCCCAGCCGGGCGGCGAACGCCGGCAATTTGTGGTGTGTGGCGCGGAAACCCACGTCTGCGTGCTGCAGACTGTGCTGGAGCTGCTTGAGCTGGGTCGCGAGGTGTTCGTGGTGGAGGAGGCGGTGACCTCGCGCACTCCGGCCAACAAGCAGCTGGCCCTGGAACGCATGCGTCAGGCCGGCGCGGAGATCGTCTCGCGGGAAATGGTGGCCTTCGAGTGGCTGGACAAGGCCGGCAGCGAGCTGTTCAAGGAAATCAGCAAGATGGTCCGCTGATATCGCCAATTCCTTGGCGATATCATGGTGATGCCATGGCAGGCTTCTTGCTGGCGCACGGGCCAACGTCAACCATGCACCATTTGGAGGCACGATGCGGCCTGTTCCCCTGCACAGCCCCTGGCGCGACCGTCGCCACCGACTCTATGCCCTGCTGATCTGGATGCTGGTGGGGCTGCTGCTCACCCGTCCGCAAACCACCACCGGCATCCTGATCGCGGTCACCCTGATCCCGGCCCTGGCGTTGCTGGCCTTTGCCCTGCACCGCTGGTGGATCCGACACTTCGCCCGCAGCAATCTGATGCACGCCGTCTATATCGGGCTGCTGATGCTGGCCGTTGGTGGCGTCCTGGAAGCCGTCGAGCTGTTGCACCCCTATGTGGGCGGGCACTTTTCCTGAGCCGTCGCGGGGCCTGCGTTTTTCCCTTCCCGCCTAAGCCTGGCCGTCCTTCCAGCCCTTGCGCCAGCTCTCGCGCTGTTTCGGTGTGAGAAAAGTCCAGGATACAAAGCGGCTCTGCTTCTGGCCCTGGGCCATGGGTGTGACGCGTACGTCGCGGGCGCCCAGTTCCTGAAGCAGCTTTTCCAGCGCCGGCAGGTTGCCGGCCTTGGACACCAGTGTGCTGAAGCGATAGACCTGCGCGGCGAACTGCACGCTCTCCCGGGCCAGGCTGGCGATGAATGCCGCCTCGCCACCGGGACAGTGCAGCTCGTTGCTCTGCCCGCCGAAGTTGAGCACCGGCAGTTGACGTTGCGGGTCCAGCTTGCCGAGGTTGCGCCACTTGCGGCGGCTGCCGCTCAGCGCCTCGTCCGCGGAGGCGTGGAAGGGCGGGTTGCACAGCGTCAGGTCGAAGTGCTCCTCGGGCATGATGATGCCCGTGAAGATGTGCCCGGGATCGGCCTGCCGGCGCAGCTCGATGCTCTCGCGCAGCCGGTTGGCGCGCAGGATCTCCCCGGCCGCGGCCAGCGCCGTGGCATCGATGTCGGCGCCGACGAAGCGCCAGCCGTACTCGTGCAGGCCGATCAGCGGATAGATGCAATTGGCGCCCACGCCCACGTCCAGCACGCGAATGCGCCGCCCCTGCGGGATGCGCTGGCCGTTGTCCCCGGCCAGCAGATCGGCCAGCCCGTGCAGGTAGTCGGCACGCCCGGGAATCGGCGGGCACAGGTAGCCGGCCGGGATGTTCCAGTGGCGAATACCGTAGTGCTGGCGCAGCAGGGCGCGGTTGAAGACCTTCACCGCCTCGGGGTCGGCGAAGTCGATGCTCGGCTTGCCGTACGGATTGGTGATGACGAAACGTGCCAGTTCCGGACAGATTCTGATCAGCGCGGGAAAGTCGTAGCGGCCCTGATGGCGGTTGCGCGGATGCAGGGTGGCTTTCGGCGGGCGGGGGGTGGACATCGGAATAACGGCGGCAGGCGAAAAGGAGCGACGATTTTCCCACAATCCGCCCGCTATCCGTAGGGCGGTCGGCGCTTTTCCGGCCGCCACCATCGCGGATGGCGTCGAGGCCATGTCCGGTGGCCAACGCATGGCGTTGACCACCGCTGGTCACGGCCTCCGCTTTTACCCTCAGCCGCGCTTGCCGAGGATGCCGCGCAGGGTTTCCTGCAGGTCGGCGGGGAGCAGCAGGGTCTTGGTGTTCTGGCTCTGGCTGAGGTTTTCCATCGCGGCGATGTACTTCTCGCCGAGCAGGAACATCATCGGCCCCGTCTCGTTGCCGATGGCCGCCGACACGCGGCGGATGGCCTCGGCGGAGGACTC
>Ga0079223_10002154_pt1 | contig 12119 bp, 10 predicted proteins | sample Stecom2011_FD_75072 | JGI IMG/M metagenome (GOLD analysis project Ga0079223, IMG submission 75072) | Agricultural soil microbial communities from Utah to study Nitrogen management - Steer compost 2011 | ecosystem: Environmental > Terrestrial > Soil > Agricultural land | place: USA: Utah...
AGCGTCTCCAGTTCCTGATCGACAGCCTGATTGGACATGCACAACCTCCTGTTTATTGAGTTCAAACCAATGGCATCGCAGCGGTAACGAGGTTCCCGACGAACGCGAGCAAGAACAGCACGAGGAACACGAAGAACAGGATCTTGGCGATTCCTGCCGCCGCGTTGGCGATGCCCCCAAAGCCAAAGACTGCCGCGATCAGTGCGATCACGAGGAATAAAAGCGCGTAGTACAACATCGGTTCCCTCTCTTGTCGGACAGAGCGCCAGAAGTTGCTGCTGCCAGCCTAAGCTGCGGCCCCGATTATGGAGCTTAGGCTCGAATGCTTTCGACTGAAACCATCACATTTGGCGAGCCCCCTTTACGGAGCCGACTTGGCAGCCCTAAGTCGCGTCAGGCTCCCTTAAGATGCTCGATCGCGCCCCGGAAGCGCGCGGCCACTTCATCGCGCAGCGGGTGTCGTGACTCTTGAACCACCCAGCGGCCGCCTACCGCCACATCTCGCACGACCTTCCCACCAGAGGCGAAAACTGCCGCGTCGAGCAGTTGATCCTTCTCTTTGCCCCACAAGACAGGACACTCCGGATCGAGCACGACCAGATCTGCGCGCTTTCCCTCGGCAAGCGCGCCAATCGGGCGACCGCAAGCCTCAGCCCCTCCGCTCAGCGCGCCCTGGTATAGAAACCGTCCAACCGAGCCGCCCTCGCTCGGGCGGAGCAGGTTGCGTCGGCGATAAAGCAAACGCTGCCCGTACTCTAGCAGGCGCAGTTCAGTCCAGGGATCAACTGTAACGTGGCTGTCTGACCCTATCCCCCAGCGCCCGCCGGCGCGTACGTAATCCACGGCGGGAAACAGGCCGTCTCCAAGATTGGCCTCGGTTGTGGGGCAAAGGCCGGCTATGGCGCCGCTGGCCGCCAGATCCTCTAGCTCTCTCCTGTCCATGTGGGTCGCGTGAATCAGGCACCAGCGTTCATCCAGGGCGTGGTTGTCCAGAAGCCAGCGTACGGGCCGGGAACCGGACCAGCGGAGGCTATCGGTAACCTCTCCAATCTGTTCGGCCACGTGAACATGAATCGGCGCATCCTTGTCCAGAGCGCGAACACCTGTGATCGCTTCCTGCAACAGTTCGGGCGTGACAGCCCTCAGCGAATGAGGCGCAAGCCCAAGCTGAAGCTCATTCTTGTGGGTCGCGACCTTATGCAAACTCTCATAAATATTCCGGAATAAGCTGAGGTTGTTGATAAATCTCCGCTGCTTCGGATCAGGCTCTCGGCCTCCGAAGCCGCTGTGAGCGTAGAGGACCGGCAAGAGAGTCAAGCCGATCCCCGCGGTGCTTGCCGCTTTCAGATGCCGCTGCCCCATCTCCGAACTGTCCTGGTAGGGCGACCCATCGGGGGCATGGTGGAGATAATGGAACTCCGCACAGGCAGTGTAGCCCGCCTCCAGCATCTCGACGTAAAGCTGTGCCGCAATTGCCTCTGCTTCTTCCGGTCCCAGGCGGCCAACAAAGCCATACATGACGTTTCGCCAGGTCCAGAAGGAGTCGTCCCGGCTTGCGGCCTGCTCGGCCAGACCTGCCATAGCGCGCTGAAAGGCATGACCATGGAGATTTGGCATGCCGGGCAGGAGCGGCCCCGCAACCCTTTGCGCCCCCTCTGCCTTGGCTCCTGGCGTCACCCGTCGAATCCATCCAGCCTCATCCACCTGGATCAGGACGTCGTCTGCCCAGCCCTCTGGCAGCAGGGCGGTGTGAGCGAAAATCCGCGACAATCTGGGAAAAGCGGACGTCATGCAGCGCCCCTTGCAAAGAATGCGACCGGGCAGGAGCATAGCGCCGAGATTACGAAGGAGGCCAGAGAGATGCCTGGGTGGGATCTGCTGCTTACAAACGCCCGCCTCGCCACCATGGAACCTGGGGGCGAAGCCTATGGAGCGCGGGAAGGAGCTGCCTTGGCGGTCGCATCCGGGCGGATCGCGTGGATTGGACCTCAAGCGGAGGTGCCCCAAGGGGAGGCTGCCCAAATCATTGATCTGAAGGGGCGCTGGGTAACGCCGGGTTTGGTTGATTGCCACACCCACCTCGTCTATGGCGGCGACCGCGCAGCCGAATTCGAGCTTCGGCTGACAGGCGCGACCTACGAGGAAATAGCGCGGGCCGGCGGTGGCATTCTTTCTACTGTTCAAGCCACCCGCGCCGCCACCGAGGACGAGCTTTATCACAGCGCCTTGCCCCGGGCGCGAGCCCTCCTCGCTGAAGGCGTAACGACATTAGAGATTAAATCGGGTTACGGCCTGGCTCTCGATCATGAGTTGAAGCAATTGAAAGTGGCCAGGCGGATTGGCGACAGCTTGCCGCTCGAGGTGCGCACGACCTTCCTTGGAGCGCACGCTGTACCACCTGAGTTCAAGGATCGCGGTGAAGACTACCTTCAGGCCGTACTGGCCATGCTCCCTGAGGTCGCTGCCTCAGGGTTAGCCGATGCCGTTGACGCCTTTTGTGAGACCATCGCTTTTTCCCTCGAACAGACCAGGCGTCTCCTTCAAGCTGCCCGCGATCTCGGTCTGCCGATCAAGCTTCATGCGGACCAGCTCTCGGACTCTGGCGGCGCCGCGCTCGCAGCCCAATTCGGCGCTTTGTCGGCGGATCATCTTGAACATACAAACGAAGAAGGCGCAGCCGCCATGGCCAAGGCAGGCACAGTCGCCGTACTGCTGCCAGGCGCCTTCTACTTCCTGCGGGAATCCAAGCTGCCACCCGTCGACCTGTTTCGGCGCCACGGTGTCGGAATGGCGCTGTCTACCGACAGCAATCCTGGCAGTTCCCCCGTTACCTCCCTTCTCCTCATGCTCTCCATGGGCTGCACCTTCTTCCGTCTGACGCCGGAAGAAGCCCTGGCCGGGGTAACTCGGGAAGCCGCCCGAGCGCTCGGCCTCGGCGCGTCCCACGGGACCTTGCGCGAAGGCAAGGTCGCGGATCTTGCAGTCTGGAACATTGAGCGCCCTGCGGAGCTCTCTTATCGTTTTGGATTCAATCCTGTACACCAGCTATTCAAAGCTGGAAATGAAGTTGCCTCGCAATAAGGTAGGATCAACCTATCCGGTCGAGCGCGGTGACACCTGCCTCAACCATCCGCCGCAGTACCGGCCGAATACCCTCAGCCAAGTCCTCGCGGAACCTGAAGGGATGGTCCTCTTCCATATAGGTAGCCCAGGACAGTTCTAGCTGTACGGCGTGAACTCCCTCTTCTGGGCGACCGTATTTGCGCGTGATGTAGCCGCCCTTGAAGCGGCCGTCTACAACCTGAGAGTAGCCTGAGCCTTCGCCCGCTCCAGCCACGGCCTGGAGTACATCAGGCGCGGCGGTTGACCCGCCAGCGGTGCCCACATTCAGGTCAGGAAGCTGGCCATCGAAGAAGCGGGGAACGCGGCTTCGGATGGAGTGGGCATCCCACAGCAACACCTGGTCATACTGACTCCGAAGATCACGCAGTGCGCTTTCGATCTTCGCGTGGTACGGCTGCCACCAGCGTTGACTACGTGCCTCCACCTCAGCGGCATCCGGATGCAATCCCTCTAGATAGATGGGGGCCTGGGCAAAGGTGCTGGTCGGACAGAGCTCGGTGTTGTCTGCCCCCGCATAGAGCGGCTTCCCCTGGGGGTCGCGATTCAGGTCGACGACATAGCGGGAGTGAGTGGCGACAATGACATGCGCGCCCAGACCATCCAGAAAGTCGTAGAGTTCCTCGATGTGCCAGTCCGTGTCCGGCAGGCGCAGGGCTTGGGCTGTCATGCGCTCCGCAATCTCTGGCGGAACATAAGTCCCCACATGGGGCATGGATACGAGCAGCGGAGTACGCCCCTGCCTGAAACGAAATGCCTCCATGGCCCCTCCTCTTCCCGGCTTTTAGGGCCGGCCGTCATGCTGGCGATAGCTGAAGGCCTTCGTTATACAAGATCCGAAGGGGTGCCGCACCCGAAGCGGCCGCGCCATCCCCCGTCGAAGCATCCGAGGGAGGAAATCCGTGGCTCATGATCGCCTGGACAATTCACGCAGCGTTACGGCGCCGACAGGCCCGGAGCTCACCGCCAAGTCCTGGTTGACTGAAGCTCCCTTACGCATGCTCATGAACAATCTGGATCGCGAGGTGGCAGAGCGTCCGGAAGAACTGGTTGTCTACGGCGGCATCGGCCGCGCAGCTCGGGACTGGAAATCCTACGACCGAATCGTCGCCTGTCTTCGGGACCTTGAAGATGATGAGACCCTGCTCGTGCAATCGGGCAAACCGGTCGGCGTGTTCCGCACCCACAAGGACGCGCCACGTGTCCTGATCGCGAACTCCAACCTCGTCCCATACTGGGCCACCTGGGAGCACTTCAATAGCCTCGATAAGGTGGGCCTGATGATGTACGGCCAGATGACGGCTGGCTCCTGGATCTACATCGGAAGCCAGGGGATCGTCCAAGGTACCTATGAAACCTTTGTTGAAGTCGGGCGACGCCACTACGGAGGCAATCTGAAAGGCCGCTGGATCCTCACGGGCGGCCTGGGTGGCATGGGCGGCGCACAGCCGCTTGCGGCCACGATGGCTGGGGCTAGCCTGCTGGCGGTAGAATGCCAGCCCAGCCGGATCGAGAAGCGGCTCGCGACAGGCTACCTGGACAGGGCTAGCCAGAATCTGGATGAGGCGTTGGAGATCATTGAGCAGGCCTGCGCAAAGGGAGAAGCCATCTCCGTCGGCCTCCTCGGCAACGCAGCCGAGATCTTTCCGGAGTTAGTACAGCGCGGCGTGCGACCGGATGTCGTCACTGACCAAACCAGTGCGCATGATCCGCTGCACGGCTATTTGCCCGCCGGCTGGAGTCTCGACGACTGGGCGCGGCAGCGCGTCGCTGACCCGGAGGGCACCGTAGAGGCGGCGAAGGAATCGATGAAGATCCAGGTACAGGCCATGCTAGCCTTTCACCGGAACGGCGTTCCCACCCTCGACTATGGGAACAACATTCGTCAGATGGCGAAGGAAGTGGGAGAGGAAGACGCCTTCGAGTTTCCCGGGTTTGTTCCCGCCTACATCCGCCCGCTTTTCTGCCGAGGTATCGGCCCCTTCCGATGGGCAGCGCTATCCGGAGATCCGGAAGACATTTACCGGACCGACGAGAAGGTGAAGGAGCTTATCCCCGACGACGCGCACCTGCATAACTGGCTCGACATGGCGCGCGAGCGCATCCACTTCCAGGGGCTTCCGGCCAGAATCTGCTGGGTCGGACTGGGCCAGCGCCACCGCCTCGGGCTGGCGTTTAACGAGATGGTCGCGCGGGGAGAACTCAAAGCTCCCATCGTCATCGGCCGGGACCATCTCGACAGCGGCTCGGTAGCCAGTCCGAACCGTGAAACGGAAGCCATGCGGGACGGCTCTGATGCCGTTTCCGACTGGCCACTGCTGAATGCACTCCTGAACACTGCAAGCGGCGCCACCTGGGTTTCCCTGCACCACGGCGGGGGCGTGGGCATGGGATTCAGCCAGCACGCGGGCATGGTCATCGTTTGCGACGGCACCGAGGATGCGGCGCGGCGCCTGGAGCGCGTCCTGTGGAACGATCCCGCAAGCGGCGTGATGCGCCATGCGGACGCAGGCTACGAGGAAGCCATCGCCTGCGCCGAGGAGTACGGGCTGAAGCTTCCGATGGTCAGCAGCAGCTAGCTAGGTTAGCGCCTTCAGACTGGCCCCTCTTAAGCTAGCGCTGCCCACCCCCTTACCTTCCGCCAAAGAGCTGACCTGGAAGCCAGGTCGCGAGCTCTGGCAGGAAGAAGACCGTAGCCATCACCGCCAGGTTCAGGGCGACGAAGGGAGCCACGCCGCGATAGATGTCGATCGTCCGGATTTCCGGAGGCGCTGCGCCGCGCAGATAGAAGAGGGAAAAGCCAAAGGGTGGCGTCAAAAAGGACGTCTGCAAGTTGATCGCAATCAGGATCGACAGCCAGATTGGGTCCATTCCCATCAGCAGGAGTACTGGCGCCACAAGGGGAATCAAGATTATCGCGATCTCGACGAAGTCGAGGACAAACCCCAAAAGGAAAATGATCAGCAAGACGAACAGCAGAGCGCCGGTCTGTCCCCCTGGCAGCGCCTCGAGCATCGCTTCCACCCGGGCGTCGCCACCCAGGCCACGAAATACCAGGGCAAAAAGGCTCGCGCCGATGAACATGGCGAAGATCATCGCGGACATGCGCAAGGTTTGATCCACGACCTCAGCAAGCACGCCCACCCGCAGCGCGCGCCAGAGTCCGTAAGCGAGCCCGAACAGGAGGGCTGCCGCCAGGACCACAGCAAGCACAATTCCAGCTTGCTCAAAAGCCGTCGCGGACGTCCTGCCGATGCGCAGATCGACCTGCCCCGCCAAGATCAGCATGGCGACAACCGCAGAGCCTCCAAGCCAGATCGGCCACCGCCGCCCGCCCTCAAATCGCAAGGCGGCCAGCATGACCGCACCCACGGCCCCCACTGAGGCAGCTTCGGTCGGCGTGGCAATGCCGCCAAGGATGGAGCCAAGCACAGCTATGATCAGGATGATCGGCGGAAGCAGCGCCAGCAGCAGCGGCCCCAAGGCCGGTCGCGCCACAGTATCGCTCACCAATGCGGGCGCATCCTGGGGACGCAGCCAGGCCAGCGTGGTGACGAAAATCAGGTATACACCCACAGTCACCAGGCCCGGGATCATGGCGCCGGCGAAAATCTGCCCGACCGACAGAGTCTCAATGATGAAAAGTCCCTGGCTATACTGCGCTTGCTGGTAGGCAGAGGACATGACTTCCGCCAAAATTACCAGCATCGTGGAGGGTGGAATGATCTGCCCCAAGGTGCCTGCAGAGCATACGGTACCGGCAGCCAGACGCGGGTTATAGCCATTGCGCATCATGGTCGGCAGCGCAATCAGCCCCATGGTAACTACGGTCGCGCCGACAATACCCGTGGAAGCGGCCAGCAGCGCGCCCACGAGCGTTACCAAGATAGCCAAACCACCCCGCAGCCGGCCGAACAGCTTTCCCATCTGCTCGAGCAGCTGCTCCGCGATGCGCGAACGTTCCAGCATAACGCCCATGAAGATGAACAAGGGGATGGCGATCAGCACCTCGTTCGTCATCACACCGAAGATGCGCTGCGAAAGCGCACGCAGAAGGTTAAGATTGAAATCCCCGGTCAAGAAGCCGATGCCGGCAAAAATCACTCCGACACCGGTAAGAATGAAGACAACCGGAAAGCCGATGAGAATGCCGCCAATCATGGCGACGAACATTAAAATATCGAGGTAATAGGGGCTCATTGAGGAGCTCCCTCCCCCTCCAAATCGAAAAGCACAAGAAGGTTGCGCAGCACCATAGCGATCCCCTGGAGCAGCAGCAGGCCGGCAAAGATCGGTATCAGGGATTTCAGCAGGAATACGGCGGGAATGCCGCCAACCGAAATCGGCCCTTCCAGGATGCGCCAGGACTGAACGACAAAGCCCCACGTGTAGTAGAGAAGAACAAGGCAGGAGGGGATCAGCAGAAGGAGGCCGCCCAGGAAGTCAACAAGGGCGCGCGTCCTCCGGCTGGCATCGCTGTAGAAGATGTCGACGCGGACATGCCCATCCTTCAGGAGGGTATAGCCTGCCCCGGCCATGAAGATGATGGCATGGATATAGATGATGGACTCCTGCGCCGCCATGTAGGAGGTGCCGAAGATGTAGCGGAGGACCACCACTCCGAATTGCACCAACACGAGCAGAACAGTCAGCCAGCGGACACAGCGGCCGACGAGCGCATTCACGCAGTCTAGGGATCGGACGAGGGAGCGCATCTATGTCGGGGAGCCGCCAGGCTAGCGGCTCCCCCTTCCTGGATTGGGTCTAACCGAAGTCGTAGGGCAACGCCCGGGCGTTCATCAAGCCATTGTCGGCGAACACCATGTACTCGGCCGTGAGGCCGCGATACTCGAGGAAGGAGTCGATGATGCGCTGGACGAGCTCGTCATTGTCCTCCCGGATTTCGCCAATCACCTCGCCCGCCGCGTTGCCGAGCGCGATCAGCACGTCTTCCGGGACCTGCCGTACTTCTGTTCCATCCGTAACCAGCTGCCGCAGGGCCTGGGCGTGACGGGTGTTGTACTCGGTTACCACTTGGTCGTAGAGCGACTGACAGGCGTAGGCGACGGCCTGCTTCAGATCGTCGGGCAAGGCTTCGTAGGCCTGCATGTTGACCACGCATTCTTCGGCCGAAGAAGGCTCACCAACGCCCGGCCAATAGTAGTAAGGGGCGACCTGCTGGAAGCCCAGGGCAGAATCCGACCAGGGGCCGATGAACTCCGCTGCGTCGATCGCGCCAGACTGGAGCGCCTGGAAAGCTTCCGGCCCGCTCATTGCGACGACGGCAACGCCTACCTTCGACAAGGCCCGGCTGTTCAAGCCGGTGGTTCTGAAGCGAAGGCCCTGGAAGTCGTCGATCGACTGGATCTCCTCCCGGAACCATCCCATCCACTGGGCGCCGGAATTGCCGCAAAGGAAGGGCTTGAGGTTGAAACGGGCGTAAAGCTCGTCGTACAGCGCCTGCCCGCCGCCCCAGTTAAGCCAGCCGCTCTGTTCCTGGGCAGTAAGGCCGAAGGGTTGGGAGCCGAACAGCAGGAAGCCCGGAGACTTGGATCCCCAATAGGCGGGCACAGAGTGATAGAGCTCGGCTGTGCCCTCGGAGACGGCATCGAATACTCCTGCCGCGGGAACCAACTCATTGGCAGCGCTCACCTTCACTTCCAGACGGCCGCCTGATAGGGCGGTGATGCGCTCGGCCAGGGCGTTCGCCGCCGTGCCGGGTCCTGGCAGATTGCGGGGCCAGGAGGTAACCATCGTCCACTGCTGCAGGCCCTGAGAGAGTGCCGGCCGTGCCAGGCCACCTGCTGCTGCGGTGGCACCGGTCGCCGCAATTCCGGCCGTGGTGAGAAACTTGCGTCGATCCATTTTGAGTTCTCCCCTGCGCATGGGACGCTAAAGTTGGTTGTCAGGCTCCGCGAGTCGGTCAGCCGGAGACGGCTGGCTCTTTGCTTTCGGCGGCTCCAGCTTTCCCTTATTGACCTCTTGCAGTGGCAAGACAACCGCTTCTACATCCTTGCTCGTATTTTCCGCGCTGTGAGGGCGCAAGAACGTGATGGACGACGCTAGCCGAGACTGGCAAGGTTACTACAAGGCCGTTGAGGGAAGGCCCCCGCGGCATACCCTGCTGTGGGCCTTGGAGGCGCTAGAGATAGAGGGACTTGCACGTGGCGTCGCGATCGATCTTGGCGCCGGCGCTGGCCGCGACACCTTGGAGCTCTTGCGGCGGGGCTGGTCGGTGTTGGCCATCGACGGCGCCGCGAGTGGCTTGAGAAGGCTGGAGCAACTCGCGTCGCCAACAGAAGGAAAGTTGACTACGCGCCACATTGCCTTTGAGGAGGTTGTGCATCTCCCCTCTGCCGATCTGGTCAATGCCAGCTTCTCCTTGCCCTTTTGCCAGCCTGAAGCCTTTCCTCGCCTATGGAAGCTGATCCGTCTCAGCCTGAGGCCGGGAGGTCGCTTTGCCGGCCAACTCCTGGGCAAGCGAGACGACTGGGCCTCTGATCCCGGCATCAGCGCCTTCAGCGAGACGGAAGTGCGGTCCCTCCTGGAGGGCTATCAACTGGAACGGGTAGAGGAAGAGAAGCATGCTGGTACTACCGCTAAAGGAAAGAGCAAGTTCTGGCACCTCTATCATATCGTGCTAAAACGCGAGCCGACGTGAATCATGCAGCTACCTCTTCCCCGTGCGATCGATCATAGCGACGCGCGAGCCGCGGCAACGAGACGCTAGGATGCTGTCTCTGATGCTGATGCGGGATGATGGTAACCAACACGAGGACACTTCATGCGAGAGATCACACGCCGACGCCTTCTAGCCAGCGGGGCTGGACTGGCACTGGCAGTGAAACTGCAGCCAATCATTGCAGCGCATGCTGAAGCGCTGGAGCTTGGCGCACCGGAGCCCTTTGACTTCCAGCAGTTGAAATCCTTGGCCCGCTCTCTTGCTGCCTTGCCTCACGTGGAGCCGCCCCTCACCCATGAAGGCTTCGTAAGCAGTTTGGATGTGCATCGGCACAACCGGATCCGCTTTAAGCCCGAATATGCGCTATGGCAGGATTCACTTTTCCCCCTGCGCCTTCACCATCGCGGCCGCTGGTTCCCCTACCTGGTAAAAGTTCACGTGGTTGAAGGAGGCGAGGCGCGACAACTTCTATTCGACCCAGAAGCTTTCGATTACTCCGAGCTAGACCTCGAAGAAGGCGTACCTGCAGATCTTGGCTTCGCCGGGTTTCGGCTCATGAACAGCCCGGAAAGCAACGCTGACTGGTTGTCCTTTTTGGGAGCCTCCTATTTTCGAGCGGCGGGCGAAGAAGACCAGTACGGCGTTTCCGCAAGAGCGGTAGCTATCGACACCGCTTTACCCGACACTCCGGAGGAGTTTCCCTACTTCTCCCGCTTCTGGATCGAGCGGGCACCCCAAGATAGCCGCAAGGTGATCATTTACGCCCTGCTCGAGGGTGCCAGCCTAACGGGCGCCTTCCGTTTCGATGTGCGTCACGAGCGGGGAGTGGTCATGGAGGTCGAATCCGAGCTGCATTTCCGCCGTCCGGTACAACGTCTGGGGATTGCGCCGCTCGTCTCGATGTACTGGTTCGGTGAGCATGACCGCCACCGGGCAGCAGACTGGCATCCGAGGATCCATGACAGTGATGGCCTGGCAATCTGGACCGGCGCCGGAGAGAGGATTTGGCGGCCGCTGAATAACCCCGGAGAGCTGCGCACAAACTCCTTCATGGACAATTCGCCCCGCGGTTTTGGCCTCCTGCAGCGGGAGCGGGACTTCGAAAGCTACCAGGACGACTCCCATTTCTACGAGCGGCGCCCCAGCCTTTGGGTCGAGCCGCTGGGGGATTGGGGGCCAGGCGCTGTCGAGCTGGTGGAGATCCCGACAGACCACAGCGACATGGACAATATCGCCGCCTTCTGGGTCCCGGAAACAGCGACTGAGGCTGGCACCCGCCTCCCGTTCAGCTATCGCCTCCACTGGCTCTCCACCGAGCCCTATCCGGCCAAAGCAGTCGCACGGGTGGTAAGCACACGTGTCGGGCCGGCCGGGGTTCCTGGGAACCGGGTAGAAAATGGCCGTAAGTTCGTGGTGGATTTCGAAGGCGGCCCTCTGGAAGAGCTGATGCGAAGCGAACCGGTAGAACCGGTCATTTCAGCCCCCTCGGGCACGATTCAGGGTCCCTATGCCATCCAGGTAGTAGGCACCAACCGGTGGCGCGCGGTATTTGATCTCGTGGAGGTGGAAGCGGATGTGGTCGACCTTCGTCTCTACCTTCGCTTGGGCGATACCACCTTGAGCGAGACCTGGCTGTACCAATATCTGCCAAACCTGGATTAGCTTAGGCAGGCAAGAGCGCTTTGGCGCAAGATCGTTTTGGCCTTGTTCAGGGGATGTCAGAGATGACGCCTTTGCGGGCCTGTAGCCGCTCGGCCGCGGTCAGCTTCTCTGAAAGGGCCGCGACCGCTTCTCCAGCCTCTGGAACGCCCGCCTGCTCCGCGCGCAAGGCCCACATCGTTGCCGTCACCCAATCTGGCTCTGGGCGCTTGTACTCGAGCAAGCCGCGATTCAGGGCGGCTTGCTCAACGCCCGCTGTGAAAGCCAGTTCATAAAGACGAGCTGCGTCATCCAGTTCGGCGGCAATTCCCTGACCGTTCTCCAATATTACGGCCAGATTGAAAGCCGCACCCCCAGAGCCGCTTTCTGCAGCCGCCCTGTACCAGCGCACTGCCGTTGCCGGGTCTTCAGGGTAAAGCAAACGCGCCAGGGAGAACTGCGCGCTAACATGCCCCTGCTTTGCCGCCACCTCGTACCACTCGCGCGCAGTTTCCCGGAGTTCCTCTTCTTCTGCGCGCTCCAACAGTAATGCCAGGCGATACTGAGATTCCGGGTCCCCGCGTTCGGCCAGTTCTTTATACCAGCCAACACCAATGCGCTCGCTCCAGGGTAGCTCAGCCCAGGCCGGATCCTGGGCCTGTACCGAAGAACCAGCTGC
>Ga0079223_10002155_pt1 | contig 12119 bp, 9 predicted proteins | sample Stecom2011_FD_75072 | JGI IMG/M metagenome (GOLD analysis project Ga0079223, IMG submission 75072) | Agricultural soil microbial communities from Utah to study Nitrogen management - Steer compost 2011 | ecosystem: Environmental > Terrestrial > Soil > Agricultural land | place: USA: Utah...
AGCCACAGCCATCCGCGCCGCAACCCTAAACCACTCGACGCGATCCGACGGGATGCCTGCCGCAGTGTCACGACAGCGACCCCGGGGGTCAACGCCATAAGCAGGGCCTCCACCATCGATAACGAAAACGCGACCGCATCGGCACGCCCCGGCGCCATGGTGATCAAGAAAAAATATCCAAACAACAGCGAGGCATACAACGCGGCGTTACCCACCAGGCTGCACGCCATCCCCCACCAGCCGGGTGCCCCCGGCGCACGTATATGGACGTGAAGCATGACGCCCGGCGCCGCCTCTACCGGGGCCGGGTCGTGCCGCATTCCGCCTTGCCATGCCCAGCGGAAAAACAAGGCGACAGAGATCACCAGGCCCAAGGCGGAGAGCAAATAAACTTTGAACAGAAAGCTCACGAACGCCAACGCAGTGGCCAGCCCCGCATACAGTGGCACCCATGTGGACCCGGGCAGCAGAACAACGGCTTCGGGGCGTCCACTCACCACGTCCACGCTGAGCGTCTGACGCTGTCCGGGCGCAGGAACGCTTAACCAATGCTCGCCCCGCGCTTGCTCCACGCCCAATTCCGGGTTGTCCCACAATGGATAGCGCCCCGCCACGTGGGGCAAGCTGGCAAAGTTATAAGGCGGCGGTGGCGTGGGCATCGCCCATTCCAGTGTGGCAGCGTTCCACGGGTTTCGCGGCGCCGGGCGACCCAAGCGTGCCAGCAAGAAGACATCAAGCACGAAGATGCCAAAGCCAATCGCCTGTATAAACCCGCCCATCGACGAAAGCAGGTTAAGCAGGTCCCAGCCCAGACCGGCATCATAGACATACACACGCCGCGGCATTCCCAGCATGCCGGTCAGGTGCATGGGTAGAAACGTCAAGTTAAAGCCGACGAAGATCAACCAGAATGCACAGGCGCTGCTGCGGGTTGACGGCATTCGTCCGGTGAAATGCGGCAGCCAGTAGGTAACGGCCGCCAGCACGGGAAATATCATCCCGCCAATCAACACATAGTGCAGGTGCGCCACCACAAAGTGCGTGTCATGCACCTGCCAATTGAACGGTACCAATGCCAACATCACCCCGGTTAGTCCGCCAATAATAAAGATTACAAAAAAGCCGGCTAAATGCAGCATGGGCAGCCGGAATACGACGTGGCCCGACCATAGCGTTGCCATCCACGCAAAAAACTGAATGGCCGTCGGGACGGCCACCAACATGCTCGCGGCCGAAAAAAAGCCTAACGACATCGACGGAATGCCAACCGTGTACATATGGTGCACCCACAATCCGAAACTTAAAAAGCCCAAGGCCACAATGGCCACCACAATCCACGTATAGCCGGCCAGCCTGTGCCGGGCGAATGAGGGGATCAGTGTTGACACCATACCGGCGGCGGGCAGAAAAATGATATAGACCTCCGGATGGCCAAAAATCCAGAACAAATGCTGCCAAAGCAGCGGATCACCGCCCCGCGTTACATCAAAGAATGGCAGCCCGAATGCGCGCTCCAATTCCAGCAAGATACTGGCCAGAATCAGCGGCGGGAACCCCACCAGAATCATTCCGGCGGTAACCAGCATGTACCAGGCAAAAATGGGCATCTTGCTGAGCGCCATGCCCGGGCTGCGGAATTTGAGAATCGTGGTGATGAGCTCAACCGCAGCACACATGGCGGAAATTTCGGCAAAGGTGACGCCAATCAACCAAATATCGTTATTAATGCCTGGCGAGTAGGTGGCCCCGGACAAGGGCGTATACATGAACCAGCCACTGTCGGGCGCCACACCGGCCGCCATGCCCCCCAGCAATATCAACCCACCAAACAGATAGCACCACCATGCGTACGCACCCAGCCTTGGATACGCCATGTCGCGCGCGCCGAGCATTTTGGGCAAGAGGTAGAACCCAAGCCCTTCGAGCATGGGAATGGCGAACAAAAACATCATCAGCGTGCCGTGCATGGTGAACAGCTGGTTATAGACATTACTGTCCAGCAAGGCATTGTCTGCCGTCGCCAGCTGTGTGCGTATCAGCATCGCCAGCACACCACCGATCAGGAAAAAAATTGCCGCTGTCACAATGAAGCGGCGCGCCACCACGGTATGGTTGACGGCCGACAGGCCGCGCCAACCGGACTCGGTCTTCCAGTCGGCCTCCAGAGCCTTGTGCAGCGCCACGGCCGACCGCTCATTCATGGCCGACCTCCTGGGTTAGTTTGGCGAATGTTGCGGGATCGTGGGCGTGCAACAGTATGGGCATTCGTGAATGACCCACCCCGCAAAATTCAGCGCAGACCCCACGGTAGCGGCCGGGCTCGTCGGCCATTAGCCGGATCACGTTAATGCGCCCAGGGATGGCGTCGATTTTTCCACCCAGCTGAGGGATCCAAAGACTATGGATGACGTCGTGCGACGTGACCGAAATGTGTAACGGACGTCCGGCTGGCGCGATGATTTCGTTCTGGGTCGTCCAGCCCGGATGGGGCGCGTCAGGATAGCGTACTTCCCATTGCCACTGGCGCGCGTGGACATCGACACGCCATGCGCCTTGCTCGTCTGGAAAAGCGATGCGGGCATCGCCCGTGCGTAGCCCATAAATTAGCAAGGCCAGTAACACCACACCGGGAAACGCGAGGCCGCCTCCCAGCAAAAACACACCGGCGCGGCTACGTTCGCCGGGGCGGGGCGTGCGACGACAGGCTGCAGCCCCCAGCGCCAGCATCCCGATCAGGATCAGAGCACTGCCCCACGCCATCACATTCCAGATCATGGCGATGGCCCGAGCGTCTGGACCGCCAGGCTGCAACATCGACAGCTCGCCCGTACAGGCAGTCAGCAGGCCAACCGTTGTGCACGCGACACTGACCCGCACGAGCTGAGACAGATAGGAAGCGGCTGCTGATAGAGACCGGCATGTGGTTTGCTCAATGCTGCCGCGCACCCTGTCACGAGATCTCATCATGAAGAAACTGGCCGCCCCACTGAAAAAAGGCACCCCGACCGTGGTGGCAGTGAGCCGCCATCCTTTGCATCCCATGCTGGTGACGTTTCCGATTGCGTTACTGGTATGCGCCCCGGCCAGCGACCTTGCCTTCCTGCTGTTCGACGACCCGTTCTGGGCACGCATGTCGCTGTGGCTGCTTGGTGTCGGTACATTGATGGGCACACTGGCCGGCACCACCGGTGCCATCGAACTTCTTGCTGTCGGTGGCATTCGGCGGCGAGCGGCGGCCTGGAACCACTTTGTGATGGGAACCATGTTGCTGGCCGTCGGCTTCACCAACTGGTCTTGGCGTGTATCTGATCCGGTCGGCGGCATCGTTCCGTTGGGCATTTACCTATCCTTGCTGGGCATCGTGCTGGTCGGGTTTACCGGCTGGATGGGCGGGAAGCTGGTATTTGAAGACGAGGTCGGCATCAAATAATCGCGGGTTTGGCCAACACGAGCCACAACACGGCGGGTATCAGCACCATGGGCACTGCCAAGGTCCAGCCCCCCACCGAATGGATACGCTGATGCCGTCGCCCTTCATGTCCCAACAAATTCAATAAATGACCGCAAAAGGCATGAAAGACCGCCATCAGCGCCACCATAGTCAACTTGGCGGCCATCCAGGCTCCGTCGGCCCCGGTCGAAAATACCAGTGCGGTGCCGGACACGATTGTCAGCACGGCGGCGGGCGAGGTAATGGCAACAAAGGCAAACCGGATCCGGATTCTGAGACGTTCTACCCGTCGTGACCGATGCTCTTGATAACCAACCGCACACAGCACCGGGATGTAGAAAAGACCCGCCGCCCACACCACCAGAAACACAATATGCGACGCCAATAGCCACGCCATCATCGACCCTCCCATTTGCGCGGCAACATGCAACTAATGTGCCCAAAGTCAATACCGGGTATCCCCTTATAAGTACAAGTTGTTTCAAGGCGTATTATTCACATAACATCGCTCTCTCTGTAACCATCCGATAAATCTCTCAGAATATATACATTGCTAAAATTCATATGCTTACACCGTAATTATTTGAAAGCACTGTATATAATCGAGGCCAAAAAACTCTTCCCCAAGCAACACCTGAACTGCAGGAGATATCACACATGGATATGAGTCGCAGGGAGTTCTTCAAGGTCAGCGGCGCTGGCCTTGTCGGCTCCAGTCTCGCCGCCATGGGCTTCTCGCCCACGGAAGTCGTGGCGGCCACCCGTCAGTTCAAGCTGGCACAAACAACAGAAACACGGAGTATCTGTCCGTACTGTTCTGTCAGCTGTGGACTGGTTATTTACACCATGGGCGATAAGGCGAAAAACGTTCGCACCTCTATCGTCCACATCGAGGGAGACCCGGATAACCCGGTCAACCGCGGTACGCTGTGCCCCAAGGGCGCTGGCGTCATGGACATGATCCAGAGCGAAAACCGCGTTCTGCATCCGCAGGTCCGTGAAGCCGGCAGCAACGAGTGGAAGCGCATCTCATGGGATGAGGCTCTCACCCGCGTTGCCCGCCATATGAAAGACGATCGCGACGAAAACATCATTCTCAAGAATGACAAAGGCGTCACGGTCAACCGCTGGAATTCCGTCGGTTTCCTGATTTCATCGGCCGCCTCCAACGAGTCCGGTTATCTGTCCGTCAAGGTCGCACGCGGCCTTGGAATGGTCGCACTCGATACACAAGCACGTATCTGACACGCACCGACGGTGTCCAGTCTGGGCCCAACATTCGGTCGCGGAGCGATGACCAACTCGTGGACTGATATCCGAAACACGGATATGGTTCTCATCATGGGCGGAAACGCCGCTGAAGCCCACCCCTGTGGCTTCAAGTGGGTTGTTGAAGCAATGAAAAACCGCAATGCCAAACTGGCTGTGGTTGACCCGCGCTTCACGCGTTCGGCCGCGGTTGCCGACTTCTACGCGCCCATTCGTGTAGGTACTGATATCGCATTGCTTAGCTGCGTTATCAACTACCTGCTCACCAACGACAAAATCCATCACGAATACGTCAAGAACTACACGGACGCGACCTTTATCGTCAAAGATACGTACAAGTTCGAAGACGGCATGTTCAGCGGCTACGACGAAAAACGTCGCGCCTACGACAAATCGTCCTGGGGCTACGAAATGGGTCCCGACGGTTATATTCGTGTCGACCCAACGCTGCAGCATCCGCGGTGTGTCTACCAACTGATGAAGAAACACTTCAGCCGGTACACGCCCGAGCAAGCCAGCAAGATCACGGGCACGCCCGTCGACAAAATCAACGCACTGTGCGAGCAAATCGGCGAGATGAGCCGTCCTGACAAGGTCATGACTATTTGTTATGCCCTGGGCTGGACGCAGCACTCGGTTGGCTCTCAGAACATCCGCACGATGGCCATGATCCAGCTTCTGCTGGGTAACATGGGTCGTCCGGGCGGTGGCGTCAACGCCTTGCGCGGTCACGCCAACGTTCAGGGCATCACCGACATGAACGCCTACTCCGAGGTTCTCTCGGGTTATATGCTGGCGCCCACCGACGACGATCCGACGCGTGATGTTTACCTGGCCAAGCGCACACCCCGTCCGTTGCGCCCCAACCAGATGAACTTCCCGCAGAACTTCCCCAAGTGGTTCACCAGCCTCATGAAGGCCTACTACGGTGACGCCGCCACAGCGGAAAATGATTTCGCCTACGACTGGGTGCCCAAGCGTGACAAGGGCTACGACGCACTTGCCATCTTCGACCAGATGTACAACGGCGAAATCAACGGCTTCATTTGCCAGGGCTTCAACCCGTTGGGTTCCGTACCCAACAAGGACAAAGTCGTCAAGGCGATGTCCAAGCTGAAGTATCTGGTCGTGATCGATCCGCTCGAAACGGAAACCAGCGAATTCTGGCGCAACTTCGGCCCGCTCAACGACGTCGATCCGTCACAGATCAAAACCGAAGTCTTCCGCTTCCCGTCCAACTGTTTCGCCGAAGAAACCGGCAGCTTCACTAACTCCAGCCGTGTTCTCAGCTGGAAAGAAGCCGCATTGCCGCCACCGGGCGAAGCATTGGTCGACTCGGAAATCATTGCGCGCCTGTTCATGAAACTGCGCGAAATGTACGCTGAGGAAGGCGGTACGCTGCCTGAACCCGTACTGGCGCTCAACTGGCCGTATATCAACCCCCGCAAGCCCCAGTCCGAAGAACTTCTTCGCGAAATCAACGGGCGTGCCGAGCGCGATATTCTGGCCCCGATCGACCCGAACAACCCGGATGCACCCCGCAAGGTGTTGCTCAAGGCCGGTCAGCAGCTGCCAGGCTTTGCCATGTTGCAAGACGACGGCTCCACGTCCTGTGGTAACTGGATCTACTCCGGTTGCTGGACCGAGGCCGGTAACCTGACAGCACGTCGCAGCCTGAACGACCCAACCGGTCTGGGTGTCTACCCAGAGTGGGGCTTCTCGTGGCCCGCAAACCGTCGCATTCTGTACAACCGTGCCAGTGCCGACGCCAAGGGTAATCCGTGGGACGAGTCCCGCACTTACCTGAAGTGGCGCGGAACCTGGGCCGGCGGTGCAGACATTCCCGATATGCGCGCCAACGCAGCTCCGGAAGAAAACGTCGGACCGTTCATCATGAACCCCGAGGGCGTTGCACGCCTGTACTCCATCGGCATGAACGACGGACCCTTCCCCGAGCATTACGAGCCGTTCGAGTCTCCGCTGGGCGTCAACCTCATGTGCCCGGACAACCCCAAGGCCGTCAGCAACCCCGCTGCACGCGTCTTCGAGGGCGACTGGGATTACTTTGGCAAGAAAGAGGAGTTCCCTTACGCAGCAACAACGTACCGTCTGACCGAGCACCATCACTTCTGGACCAAACACGCCCGCAGTAACGCTGTTACCCAGCCGGCGCCGTTTGTCGAGATTGGTGAAGAGCTCGCCGCAGAAAAAGGCATTAAGCATGGTGACAAGGTTCGCGTCCGCAGCCGTCGGGGCGAACTCGTGGCATCGTGTGTCGTGACCAAACGCATGACAGGGCTTAATGTGGATGGCCGCCGCATCCATCAAGTGGGTGTGCCGATTCATTGGGGATTCAAAGGTGTCACGCAAAATGGCTACATTGCCAACTCGCTGACGCCGTTCGTGGGCGATGCAAACTCGCAAACCCCCGAATTCAAAGCATTCCTCGTCAACATTGAAAAGGTATAAGCCATGGCCAATCCACAAACATTAGATATTGTTGCCCGGTCGGCCACGACGACGCCTTCACCCTCGGTACGCGAGCGCCCCAAAGTGGCGAAGCTCATTGACGAGTCTATCTGTATCGGCTGTAAGGCGTGTCAGGTCGCCTGTATGAACTGGAACGACCTGCGCGACGAGGTCGGCGAGAATATCGGCGTTTACGATAACCCCGTCGACCTTACCCCGCAGTCTTGGACAGTCATGAAGTTCTACGAGGTCGAGCCCGAAGAAGGCAACCTCGAGTGGCTCATCCGCAAGGACGGCTGCATGCACTGTGAGGATCCGGGCTGCCTGAAGGCATGTCCGTCCCCAGGCGCCATTGTCAAGTACTCCAACGGTATTGTCGATTTCATTTCCGACAACTGTATCGGTTGCGGGTACTGTGTCAAAGGCTGCCCGTTCGATGTACCCCGCATCAGCAAGGTCGATAACAAGGCGTACAAATGCACGCTTTGCTCCGACCGTGTCAGTGTGGGCCTCGAACCGGCTTGCGTGAAGACCTGTCCCACCGGCGCCATCTCGTACGGCCTCAAAGAAGATCTCGTGGCCTACGCCGAGAAGCGCACCGGCGAGCTCAAAGAGCGTGGGTACAAGAACGCAGCGCTGTACAACCCGGAAGGGGTTGGCGGTACGCACGTTATGTACGTACTCAAGCACGGCGACCGTCCGGAACTTGAAGGGCTGCCTGCCAACCCGCAGATCGACCCGTCCGTTTCGGTATGGAAAGGCGTTGCCAAGCCTCTGGCCCTGGCCGGCATGGCCGCGGCTGTCATTGGCAGCTTCTTCCACTACATGAAAGTAGGCCCGGTCGAAGAGCCAACGGGTGATGCGGATGATACCGGTGCTACGCCACCGCCCTCGTCCACAGACAGTCAATCCAACAACCAGGAGGCACGGTAATGAGCAAGATGCTTCAACGTTATAAAGACAGCGAACGCATGAACCATTGGTTCATTGCCATTACCTTCTTCCTGGCTACCCTGTCCGGGTTGACGCTGTTTCACCCCAGCATGTACTTCCTGAGCAACCTGTTTGGCGGGGGCCCCTGGACCCGCATCCTGCATCCCTTCATTGGGGTGGCGATGTTCCTGGGCTTCCTGCTCATGTTCTTCCGTTTGGTGAAGGACAACATCATTACCAAACAGGATCGTGAATGGCGCCGCTCGTTTGGCACCATGATCAAAGGAAACGTGCATAACCTGCCGCCGGTTGCCAAGTACAACTACGGGCAAAAAATGGTGTTCTGGCTCATGACCCTGAGCCTGCTTGCCCTGGTTATCACTGGCGTCATGTTCTGGCGGCCATGGTTCGCACCCTACTTCAGCATTCCGATCATGCGTATCGCCGTGCTGATTCACTCGATTTCCGCTGTGGTACTGATCTTTACGGTCATCATCCACATCTATGCGGCAATCTGGGTCAAGGGAACCATGCGTGCCATGACTCGTGGTACCGTATCGGAAGCGTGGGCCAAAACCCACCACCCTTTGTGGTATAAAAAAGTATCCGGCAAGTAAAACTGTCGGACACAGACGGGCGGGCTCCACGTTGCGGGCCCGCCCGTTTCTCTGTTCATAATTCCTCAATCACCATGTCCGTACGCGGGCTGCTGTGCACAATTGCGCTGCGGCAACGTGTCGGGCGCCGCTCCAGGAGTACTAAGCTTGGCTAAATCTGGTGAATCCATCGTCCGCATCATGCCGGCCGAAGAAATCGTCGCACGTGGTGGCGGACAAGCCGAACGTCTACTATGGCCGCAACGGGCATCATTTTTTGCCGAACGCGCCATGCGCCTGCGTCAATTGTCACGCAAAGATTCGGCAACCGCCGGCTACCTCGCTGTTATGGCCGACGTCGCCATGGCCCAGCAAGAGTGTCTGACCGACTTCCCTGACGTTCCGCTTCCCGACGAGAAAACCTTGGACCATGCGCGGCAACTGGCCATCGCGCCCTTGGGTGCGACCAGCTGGACACGCCACGAGGCCTGGCGCAATTGCCTGCGCAGTCTGGTCGAAAAATTACGCGGCAAGGTTGCCGACACCATAACCCCGGTTCTTGACAAGCTATCGAATCTGTCCGACGACGAGCTCGAACAGCAGGCCGACCTGCTTCTTAGTGGTGTTTCCAAGGGCTTGGACGTGGCCTGTGCGCCGTTCATTGGTGCTGCCCTGCAGGTTTACTGGGTGCACATGATCACCTCGTGCGACCCTCTGCGCGAGGCCGAAATCTACGCCGCACACGACCTCGACAATGAACCTACCTGCCCCTGTTGTGGCAGCTACCCCACCGCCAGCGTCACGCGGGCGTCGGGCTCGGTCGCCGGCCAGCGTTATCTTTCCTGTTCGCTGTGTGGAACACAATGGAATATGGTTCGCATCAAATGCAGCAACTGCATGGGTACCGAAAATATTACCTACATGTCGCTTGATGTGGCCGGTCCGGATCAAGACGAATCCGACGAAGACGCCGAACCCGCCCGCAACACCAAACCGGCAACCTTGGCCGAAACCTGCGGCGACTGCGGCGTATACCTTAAAATTTTCCATACCGACCGCGATCCTTTCGTCGACCCTGTTGCCGACGACTTGGCCACGGTAACACTTGATGTCCTCTTGGCCGACGACGGTAAAATTCGACATGGCACCAATCTGATGCTGGTGTTCTCCAACCCCGAGCCCGTCTCAAGCCCCCAATCAACGCAATAGTGTTTTCATGATTGTTGGTACCGCAGGACATATTGATCACGGTAAAACCACGCTGATCCGCGCACTGACCGGCGTCGACGCCGATCGCCTCCCGGAAGAGAAAAAACGCGGCATCACGCTAGATCTGGGTTTCGCTTTTCTGGATCTGGATAACGGCTCTCGTATCGGTTTCATTGACGCCCCAGGCCACGAACGCCTGGTGCATACAATGGTGGCGGGAGCCACCGGCATCGATTTCGCCCTGCTGCTGGTGGCGGCCGACGACGGCATCATGCCGCAAACCCGCGAGCACCTGGCCGTCCTCAGCCTGCTGGATATCAATCGAGGCGCAGTGGTTCTCACCAAGGCCGACCGCGTCGACGCCGCTCGCTTAGAGACGCTGCGCGCCGAAGTGGCCACCTTGCTGCAAGGAAGCTCCCTGGCGGCAGCCCCGATCCTCACCGCTTCTGCCTTCACCAATGACGGCATTCCTGAACTAAAAGAATTACTGGTCAGCGAAGCCAGCCTGCTTCAAAGCAGCCAGCAACGTCGCGAGGCCGGCTTTCGCCTGGCGATCGACCGGGTGTTTTCGCTGGAGGGGTCGGGAACCACAATAACCGGCACGATTCACGCTGGGCTGGTTCACCCTGGTGACGAGCTCGTGCTCCTGCCGGGCGAACGCAAGGTGCGTGTCCGCAGTGTCCACGCCCAGAATCGGGCTGTCGAGCAAGCCGAACCGGGCCAGCGCTGTGCATTAGTATTAGCCGGTACCACGCGACACAGCATACATAGGGGCCACTGGGTGGTACATCCCGCTGTGGCCAGCATGTCGGCCCGTATAGATACGCGCCTGCGCCTGTGGCACGACGAAGACAAACCCATGCGATCGGGTACAAAGGTACATGTTCATATCGGGTCGGAAACGATCATGGGAACGGTAGCAATACTCGACAAAGACCTCCTTCATCCCGGTCAAGACGCGATCGTCCAACTTGTCCTGCGCACCCCGGTGGGGGCGTGGTGGGGTGACCGTATCGTATTACGCGATGCATCCGGCTCGCGCACATTAGCCGGTGGACGGGTACTCGACACCCTTGCGCCCGTTCGATACCGCCGCACTCCGGCCCGTCTTGCCGAGCTGGCCGCCTTGTCGGTGGCCGACCCCGACAAGCGCCTGGAAGCTTTTCTAAACGTGTCGCCGCTCGGGGTCGACCTACATCGATTCCGCGCGTCAAATGGCGTGCTAAACCTGGCCATTCCCGCGTCAGCCATGCGCCACCAAGACTCCAGCGGCGACTGGCTGCTAGGCCACGAGCACGTGAACGCCACCGCCGACCACGTAGTGCAGGTATTGCACGACTTCCACCTTCGCCACCCCGATCAACTGGGCCCGGACTCTGCGCGGTTGCGCCGGTTGACGATGCCCCGGCTTGATGACGCACTGCAGCAATGCATATTGCAAAAGCTGAAAGATGAGCAGCGCATCAGCCAGCGTGGCGCTTTTGTGCACTTGCCCGAGCACAGCATACAGCTGTCCCAGGAAGAGCAGCGTATTGCCGAAAAAGTGGCGCCCAAGCTGGTAGACGCCGGATTCCAGGGCGCCTGGGTACGCGACTTGGCCGTCGACTGCAACGAACCAGAAAACCTGATGCGCTCAACGTTGGCCCGGCTTGCGCGCCAAGGTGAGTTGCACCAAGTAGTAAAAGACTTATACTATTCGATTGACACAATGCAGCAACTGGCCCAAATTGCGCGCGAAGAGGCCATCGCAGCGGGCGGCACCCTTACCGCCGCCCAGTTCCGCGATGCCATCGGCCTGGGTCGCAAGCGTGCCATTCAAATTCTTGAGTATTTTGACCGCGTTGGCCTGATGCGACGTGTCAAAGACGAGCACCGGCTTCGCCCTGAAAGCACGTTGTTCAGCGAAACCGCAAGTGCTCAAGCGGATGCTTGATTCCCGTTTTACGGCGCTTTAAACGTTCATCCCAGCATTTGGCGAACGCTTGCTTAGTATGTTCTAAGCTTACGTCCACCCAGCGTGGGTGGGCGACTAGGCCCCGTCGGGCCCGTTGTAGTACCATATCGCTTTCGTTACGGAAGGGAAACGATCCTGGTGGGTCGGCCGGGCTTCAAACCCGGTTGGCGGCGCTACGCGCTGTCGGGTGGGTTCGACTCCCATTCCCTTCCGCCACCGTACCTTTCGGTGCCGGCTC
>Ga0079223_10002156_pt1 | contig 12114 bp, 13 predicted proteins | sample Stecom2011_FD_75072 | JGI IMG/M metagenome (GOLD analysis project Ga0079223, IMG submission 75072) | Agricultural soil microbial communities from Utah to study Nitrogen management - Steer compost 2011 | ecosystem: Environmental > Terrestrial > Soil > Agricultural land | place: USA: Utah...
ACGAATTCCTGTACCTACCCTCTTTATTCACTGGATTTAACATTATATTTACCCTGTTGAATTTTACTTACGCGACCGGGGACAGCTTCACGTGTCTAAGCCTACGGATGACCCATGTAATCTAGCAAGGCAAAAAGCGAAAACAGCCTGCCAGTTTTGAAACCCGGCAGGCTGCTAATGAAGATACCCGTTTCAGACACTTCCTTGTGTTAAACTGAAAAGAAGCGTCTACTATAGACAATACTAGAACCTAACCTCAACGCGAAAACGCTGACCCTTGCTAAAACGGCTTAAGGGAATCACTTGCTCATCACCGATATATTCACCGTTTACATAAATCCCCCGCTCTTCCTGATCCGTTCGAGTAAAGAAAATCTCCAACTCTTTACCCCGAAATACTCTTCGGACTTTAAAATCGTGCCAGTCCTTGGGAACCCGCGGATCAATCACCAATCCGTCGTAGGTAGGACGAATACCTAATAAATACTGAGTGGCCACCACATAGGTCCAGGAAGCCGTCCCGGTCAGCCAAGAATTCCTGCCTAATCCGAATTGGGGATGTTCTTTACCTAAAATGTTTTGACAAAAAACATAGGGTTCCACCTCATGCAGATCAGCGATTTTATTCTTAAAGACCGGAATAATCTGCAGGTAATGCTCATAAGCTTTCTCATTCTTACCCAACAGCAATTCGGCCATAATCATCCAGGGATTGGTATGCACAAAAATACCACCGTTTTCCTTTGTCCCCGGAGGGTAAGTGGTGATCCCTCCTTTATTTGGATTATGAGCCTTGTAGGCGGGATAGAGCAGAACAAATCCATACTCTGTACCAAGGAACTCTTTGGCCTTTTCCATGGCTGTATGCGCTCTTTTCTCCTCAGCAATCCCGGAAATAACCGCCCAAGTCTGGGCATTCAAAAAAATTCGCCCTTCTGTTGAGACTTTAGAACCCAACTTCTCGCCCCAATCATCATAAGCCCGGAGGTACCACTGACCGTCCCAGGCATGAGTATTGACGGCCTTTTTCATCTCTGCGAACAACTTTCTATACTTAGCGGCCTCATCTTCTTTTCCTAAAAAGCTTGCCAACTCGGCCAAGAGGGTTAAAACCCGACAATACAGCATCCCAGTCCAGACCGATTCCGCACGCCCGATCCCCTTATCCAGATTTAATGTATCATTCCAATCCGCAAACCCGCTTAAGGGAAGGCCGTGTTCACCCAGATGCTGAGCAGTGAAATCTATGGCATTACGCAGATGATCCCAAACTGTTCCCGGAGAAGCGCTAACGTTTATCTCCGCTTCATCCGCAAAGGGCACCTTGGAATCAAGAAACGCAAAATCCCCCGTTTCTTTAAGATAAGCCACTGTCGCCTCGATTAACCATAGATGATCATCGGAATACCAATTGTACTTGCCACCCTCGGCTTCACCTAAACCCCCTTCACCGGTTAATGGATAATAGAGATGATAAGCGTGACCGTCAGTAAATTGGCTCCGTAGCAGTTTAACCAATAACCCCCGCACCTGATCGGGGATGGCATGCACAACCCCTAAAACATCCTGCGCGCTGTCACGCAAACCCATCCCTCTGCTGATCCCCAACTGATACAGAGAAATGAACCTAGACCAGTTAAATGTGGTTTTACATTGATAAGGATTCCAGGTATTAAGTATCAAATTAATCGCAGGCTCCGGAGTTTCAACTTGTAACGACTGTAAAAAATTATCCCAATAAGCGCCCAACTCCGCAAAACAGTCCTTAACTTTCTCCGGTTGACAACAAGACTGAATTTCCTTTTTAACCTGGTCTTTCTCCATTGTAGTCCCTAGAGTATAGATGATTTCTTCTTCACCGCCAGGGGGAATAGTGAGTTTATGACAAAAGGCGCCCACCCCATTTCCCCTTTTTGCCAAAGTGTTTCCGCACTCTCCCTTTTCCACGGCAGAAGGAAGGGTCAGGTCCCGGTAGCGACCGATAAACTCTTCTCTACTTGTATCAAAGGAATCAGCCGGTAGATTGGAAGTGAAGAAAATATATTCCCAGGTCTTCATGAAGGCATTCCAAAAGATGATATTATCTTCAAAGGCGCCTTGCTGGATCTGCTGAGCCCAATCCACGTTTTGCTGATCTTTCACCGCATCAAAGAAACAAAACTCCGCATAAGAAAAAAGGCTTAACTTTCGTGGACGCTTGCTGTTGTTTTTCACCTTAAGCCACCAAAACTCCATTTTTTTGCCAGAGGGGACAAAATACGTCACCTCACTACCGATCCCGGAACGCTTTTGAGAAATCACTGTATAGCCCAGGCCATGCCGACATGTATATTCATCATACCCCGCCTTCACCGGCTGCCAGGTGGCGGACCAGACCTCGCCGGTTTCATCATCACGAATATATACATATCTTCCCGGTTGATCCTCTGGAATCGAATTGTATCGATAACGAAGGACCCGTTTGTACCTGGGGTCACGGTCAAAACTATAGCCGCCACCGGTATTAGAGACGATCCCTCCATACTCTCCGTCTCCCAGATAATTAATCCATGGCGTAGGGGTCTTCGGTTCGGTCACCACATACTCGCGTCGTTTTTCATCAAAATAACCATATTTTCCTTTCCCTTCCATAATTATCCTCCTTATTGTACTCCACTCGGTCATTTGATTTTTGTCATTATAACATATACGGATCATTACCAACAGATTGAACTTTTTTCGACAATTCCTGCTCGAACCCGCAGAAGTCAGATCACTGCCAAGACCAGAAGGCACACTGGACTAAACAAATTGAATAAATTTTCATTAGATTGTCTTCTTATATTGAAGGATTATGGTAAAACAATGCGAAATATATTTATATAAGTAGTCAAAGTCACACGCGATGAGAAAGAAAATCCAACGTGTACGCGCGTGTGTATACGCGCGCGAATCATAGATCGAGGAGGTCAAAAAATGCCCCCAACATTATATGCCGGAGTGAAATTCATCCTAAAAAAAAGCGATCTGCTTTCCTCCGAACAGACCACTAATCTACTAGACCTTCTGAATAAAGAATTCCGGAAATCCTTAGCCTGCCCCTTCACAATCAAGTCCGAGGAGGTTGAGGGGTTTTTAGTCATTCAAGACACGTGGAGATTCCCGGAAATCATCCAACTAATAACCTTGGAGTTTAACGTTGCCTGTCCCAGATATGCGCTTGGTATCGGTAACTTAACAACCAACTTTGATCCAGAAGAAAACATAGATGGTCCGCTCCTGAAGACTATGAACAAGGCCTTAAAGATGGCTTCCACCGGAGAGCGGGATGTCGCGGTCCGTTTACCTTCTCCCTTCTTGACCCGACTGATCAATACCTTATTTTCCATCGAAAGCGATCTCCGCAACGACTGGAGCGAGGCGCACCGCGAAGCAATCAAACTGGCCAAACAAGGGCTGACCCAAGTAGAGATCGCTCAAGCCCTTGGTGTCACTCAAGCCGCCATCAGTCAAAGGTTGAAACACGCCCGGTGGGAACGTTACCTGGAGGTTACCAAGACCATTCAAGAACTCCTCACCCAGGTTCGCTGGAAGACCTTATTGCCCTGGGACATCAGGAAAGAACGTAAAAAAAGAAAAAAACAACGAGCATAAGTTTAATTTCAATCCTGAACCTAAACGTAAAGCCCAAACCTAATCTTTACCAAAGACCCTCCCTTTTGGGAAGGTCTCTCTCAAACGAAGTGTTTGTTATTGATTTTTTATACCCTGAGTATAGTCTAATGCGCGTCCAAACTTCGTTTCTTACTCGAATCATTTTACCCCCCTCCGGAAACCTAAATCAAGCGCTCATCCCTTCCTTAGAACCCAGGCTGTTAAAGACGCACGGACCAACATTTCCGTGCGAATATAAAGTTCTCTTATTTTTTCTTCTTTGTTTTTTATCTCCGACAAGTCAATGACATTAAAGACTCTATATTTAGGAATTTGTTTTTCATCATAAACTACAGCGGCGCTGATTAAAACCGGAAAAATCGTTCCGTCTTTCTTAACATGCTTTGATTCATAAGTGTAATGCCCGGTTTCGTGTATAAGTTCAGTAATCCTCAATAACTCAGCACGGTACTCCGAAGCAAAAACTTCCGCTACCGGACGCCCTGTTAATTCTTGGACCGTATAGCCGTGCATCTCGGCAAAATGAGGGTTCATTAGTTCAAGAATATTCCCGCCAGCGGTACCGATCACCAAACCCACCTTGGCCTGATTAAAGCATAACATGTATTTATGTAACAATTTTTTCAGGACACCATCCTTTTTTGTACTGGTTATTGTTTTGAAATCTAGGTGCTTTGTTTTCAACTCTTCATCACCTTCTCTGTTTACCACCACGACTAAAAGTGTAAGTATAAAATCCAATAATACCACTTGGCATAAGATCAATTTTGTTATAATTTATTATAACAATCCTGTTACTCAAATCAAGTAATTAATAATTCAAAATACTTTACTCAGGGGGCTAGATATCATTACCTGTTGTCTAATCCTCCATCTAAAAAGCTGTATCGTATAATTGCGATACAGCTTTTTGAATCAATCTAATCTCTATTAAATTAATTAATCTACAAACCCATACCACATTCACATTTGATTAGGCCAACGGTTCCAATGATAAGGTTAAGATTTAAATTAAGATTAAGATTAAGCAAGTCAATTATTCTTAGTCTCCTGAAAGTTTTTGGAACCATACAAAAATCCAGAAATCACCGCGGTAATCGGCGCCACTAAGATCATGCCGATACTTCCTGATAAAGCCCTTACGATTTCCGAAGCGATCATATCCAGGTTAATCATTTTTAAGAACGACTCCTGGTAAGCCAGGAGGATTAGTAACAAAGGAACGGAGCTTCCTGTGTAAGCCAAGATCAAAGTATTCGACATGGTCCCCATGATATCCCTGCCCACATTCATTCCGGACTTAATCAACGCTTTAATCTCCAGAGCGGGGTTGGCCTTCTTTACCTCTGCAACCGCAGAAGCAATGGACATGCTCACATCCATCACCGCACCCAAGGCGCCGATGATAATCCCGGCAAAAAGCAAACCTTGAATATCTAATTGCACATCATGAGGCAGATAGAGTAACATCACAGCTTCCTCACTGCCAAAACCGGTTAAATGCGCCGCCTTCCCCATCACCAAAGCCAACCCCCCGGCTAATCCCAGACCGAAGATGGTCCCCAAGGAGGAGGCGATACTCTTCCAGCCGAATCCAGCCACAGTGAACATGGTTACCGCTGTTGCCACAGTGGCGACGGCTACCGTGAAGATAACCGGGTTATAACCTCTTAATAGTCCGGGAATTAAAACGCACCAGACTAAAACCAGAGTTATGCCTAAAGAACACAAGGACTTTGCTCCTTGGCGCCACCCGATAGCCAATAATAGAATAACAAAAAGAACAACCATCGTATAGACCTGTGGTTCCCGAAGGTAGTCGGCGATATAGGTCTGGAGAATCTCACCGTCCGCCAATTCTAAGGCGAGAATGGCCCTGCTCCCCTCGGAGACTTCAATGCTAAAAGCCGGGTTACTGACTCCGTGGTTATAGGCGAGAACCTCTTCTCCCTTAAATTCACCGGAAGTAATCCGCACCCGTAGAGTTTGATTTATGACCAGCTCATCGGTGAACGGGTCCCTGCTCCTTTCTTCCTCTACCACACTGACTACCTTTCCCCGGACCAAGACAGGACCTGCGCTATCATAGGCCGCCTCCTCCTGAAAATCACCGGTTTCCTCCGGCCATGCATAATCCGAACCAAATTCCGGCTCGCTTTCGTAATCCTCTGCTCGCAGCGTGGGACCTGAATCAAAGGTGAGAAGTAACACCGCAAAAACAAAAACAATACCTAAAAACAAAAATCGTTTTCTCTTCATCTCAATCCCCCTATCAGCCTGGCACTTCCCCTAAAACCAAACCTCGCCAAAAAAGCCTCTACTCCTCTGCATTAAGTATCTCCTGAAACATGCGGGCATTGATCACGGCATGTCCGGCATGGCAGTTATTCATTAAAACAAAAGTCTGCTCTGTCTTTCTAACTAATTTCCGAATCTTAGGCACCCATTCCTCCAGCTCTGCTTGGGAATACAGATAATTATATCGTTCCCACGGTTCTTGATGCGGTCGCGGCCACCATTTAGCGGCGTTTCTGCCATGAAACCGCACATATCCAATTTTGGATGTAGCAAGCGCCACCGGAGGTAAGAGTCCTTTCAATCTCGGCTCATCCACACAACAATACCCGAAATCTTTATCATGCAGGAAATAGAAAGTTTCTTTCCTCAACCACTCAGTATTGCGGAACTCAACAACCACCGGAAGACCGGCCAATTCTCGCCGGAAAAAATCTAGATACTCCAGGTTGGCACAGGAATTTTTAAATCCCCACGGAAATTGGGCGAGAATACAACCAAGTTTTCTAGTAATGATGAACGGTTCCAGCGCCTCTACAAAACTCTTAAAGACCTCCGCTGCTTTCTCAAAATCGCGGGAAAACTCATGAGTCATCGTCTTATGGGCTTTTACACAAAAGAGAAAATCAGCCGGGGTCTTCCGCTCCAACCCGGCAATCGTCCGCTTTCCCGGCATTTGATAATATGTAAAATCCAATTCCACCTGTGAAAAAACGGTGGAATAATACGAAAGCATCCCGGCCTTTGGTAAACTCTCGGGATAAAACGGACCTTTCCAATCCGGATAAGAAAACCCGGAAGTTCCGACCAATAATCGCCCCAACTCCATCACCCCGGATATTTCCACTATACGAGTGTATACGTTTTCTACAAATAAGAAACTGCGTATAATTACTCACATTATTAATGAATGCTCAGTAACTTTCATAAGTAATTCAGTAATAACTCTCAGTACATACTCTTTCATATTGAATTCTCAGTATGACATAAATATTTATTCATGATGAATCCTTAATAACTCCCAGGCCAAGGACCGATTATGAAAACAAAGCTCATACAAGTTTACTCCGTCGGTTATTACGGAGAAAAAAAACCGTTTTGCCTCCCCCTCATACTCACTCCACCTTCCGGTCACCTTTGAAATCCGATACTTCCGGTTTCTCCAGGAAAAAAGGACCGGCATCATCTTACCCTCCGAAAACGAGGCGAGCACTTTTATGGGTTCAAAAATCTCCTCGATCACCTGAAGCTCCCCCTTATGCTAGAACACATGTTCGAATTAATTATATCATACCCAAACCAGATAAACAATCATCCTGACACAAAGGGCAAATTATAATGACTTCCTCACCACTTAATTTAGGGACGTATCCGCTTCAATAAATTTCCGGGATTCTCCTTGACCGCTTTCTGCAGATCTTTTTGACCCAACCCGGCGCCGACGGCTACCTTCCGGATAAACTCCATGGTATGCAGATCTTCCGGTTCATGGGCATCAGAGTTTATGATCAGCGGAACTCCCGCGCGCTTGGCTATTCCTACAACATGTCCGTTGGTTAAAGCATGTCCTCTCCTGGATGTGATCTCAAAATAAACTCCGTTCTCCCGAGCAATTGCCGCCTCGTCGAGAGTGATTAAACCAGGATGCGCTAAAACATCAACCTCCGGTGTGGAGACTGCGTTTAAGTTAGTACCGGGTTCCACCGGTTCCGCAATAGTCTCTCCGTGCACCACTACGATCTCCGCTCCCAATTCCCGGGCTTTCCGAGCTAAAGAAGTTATGGATTTGGCCGGAATATTAGTTAATTCCACCCCGGCAATAGCGGTTAAACCCCAATACTCCTCAGCGAGTCGGCAATCGGCCTTTACCTCCTTTGAGACCCTTTCCATGGTAGAGGCGGAAACATGATCGGTCACAGCGATCACACCATAACCGTTTACTTTAGCAAAACGAAGCAATTCAATGGGACTCAACACACCATCGCTTAAATAGGTATGGGTATGAAAATCATAAACTATCGACTCCATTTATACTCTACTCCTATTTTTTAAAATGTCTCCAATCCTTTTTCGTTTCTACATCCTGTCCCATAATCCTGCACAAAAAGAGAAACAGCCCATTATACTATAAACACAACATAATCTTTCATCATTAATCACCACCCGTAAATGAGACCGTTTCCGTGCTTTAAGCCACACAGGCATTAATCTACAAATAAACCGAATAAAGCATAAAAAACCATAGCGCCTGTAAAGCACGAAAAAAAAGCCCGGACTTAACCGGGCCTTCATTATTAGGTTTATAAGGTTGAAAGTGTGTGTAGATTACCTTCTGGCCTGATAACACTCACGGCAATAGACAGGTTTCTCACCGGTAGGCTTAAAAGGAACTTGCGTTTCCTGACCGCATTCGGCGCAGACCGCCGCATACATTTGTCTTTCTCTCCTCCCGAACCCCTGTTGTTGCTTTCTCGCCGCTCTGCAGGCCGGACAGCGTCCCGGTTCATTCTGAAAACCTTTGGAAGCATAAAACTCCTGTTCACTAGCAGAAAAAGTAAACTCCTGGCCACACTCTTTACAAACCAACGTTTTGTCCTGGTACATTAAGAAAATCCTCCTCAAATAGCCCTAAGGGCTCTTTTTGCCTTTCCCTTGGGGCTACGTATGGAAGGCGGAAATTAAACCTGAAGTATCCTAACCCATGCAACCCTAAGTCTACGGCTTAGTCTAATTTTATCATGAACCGGCAAAAAATCAATACTAAATAACTGAATTTTTGCACAAAAACTAATTTTTTGCCCCGCACACGCCTGTGATTTTTCCAAGATCGTTGACCGTTCTTAAGAAATATTTATATATGAACCATCTGCATGCTCTGGAAGCTCAACCAGAATAACGTCTTGCCCGATGCGGATGATCTTCTCCCAAGGGATGACAATCTCTTCATTTTTACCTAAAAGCCATAATAATTTTCCGATGCCGGGAACAACCAAGGCAGTAATCTTACCGGTCTGGGGATTAATCTCCAGATCGGTTGGGCGCCCCAGTTTCTTACCGTCCAAGATATTCACTATTTCTCTGGCTCGCAGCTCCGAAGTCTTAGCCATCAAGGCGGTCCCCTCCCATCGCCTTTATATTATATGCAAAATGAGAAAAAGAGTGCAAACTGTTACTTTCTACAAAGAAAAAAGACTCTTTCTTCCGTGGGGCGCGGAGGGTCGGCATTTAAACTAAAAGACCCAAAAACCTCCACTAAAGAAAAGCCCGCGGCTTCGGCCAGAGCAATAAACTCTTCTATGGAATACGCCCGCTGAGTGTGAACCTCGTGAAAGTGGCGAAAAAGTTCTCCCTGTCTTCGTTGGAAAAAATCCAACTCCATCCGGCAGCGGTTCTCTTCTGGATCAAAACTGTTCAACCAGATATAGGCCGAATGATCAAAGGTCGCAGCAAACGTATTATTCCCTAGGATGTGTTGATATTTGTATATGGAATTAAGGTCGGTAATGAACACTCCTTGCGGGGCAAGGGCTTTTCTTATTGAAGCCAATACCAACTCCAGGTCGTGAGGTGCGGTAATATAATTTAAACTGTCACAAAGGCAGGTAATCAAGGGGTATTCCTCCCTAAGTTTCAGCTCACGCAGGTCTTGACAGAACAAACGAGGAGGAATCCCGGAACCTCTCAACCTTTCCTCCGCCACAGCCAACATGGAAGGTGAAAGATCAACTCCCGTCACCTTCCAGCCGCGTCCGGCCATTAACTCCAAAAAAACCCCGGTTCCACAAGCTAAATCAAGCAATGGACCAGGGGCGTCAATTCCGCACCGCTGCGCCTGAGAGACAACATAGGCGGCCCAAGCCGGATAATCCAAGTCGTTCATCATTTCATCATAAACCAAGGCAAAATCTTCATATGAATTGTGTTCTGCATGCCAATTCATGCTATCTGCTGAGGGCATCGGCACTCTCTCCTTCAGCCTGTATAATCTGGACCAAAAGTCTATTTGGCACACAGACAATGGATTCACCCTGTCGCCTGATCCACCCGGTATGCGAACAGATCTCACGGGGACATAGCCCCTCCATTCCCTCTAGCCGGGCTGCGCCATCCTGCACACTGAGTACGGCTACACCTTTGTCCAATTGAATCTGGTGTTTTTCCTGTATCTCTGAGGTCAAAGAAAATTCCATAATTTTCTCTCCGCCAATACTAACCGCCACCCGAGAACTTTGGGCAGGATTACCCCAGGCTCGCCACCCCAAGAGTAACAGTCCGATGAGAAAGAAAAAAACCGCCAGCCGCTGGTCTGCTCTGGTCAAATTCGTTCCCTCCTAACCTGTGAGTTCACCTATGGTCTGCCAGAGAATCACCGCGCCAATCCCTATAAAAAGAAAGGCTGCGCCCAATCGAAGGTATTGAGAGGGAATATAGCGGGAAACCGCATCGCCAAACAATACACCGATTAAAGTAACGACAGTTAAGGCCAAGGCCGAACCAAAAAAAACTTCCCACGGCGCTTTGGATTCAGTCACAAGCGTAAAAACGGCTAATTGGGTTTTATCTCCTAACTCCGCCACAAACAAGGTAGCAAAGGCCATAAAAAAAATCTTCCAGTTCAATAATTCTCCACCTCATACTTAATTATATTTATCTTCTAGTACGGACAGACTTATTATTCTTTAGTGGATAAAAAAATAAGAGGGTTTTGCCCTCATTTTCTGTAAACATTGGGGTGAACGGAGGGATTTGAACCCTCGGCCTCCAGGGCCACAACCTGGCGCTCTAACCAACTGAGCTACGCCCACCATGCCGCAAAAATTATAATAACATAAGAAGGCTAATCCGTCAATAGGATAATCTGCTAGATCGCAGTTTGTAGCTAAAGTGTTTAGTGTAAAACTTGAAAGTTTCTCCTTTGATAGTTTGATGTATAATATTAACCAATTCTCTGCTTTCATGAAAACATGGATAAACTATTCCTTTTTACTGGTTCCGTCGGACTATCTACTGCATAAAATGGCACTATAAGCAAGAGAAATATATGAAAGATCCATACGTGTATGGAGCTTATTTCGAAAAGGAGGTATATCCATGGGAACCATTGGTTGCGGAAACGACCTTTCATTTCTGCTCTTCCTGATTTTAATCCTTTTGTTGTTCGGTATGATGAGCTGTTAAGCCAAAGACTCACCCTCTAGACTATTTCAGAAAACTCTTCTCCCCCAGCCGAACTCTTACCCGAATGCTTAGTGCTTTTGTCGGCAAGTTAGCGCTTGAACAAAACACAAAGCTAAAACATGTTAAGGCAAGGTCTCTAATTATTTATGAGACTTTGCCTTATTTTAACTTAGAAACTTTAAACAATTGACGCACAACATGCCTCCAATTTTGTACATTATTCTTGCCATGGATGGGGTAAAATGGGGTTGAATTTAATCTTACCAGCGTTTTCATTTTCATTAACCATTTTACTTACTAAAAACTTAAAACTATAAAAAACCTCTTGCTCATCTTTTTTCATACAAAGACGCAGGGAAAAAGTTTTTCCGTCCGCAGGAGGACCAAAAGGATCAATTATGTCAGTCGCTTCCCAAGTATTAAGAATCCAATCTATTTTACTTATTGGTATAATTCCTTCCCTAAGTTTAGTTTTTGGCGAAATGATTGATGGATCCATCGACTTTTCTTTGTCACTGTATTTAATTCCATAATGAATAACGCTTGAAGTCTTTCCATCAAATCCTGTATAAACACAATTGTCCCATATTATTTTCACAAGATGATCAGTATTATTAATAATGTTAACTGATATTTCGTTTGTTATCTCTATAAACTCTATGATTATTCCTGCATCTTCAAAAACATTTGTCACACTTTCTATTGGTTCAATCATTTTAAAGCTATACTCATCATTGCATCCCGATATAAACATCAAAAACAGGGAAATAAATAAAATAATTAATATTTTTTTCATAAGATCATCCTTCCTTTTAATTCCCAAGAAATAACCAAGATTATCTGCGATTTTATTACTATCCTATGTATACTTAATATAAAACAAAAGCCGAAATAATATCCTCGGCTTTTGTTACTTGTGACACTATTCTTATGTTTTTTTATTGGCGCGCCTGGCAGGATTCGAACCTGCGGCCTACGGATTAGAAG
>Ga0079223_10002157_pt1 | contig 12114 bp, 8 predicted proteins | sample Stecom2011_FD_75072 | JGI IMG/M metagenome (GOLD analysis project Ga0079223, IMG submission 75072) | Agricultural soil microbial communities from Utah to study Nitrogen management - Steer compost 2011 | ecosystem: Environmental > Terrestrial > Soil > Agricultural land | place: USA: Utah...
CATGCAGGCAATGGGGGACAATCCTCTGAGAGGACTTGGAATGCTGGGTGCTTTATCAATGATACGTTTCAGGACTGTTTTCAAGGATCCGCGTGACATAGTATTCATGTTTGCATCTGTTGCCGCGGGAATTGCCTGTGGTGTTTTTGGTTATGGTATGGCAATTATCGGAACATTGGGATTTTGCGGAGCTACTTTTGCATTATACTATTCCAATTTTGGTCAAAACAGGAATTATGATGGAATGCTTCGATTTAACATAGAAACCAATGCAGATATGCATAAAAATCTTGAGAATATAATGAAAAATTATTGCAAACAATTTGCTCTGATAAGTCTGAGGGAGATGGCGCAGGGGAGCAGACTTGATTATGCCTACCATATAAAAATGAAAAACAGATTGTCAAAGGAAGGTTTTGTAGAGGAAATAAAAAAACTTTACACAATCAAGGACGTAAATCTTCTCCTGCAGGAAACGACAGTTGAACTATAGACAGTCCTGACTTTTCAAAACAATTAATTGTAAATTCAATAACAGGAAAATTAAAATGAAAGCTTTTTATGGTGTGTGTGTTTGCGCTTTGGTTGCCTTGACCGTTATAACTGTCAGTTATCGCAAGGAGTTTACAAATTTTTTCGGCATTGCAGATACAAAAGAAAAAGTGATAAGCAGTGAATTTGGTGTGGAAATAAAAAATGTTCACATGACACCCGGACAGTATGTAAATGCCGGGGATACACTTGTTGAGCTTAGAAGCCCGGAAATTGATCTGAAAATAAGTGAATATAAACATCTGATTGATGAACTGAAAATTCGCAGTAAGGTTGAGACTAATCTTTCAAAGTCCGAGATGAGGACGCTTAAAACTGAACATGAGTCAAGAATAATTGAGATACGTTCGGAATTACAGCAGCTTCAGTCGCAATATGAAATTAACCGCCAGCTTATGAGCCAGTTGAGAAGCATTAACAGAGATGCAATAGAAAATGTATCTGATGGTAACAATCCTACAGAGATTCGTATGAAAAGTCTGCAAAAGGAGCTTGTGCGTCTTGAGGAGCTCAACAGTATTATGGATGACAACCTTTCAAGCAGGATATCTTATGGAGCTGATCCCATCAAAGAACAGCTCAAGCAGTATGAAGACATTCTCAGGCTATACAGCGAGCAAAAAGAAAAACTTGTCATTACTGCAAAAAATGATGGAGTCGTTGGCGCAGTTTTCTATCGTCAGGGCGAGATGGTTTCTGCCTTTGATTCCATAGCAACACTACATTCAAAATCACCATCTTTTGTACAGGGATATATTCATGAACGTTTGCACAGTTCAATAGGGTTGGGGCAGAAGGTTATTGTTAAATCAATGACCAACAAGAAAGACATGGTTCAGGGTGAAGTAATAGGAATTGGAACAAGAATTGTCGAATATCCAGTAAGGTTGAGGAAAGTTCCTGAAGTACAGATGTGGGGGCGTGAAGTTAGTGTCAGAATACCACCAAACAGTGGTTTTCTTCTGGGAGAAAAAGTCGTAATATCTTTTGAAAAAACAAGGGAAGAAGGAAGTTCAGCTTTAAAAGATCTTTTTAATAGTTTCTTATCACGCGCTGAATCGGTTCAGGATTCGGAAACAGTAATACCGTCATCTAATTTAATTAATATAGTGTATGTTGATGAAGAGATGTCTTCCGTGGGGATAGAAGCTTCAGGGGCAATATACCTGGATGATATACAAAAGTATTGTATAGTGAGTGATGAGCACACAGACCTTTTTCTCATGAACAGGGATGGGGTAATCGAAAAAACGGTAAAAATTGATGGTCTTGATAAAATGGATGATATGGAAGCGATAACAATGGATGACAGCGGATACATATATATTGCAAGTTCGCAGAATCCAAAGAAAAATGGAAAATTGCCGGATTCAAGACGGTTACTTGTGCGGTTAAAAAGAAATGGTGAAGAGTTTGTTCTTGATGGAAAAATACTGTTGATCAATATTCTTCAGGATGCCATGAAGAGTGATTCGGGGGTTTCGTGGGCAAGTCTTGTAAAAATTGATAAAGACAAGCGTTTGCCTGATGTAGAGGGAATTGCGTATAAAGACGATTGTCTGTATATTGGTTTTAAAGATCCTTTAATAGGTAACAAATCGGCCATATTAAAAATAGATGATATTGAAAATGTTTTTGAATCCCAAAACCTTAAAGCCGAAAATGTACATTTATGGCGTCTGTTATCCTTAAAAGACAAGAAAAACAGCGTAATATATCGAATTTCCGATTTATGTTTCATAAATGATGATTTATACATCCTTTCCAGGGGAAAGGATGAATCGGAACATATGGGCAGTTTATGGGTCTTGTTTCAGAATACAAAAATCCCGGGAATGATATACGAAATTCATGATTCGAAACCTGAAGGCTTAACCTACGATAAAAACGGAAACCGGATTTTGATAACTTTTGATAATGGAGAAAAAAAGGCGTCTCAATTTACTACGATAGAGGATGTATTGTGAAAAAGATAATTCTGATTTTGGGAATGGTACTGAATTTTATTAGTGTTACGGCTGCTGATACAGGTAAAAAATTTTCTTTTGAAGATCTGCTGTTGACGGCAGCTAAAGATCCCCTGGTAGTATCTTATGAAGGAGAGATGAGAGTAAGCAAAAAGTATAATGGTATTCCTGGTATTGATAATGTTGAATTCAGAATAAGAAATACCGGATTTGACGAGGAAGATTTCCTGTACTCAATAAGAATCAAGCCAAGAGGTATTGGCGAAACCAGGGCGGCCTCAAGGTTTAATAGTACAATAGTATCAAATAACGAATATAAACGGAAGTTATTATTGAATGAAGCAATTTATGAAAGATACCTGTTATATGTTTATCTTGTTGAATACAAAACCCTGCATGAATATTACCAGGAACTGATAACATTATACAATGACCGTATAAATGTAATGGAGAGTCAGGCACACAGTGAAAAATTCAAGCTGGAGCAACTGATAAAAGAGGAAAACGACAGAACAAAAGAGTGGGTGGCGTGCAAGGAAATCGAGAAAAACATTCAAGTCCTTGAGCAGAATGCAAAAAGATATCTTGGGGACTCTTCATTTATTGCTTTTGACACAAACGGTCTGGTAAATATAGAAACAATTATCAGGCGTATAGAGGAAACAGATTTTGTTCTTGATACAAACAATGCGTACCTGGATTATTACAGAAACAAGCTGGAGTTGGCGGAAGCGAGATTTGAACTGGAAAAAGCAGAAGGACGCAGATATATTGATATGATTAATTTCAGGTATGATAATGAAGATATGGCAGACGAGATTCGGAACAAGAATAATTTCAAGGATTACAGTTACAAAAAAGCTTTTGCAATAGAGTTGAGTTTTCAGATACCGAATCTGACAAATTCTGCTGCGGATTATAATCGACGGAAAGCTTCATTTTTGTCTGAAATTGAGAAATATAACAAAACAAAGGAAGGACTTGAAGCAAAGGTAAGAAAGGATCTTGCCGATTTAAACCAGTTGATTGCTCAATACCGGTATCTTAAAGCAAGGGAAACAGAAGTAGATGCAGAAGCATCACTTAAAAAATATCTTCAAATTGAGGGAATTGATCCACTTGTGTTGCTGGATGTTAAAGAAAAGGTTTTGAAAAACAAAATTCAAAGAGCTCAGATAAAGTATGGTATGATCAGAAATTATATGTATGTACTTGATAACGCGGGAATACTTTCCGACATGCCGATAAGAAACTATCTTTCAGAGGAAAATGAGGTTGTTGAATGGCAGTAGCACAACTGCAGAAAACAAAAAATCCCCAAAAAGAGCTTGAATTTGCCAATGTATCAACTCCGCCATTACTCGACCGGTTTGAAGCAAAGTATGTGATACCGTACGGGATGATAGAGCCGATAGTAGAATTTATTCAACCATACTGCTCTCATGACAAGTATTCAGCCATTTCTCCTGACAGTTATTACAAAGTTAACAGTTTGTATTTTGATACTCCTGATTTTCTGTTTTTACGTCAAAGGCTCAGACGAGCAGAAAAAAGATTTAATATGAGGATACGGGGATATGGGGACAATCCGCGATTACCATACTTTTTTGAAATAAAAAATCGTATTGGTGATATTGTCAGAAAAATGCGTGCAATGGTCAATACAGAGGATTTCGAAAAATATTTCAGAATGGATCCTTATAAATTTCCTGAATTGGAAGATGAAAAGAACAGGGAAAAGTGTATCTCTTTTTATCAGACAGTTAATACATATAACGCACGGCCAGTTGTATTGGTACAATATCGCAGAAGGGCCTTTTTTTCGAATTATGAAGAATATGCCAGAGTTACTTTTGATATAGATTTAAGATATATGGAACCCGGGGTAAACTCTTTTCATCCGGTTCCAATAGAAGAGAAAATGTCATTTTGTGACAATCAGGCTGATTTTGAGTGTGGTACCTATGTTATATTGGAACTTAAATGTTATACTTCATTTGTTCCATTATGGATGGTTGATCTGGTACGTAAATTTAGTTTGAAAAGAAGAGGTTTTTCAAAATATTCGACCTGTTTAAAAAAATTGTTTTCGGAATATAGTGGTGATGGTCTTTATAGAAATCCGGTAAAAATCTAGTTAATCAGATAAAGGAGATTTTATGAAAAAGACGGTAATTGGAAATGTGGCTGGTTTCTTCCTGTTATCAGGATTGTTTTTAAGCTGCGCTGTACTGAACCCGCCTGAAGATAAACCGATTAGTGAGGATTTAAGTGATCTGGTTGTTACGGAAATCCATTATCATCCATTTGCAGTAGATTCCGATATGGTTAACGAGTATGAATTTATTGAACTGCATAATAAAGGTGAAAAAGAGATAACCCTTGAAAATGTCGAGATAACTGATGGTATAACATTCGAATTTGATAATGGAGCAAAGATAAAACCCGGTGAATATCTGGTACTGGCTTCTAACGCGGTTGAATTTGAGAAAAGATACAATTTTAAACCTTATGGAGAGTTTTCCGGGAAGTTGAGTAATTCAGGCGAAAGAGTTGCTTTTACTGATAATAAATCACAGAAAGATTTTATAATTATTGATTATAAAGATTTAGCACCTTGGCCGGTTGAAGCGGATGGTGACGGTTACTCTATGGTACCGATTTCGGATGCGACATTCGAAGATTATTCCAATGGTGCACTATGGCGAAAATCATTTAAAATTCACGGATCTCCCGGGATGCATGATCCAGGACCTGTATATGTTAATGAAATTATTGCCCATACAGATCCACCACAAGAAGATGCAATTGAGTTGTACAATCCAAACGAATTTGCAGTTGATGTAAGCGGATGGTATCTGACCGATAGAAAAGTCGATCCAATGAAATTTCGAATACCAGATGGTTCCGTAATCGATGCAAAAGGGTATATGGTTTTTTATGCTACACATTTTGGAGACAGTTCACTGCCATATCCTTTTGGTTTAAGCGAAAATGGTGAAGATGTTTACCTGTTTTCCGATTCGCTTGGACGGGATTATTCGGATGGTTTTTCTTTTGATGCAACTGATAATGGTGTTGCCTACGGCCGTTATATAAATGGTGTGGGAGAAGTTAAACATTGTGCCTTGAAGGAGCCAACACTTGGAAAAGAAAATTCCGGACCCATGTTGAGTGATATAGTTATTACTGAAATTATGTATAATCCACCGGATGGAAAAAGCGAGTATCTGGAGATTAAAAATATCAGTTCGCAAACAGTTCCTTTATTTGACCAGAATAACCCGCACAATACATGGAAAATAAGCGGATTCGGTACACAATTCCCTCTGGATGTGAGTATTAAAAGTGGGGAAGTGATCCTGGTTACAAATGATACCGTTCCTGAAGAGAAATTAAGGGCAGCATATGGTAACATACCTGATAATGCGAAAATATTCAGTATCGCAACAGGAAAATTGAGTAACAGCGGTGAAAAAATATCCCTGATGGCTCCTGTCAAGCCCGACAGCGGGAGTGACAAGGTGTTTTACAAAGAAATTGAAAGAGTTGAATATGATGATGACGGTTTATGGTCTACTTTAGCTGACGGTAACGGTTCTTCATTAGTCCGAAAAAACCTTGATCAGTTTGCCGACGATGCTGGTAACTGGAAATCTGGTCCACCAACACCAGGAACTGATGAAAGATAAAATGCAGGCAGGATAGATTATTGGTAAAGAAACCTCCCCTGACCCCTTTAGAGAGTTGGAGGAGGTTTTTTTTGATTTTCCTGAGAACATCCCCGTGATAGTAATTAAAAATTCGAAATATTAATATCGAAATACGAAATAAAAACAATCAGAACCAACAGGAAAGAAATTACAAACAATCGGAAACAATAAGATAGAAACTATAAACATTCAATTTTTATTGAATTGAACAATCAAGAATAAAATGTCACTTTATTCGGCTTTGTGAAATTGGATTTTGAATTATTGGAATTTGTTTGTAAATTGATTTCTTATTGAAATTTGGAGTTTATTCTTTGACCTCTTCTCCCAGTCCTCCTTCATTGAGCATTTATTCATTCTTTTTACATATAATTATTCAGACATTCTGTATCTGGAGTCTCCCTCTCACACCGGAAGAGGGAGATTTAGAGGGAGAGGTCGCTGGTTCGCCAGAAGATACCGGTACAATTAAGACTATAATATTCAAATTCCGCTTTTGCATCGGGGATGCTTGGGAGGGGGCGGGTGCAACCGCAGCTTGTGTGCTCGGCGACCCGGAATGGCCGGATAGATTCAATGATCTGAAGAAACTGAGTCGGAATTGATTATTTTTGACAGGCAGTTACTGAGTTCGTTAAGATTGTATGGTTTGCAAATAACACCCTTGAATCCATAACTTTTATAATTAGCCATTACCGGATCGTGTGAATAACCACTTGAGACTACCGCATTAATATCAGGATCAATTTTGATTAACTCTGATAAAACTTCCTTCCCGCCTGCTCCGGCAGGAATAGTAAGATCCAGAATCACAATATCAAACTTTCTGTTTTCTTCAAGAGCTTTTTTGTAACTGCAGATGGCCTGGTCTCCATTACTTGCCAGAACAACAGAATAGCCAAGATGTTCAAGAAGTTTTTGAGTGACATTAAGGATTATTTTTTCATCATCCATCAGAAGTATTCGACCTTTTACTTTTGTGAGGATATTTTCGGCAGATACTTTTTTAGTCGCGACTTTTTGGGATGCAGGTATAAGAACATGGAATGATGTGCCATTACCTTCAGAGGTATTAAAATAGATATGTCCGTTGTGTTTTTTTATAATTGAATATGATGTTGCCAACCCAAGTCCTGAACCATTTTGTTTTGTGGTGAAGAATGGGTCGAAAACACGTTGTTGTACGTTTCCAGGGATTCCCTTTCCTGAATCGGTTATAATTAATTCAACATATTTTTTGGAATGTGAATTTGTCATACGGAGGTCATTTTTATTTCTAAGGTTAATTTTTATTATACCAACATCTGACATCGCTTCAACTGCATTAATAAGCAAATTTTGAATGACCCTGCTTATCTGTGTACTGTCGATTTCTACAGTGTATAGATTATCGTCGGAATTGATTTCATATTTAGTTTTTTTCCCGGACATTATGAATGCGGCTGTTTCTTTTACAATAGATTCCAGAGAGGTAATTTCTTTTATTGGAGCTCCTCCTTTGGAATATGTAAGTAATTGTCCTGTAAGGTCTTTTCCTCTACGTACCGCATTTTCAAGATCATTAATGATATCTTTTTCGCTATGATTCGGATAATCTATTTTTAAAACGGATAAACCGGACCAAATGGCAGTCAGAAGGTTGTTGAAATCATGGGCAATACCTCCAGCAAGTATTCCAAGCGCTTCAATTTTCTCTTTTTTTTGTAACTCTTTTTCGATTCGGATTCTTTCTGTAAGATTTATTACAATGCCGCATATACCTGCAACTTTATTTTCACGTATAATGGCAGTAGAGTGAACAAGGATGGGAAAATGCCTGCCGCTTGAGTGAAGTCCGGTATATTCATAATGTAGCCTGGTATTTTCCGTAAAAATTCTGTGAAGATTTTTTTTAACGATTTCGCGTTCCTCTACAATCACCATATTGATTGGAGAATACTTTTTATTCAAATCAACAGATTCGTATCCAAAAAGTTCATAAGCCTTCTTGTTTGCATAAGTAAAGTTACCGTCAGGGCCGGTTTCAAAAACAGCTTCAGGAAGCATATCTGTGAGTTCCCGGTATCTTTGCTCACTCTCTCTAAGAGCATTTTCGGTTTTTATGTTTTCAGTAATATCACGAACTATTGACAAGATGCAGTTTTCACCATTTAGTAATATTTCGGTACTTGAGATGGAGAAAGTAAAATTATTATTAATCCGGGTAGAACAGAATAAACCTTTTAGTTTTTTCGCTGAGATCGGAATATTTAATTCAGCTCTGTTATTACCGGCATTATAAAAAATATCATTTATAAAAGTTTGTTCAGATTTCAGATTAAATGTTCTGGCAGCGAGGGAATTAAATGAAATAATCTTGCCTGATCGAGCTTCTGTGATAATTATCGCCTCTGGAACAGTGTCAAAAATAGTTTTATGCCATTTTTCGGATATAGTAGTGCATTTCAACTGTTTTTTTATCCGAATTACGATAAGCTGGTTTAAAATGAAGAAAATAACAAGCAGTATTATTATAATTAGAATAGTTTCGGCAGGTAGCAATTGTTCTGTCCATGGAAAATGTTAAAAGAGATTTATCATTTATGTTTCGAACCTATCAGAAATCTTCTTTAAAGATTTTGTAGATAGTTTTATAGAAAACAGTTCATCATTAAAAATAGTAGATGTTTTATTTTTATAAAACCCGGTTATTAATAATCATGAATTTTTGCATTAAGGGGAGGATTAAACAGGATAAAAGAGGTATATTGTTTAAAAACATTTGTATTATCAGGTAGAAACAGTGATGGGGATTATTTGTTTGAGTAATTTTTGAATCCTGTCATCTGTTAGGTGGTATTTCCATGTCGCTCTAAAAGCACTCCTGATCGAAATTATTCATTTTACCTTAAATTGTATAGCTAAACACGATTAAAATATCATGACACAAATTCCAGGGTGTTTAATTCAGATCCATTATCATAACCGCCAGGGTGGTGTAAAGAGGGTAATAGAGGGATACGCACGAGCATTTCGGGAGATAGTAAAAGATGAAATCGCTAATATTCTCATTTGCAATGATTGTTCCCCGGAATCATCTGATGAGATAAAAACTATTGATATTCCCGAATGTGATTATTGTGATTCAACAGATATCAGGTCGTATTACAATTTAAAAAATATTCTTATAAGAAAAATAAGAGAAATAATTGAATCAGAAGCTATTCAATTTCCGGCTCTTGTGATTGGGCACAATTTGAACTTATGCAAAAACTTGTCGTTATCTTCTGCATTTACAGAGTTATCTCTCGAGTACAGACATTTTAGTTTTTTTTCAGTAATGCACGATTTCGCAGAAGAGGGAAGAATTGAATTATTGAATATAATTTACGAACTGGAAAATGCAGGCATTCCGGTAAGAGATGAGCTTTATCATAAAAATGGACTTGTAAATCTGGTAGTACCGGGAAATAACGCTTTCAGTATTCTTGAAAGATGTGGGTTTAAAACAATACAGCTTACGAATCCGGTGTTTTGCCCAAAGAGCAAAAAAACGGTTGAAAAGGATACAGCCAGAAGATACTTACAAACCTATGCTGAAAAAATGGGTATGTCTTTTAATTTTGACAAACCTGTATTTACTTATCCGGTCCGGATAATTCCAAGAAAGAATATACTTGAAGCAATTGCACTTGTAACAGTTTTAAACCCGGGAAATCTTTTAACCGGTACATATGGCGGTTCAGTTCGCAGCCGGTCTGTTTATAATTATGCATGTTTGCTTGTTAAGGAATTCAAATTACCGGTAATTTTTAATATTTTTAAAGTGATTAAAGAAATATGGAAAGATTCAGATCCGGTTGAAATAGTATATACAATTTCTGATTCTGTTGTATCTACTTCTGTAATAGAAGGGTTTGGATATGCACTATACGAACCATGGTTTTATGATTGTATGATTACTGGCAGGATACCACAGGGAGGAGGATATCCTCCGTTTATAGGTACATCTTCATTTTATAGCAGATTTCCGATTCCTGGGGATTGGATTTCAATAAAATTACTTAGAGAAAAGTATAGTGTCAAGTATTCTAAATATTATACGAAACAACACTTTTCCGATTTTCTTGATTCAGTTATCATTGATGGTACAGTGGATTTTGGCCTTCTTGATGAAGAAATGCAATTTAAGGTAATAAAAAATGTATTGAGAGATGAAAAGATGAAATTAACCTGGCAGCAATTACTTGATAAAGAACTTGTGGGATGGCCTGGGTTTAAAGATTTAAATTCTCAGGACTTTGTCATCTATTCCAAAAACAAAGAAAAAATACAAAGCGAATTTTCGCTTTCGAATTTTCAGAAACTATTTTATTCCTGTTTTACATAATCATCTAAAAGGAATAATTCTGATTGGGATTATTCATGTATTTTAGAAGAGTTCCGGAAGAGGGGGCTATGGTTATTGGTTTAACCGTAAAACATAGCATATTGGAAGCATAAACGAGAAAAGTATTTCCAGGCAAATGATGGAACGAAGAAATAAATATAACTTAAGAATAAATTAAAAGAATTCTGGTTTAGTAATAAACATTTTCGGGGTCATTAAATATATTATAATTGACTTTGGTTGTAGATCATGGGATAGTATAAAACCATGGTTTGAAAGGGAGGTATGTGTGGCCAATACTACAAAACATGATTTAATTACTGATGTTTCAAATTTTACCGGTTTAACTCAGGCAGACACAAAGATTGTTGTTGAGGAACTGCTTGCTACTGTTGCTTCATTTCTCGAAGAAGGTAAAAATATTGAAATAAGGGGATTTGGTACTTTTTACACAAAAGTTCGCAAACCACGTCCTGCACGAAACCCAAAAACAGGTGAAGTCGTACCATTATATAAAAGAGTCGTTCCGCTTTTTAAATATTCAAATGAGATGAAGAAAAAAATATCTGAGTCATTGACCAGCAAAACTACAACAGCTGCCGGTTTTTAAAAAGTTTCGCTTTTCCAGACAGATTTCAAAGCAGACCTGCTCGGTTCTTTTTTTTACAAGCTGGAGAGAATCGTGTTTAAACTGGCAGATTCCACTTCTAAAACAGTTAAAACCATCAAAATGTAACATGATCGGTTTATAGTTCGGGTTTTATTGCATTCACTCTAAAAATATTAGGCGGGGGCATCTGTTTTTCCGGACACTATGAATAACTTTAGGTGAAAATTGTTTTATAACACTGGTTAAATTTATCTCAATGAGCTGAAAAAAGCCGGCATAATTTCACCTTGCTCAGGAACCCTGAAACCCTATGCTGCAGGGTAAATGCGCAGATTTCTCCTGGTCAGTTGCCGGGAGATGTATTTAATTAGTGGAATAGTAATTGTTCTGATTAGTGCCTGAATACATCTGCATGGAATTGTTTTGTCTGCAAAATGGCCAGACATCCTGGCAGTAACCATCCATTTGTTTCATGTTTCAGTTTGATCCGTAGTTTAGCAGCAGAATAAAATATCTTTCATTAACTGTCATTTGAAAGAACGCATCTTTTTGATTTCAGTTTTTTTTACAGCCTGCTTGGGTCTGTGAATATTCTGCGAACCTCAGTTTTTTCATTAAAATTCAGCAAATCTTTGTTTCCCGGTTCGATAGATATGTTATTACAAATTTCAACTTGTATTGACACCTTTCATAAATAGCTTTATAATAAACCTTATTGAACTGAAAAAATTTCAAGAAGGGGTGATCTCCATGCGGATTTTGGGGATAACAGGATTGCTGTTAATTATTATTACAGGCAAATTAAGTAGTGCTGAAGATATTTCGGTAGAGGATTTAAATGCGCAAGTGCGTTTTCCTTCGTTTGATGCCAAAATATCTTTAGGTTTTAACTATGATATGTTA
>Ga0079223_10002159_pt1 | contig 12110 bp, 5 predicted proteins | sample Stecom2011_FD_75072 | JGI IMG/M metagenome (GOLD analysis project Ga0079223, IMG submission 75072) | Agricultural soil microbial communities from Utah to study Nitrogen management - Steer compost 2011 | ecosystem: Environmental > Terrestrial > Soil > Agricultural land | place: USA: Utah...
GCATAGGCGATCATCGCGCCATTATCTGTACAGAGTCCAGGCTGTGCATAAAAAACGGTCGCATCAAGCTTTTTCACCATGATTTCAAGCCCCGCTCTCAGGCGCTTGTTGGCACTGACACCGCCAGCAATAACCAGACGCTGACAGCCCGTTTGCTGCAAGGCTCTGCGGCACTTGATCGTTAATGTGTCTACTACTGCGGCTTCAAACGCCAAGGCAATATCTGCCCGGGTCTGGTCGTCCAGCCCACTCGTTTTCCGGGCTGCGTTCACGGTATTAAGAGTAAAGGTTTTCAAGCCACTGAAACTGAAGTCCAGACCTGGGCGGTCTGTCATGGGCCGTGGGAATTTATAGCGCCCCGCTGTGCCTTTTTCGGCCAGCGCTGCTACCCGGGGACCACCTGGATAATCAAGCCCAAGCATCTTTGCCGTTTTATCGAAGGCCTCGCCGGCGGCATCATCTACAGACTCGCCCAGCATTTCGTATTCACCAATACCATCTACACGAACAAGCTGGGTGTGCCCGCCAGAAACCAGCAAAGCCACAAATGGAAAGGCCGGTGGATTGTCTTCCAGCATGGGTGCCAGTAAATGCCCTTCCATATGATGAACACCGAGCACCGGCACACCTAGCGCAAAAGCCAGTGCATGGGCAACAGATCCGCCAACCATGAGTGCGCCAATAAGCCCCGGGCCTGCTGTATAGGCAATGCCTTCTATGTCTTGCTTGGTCATGCCTACATCAGAAAGTACCTGATCACACAGGGGCAGCAGCTTTCGTACATGGTCTCGGGAAGCCAGTTCTGGCACCACTCCACCGTAATCCGCATGCATCTCAATCTGGCTGAACAATGCGTGTGCCAGCAAACCGCGATCACTGTCGTACAGTGCCACACCGGTTTCATCGCAGGATGTTTCAATACCAAGGATCAGCATAATTTCAGGGCCACGTTGATTCGCGTCAGATCGGAGACCGGCATTTTAGCAGAAACTACACGCAGACTGTCAGATTCCTCTGAGCAAACATTGACCTTACTACCACACAGAGGCTATCATTGCCGCCCTTAAATATGTACTGGCCGAGCTTTAACTAATCTGGCCAGATATCAGACCCGTCTGGGCATGCCAGATGGACCTTATTAAAACCGAATCTATCAGGTAGGTGATTTTCGAATGCCAGCTGTTAAACTGAAAGAGAATGAGCCGTTTGATGTAGCACTGCGTCGTTTCAAGCGTTCTTGTGAAAAAGCGGGCGTACTGTCTGAGGTACGTCGTCGCGAGCACTACGAAAAACCAACTGCTGTTCGCAAACGCAAAGCTGCTGCTGCTGTTAAACGTCATCTCAAGAAGCTTCAGCGGGAACAGCGCAAGTTCGAGCGTCTGTACTAAGCTTAAGCCGACGCCGCTTGACTGCAAAGCACTGATCGCCTGTTCAGCCTCAGGCTGCACTAAGCGACCCAAAATGCCGCCGAAGCATGGCTTCGGCGGCATTTTTAGCTGTGGCCGAACTTTCTATTCTCAAGCTTGGGCAAGCGCGGCTGATGTGGAGCACTCATGAGCGGACTGATTCCTCAACGATTTGTTGAAAACCTGCTTGATCGAATCGACCTGGCAGAGTTGATCGGCTCACGGATAACACTCAAAAAGGCCGGCGCGAGCTACAAAGCCTGTTGTCCGTTCCATGATGAAAAAACCCCATCATTTAACGTACTACCGGAAAAAGGGTTCTATCATTGCTTTGGTTGTGGCGTCAGTGGCGATGCCATCAGTTTTGTCCGGGAGTTCGACGGACTTGGCTTTACCGAAGCCGTTGAGGAATTGGCAAAGCGAGCCGGCCTGGAAGTGCCTTATGACCAGGCGGCCAAGCAGGAAATTCAGCAGGCAAGAACACTTACTGACGCTTTGGATTTTGCCAGCCGATTCTATCAATCAGCACTGAATAGCCAACAGGGAATTTATGCCCGGGACTATCTGAAGCAAAGGGGGCTGGACGATACTATTATCCAGCAGTACCAGATTGGTTATGCCCCCGCGGCCGGAACAGCATTATTTGATGCGGCCAGCGGAGATATCCGGGGACCACTGATTGAAACCGGCACCGTATCGAATAAATACGACCGCCCCAGAGATCTGTTCCGTAACCGGATAATGTTTCCGATTCGTAACAGCCGTGGACGAACGATTGCCTTTGGCGGACGGGCACTGGGGGACGACAAAGCCAAGTACATTAACTCTCCGGAGTCGGATGTATTTCACAAAAGCCGGGAAATTTATGGGCTGTTTGAAGCAAAACAACAGCTAAAACAAGTTGACCGGCTGCTTGTGGTAGAAGGCTATATGGATGTTATAGCCCTCGCCCAGAATGGCATTCATTATGCAGTTGCAACGCTGGGCACAGCGACCAACCAGGACAGTCTGACAGCATTGCTCAGGCAGGTCAGGCACATTGTGTTCTGTTTTGATGGTGATCAGGCAGGCTTCAAGGCTGCCGATCGTGCCATGGAAAATGCACTGGAACTTATGGCCGACGGGATGCACCTGCAGTTCCTGATACTGCCAGAAGGCGAAGACCCGGACACACTGGTGCGAAAAGAAGGCCAGGTTGCCTTCCAAAAGCGCATAGACAGCGCCACTCCTTTGTCGAGGTACCTGTTTGACCGACAAAGTGAAGGCCTGGATTTGCAACTCCCGGAACATAGAGGAGAGCTAAGGGCGCGGGCTGAGGCACTGCTGGGAAAAATGCCCAGAAGCACCCTCAGGGACGCAATGTGGCACGAAATGCTTCGTTTGTGCAGTGGGCGCAATCAGTGGCAAAACCACCAGCAAGGGCAGCGCGGAAAGTGGTCTGGCGATCGTAGACAGCGAATCAACGAAGAGCGTATTGACGTCAAGCTCAGCAAAGACAGCATTCTGTGCCTGGCTCTGCTGGAAGCGCCAGAAATGGCCACAGAAGTTGTTGAGTTAGCCAGAAGTTCGCGCCGGTTTAACCGGGCTCGCGATTTTGCCGACTGGATACTGCAACAACAAGTGCAGAATCGCAAAGCACTGGTACGCCATCTGGCGCTCGATAACCAGGCGCGGGAACGTTTCTACCATTTATTTGATGATATTGAACACATTCCCACCCGGGAAAGCACACTCGCAAACGCGCGGGAAATACTGGCTCCTGAAAATGAGACAAAAATCGTCCAGCGCAGGCTGGCCATGGTTCGCAGAGGAGAGATCAATCTGAACAATCTCTCAGATGAAGAGCGGAATGAACTGAAAAGGCAGCTCACGCTTAATCAAGAAGCGGGAGATACCACTTGAAACTTGTTGCACTGGCCACCATCTAACCATTCGGTGGCAGCGCAACCGAGCGACAGCTATAATTGCTGTTTAACTTTTTTTCTTTTTGTTACGGGCTCACAGGGTGTTTATGTCAGGCAATACGCAGAAGTCACGTTTGAAAGATCTCATTGCACGCGGCAAAGAGCAAGGGTACCTGACTTACTCTGAGGTAAACGATCATCTTCCGGAAGACATCGCCGACCCGGATCAGGTCGAAGACATCATCCGCATGATTAATGACATGGGCATCCAGGTATCCGAAGTAGCACCGGATGCTGATACCCTGATTATGACCGACGGCGACTCCACCGCAGACGAATCTGCTGCCGCTGAAGCTGCCGCAGCACTCGCCGCCGTGGAATCTGATGCCGGCCGCACCACAGACCCTGTGCGCATGTATATGCGTGAGATGGGCACGGTAGAGCTGCTGACTCGTGAAGGCGAGATTGTTATTGCCAAGCGCATTGAAGAAGGCATTCGCGATGTTATGGCGGCGGTTGCCCACTTCCCCGGCACGGTTGGCACGGTCATTCAGGCCTATGACCGCATTATCGAGAATGAGGGTCGCATTACCGACATCATTACCGGCTTCCTCGATCCTGACGGCTCCGAGCCGTTCATGCCGGAAGACACTCCGTCCACCGATGAAGATGCCGATAGTGCAGGCAGCGAAGACGATGAAGATGAACAAGAGGAAGAAGAGGAGAAGGAGCCTGGTCCGGATCCAGAAGAAACACGCTTACGCTTCGAACTCCTGAAAGAAAAACTGGAGGAAGCAGAGAAGATACTCGCCAAGCATGGCCGTGCCGACAAAAAGACCCAGGATGCCCTGAACGATCTGGGTGTGATTTTTGCGCCATTCAAACTTGGCAACAAGGCATTTGACGAGCTGGTCGAGGTCGTTCACGCCACAAATAACCTGGTGAGAGAGAACGAACGTGCCATCATGCGGATTTGTATCCGTGAGTGCAAAATGCCACGCAAAGATTTCATCAAGGCATTTCCGGGCAATGAGGTTAATTTGGACTGGGCCCCTAAAATCGCCAAGACCAAGAAGCCTTATGCAGCTCCGCTGACTGAGCATATTGATGAGATCATCCGGCTGCAAAAGCGCATTCAAAACATTCAGAACGACGTAGATCTGGACGTTGTAGATATTAAAGAGATCAACCGTCGCGTCTCCATTGGCGAGGCAAAAGCGCGCCGTGCCAAGAAAGAGATGGTTGAGGCCAACTTGCGTCTGGTTATTTCTATTGCCAAGAAATACACCAACCGCGGCCTGCAATTCCTGGATCTTATTCAGGAAGGCAATATTGGCCTGATGAAAGCGGTCGATAAGTTTGAATACCGTCGAGGCTATAAATTTTCTACGTACGCAACCTGGTGGATTCGTCAGGCTATCACGCGCTCAATCGCGGATCAGGCCCGCACCATTCGTATTCCGGTGCACATGATTGAAACTATCAACAAGCTCAACCGGATTTCACGCCAGATGCTTCAGGAGATGGGCCGCGAGCCAACCCCTGAAGAGCTCGGTGAGCGCATGGAGATGCCGGAAGACAAAATCCGCAAGGTGCTGAAGATTGCCAAAGAGCCAATCTCCATGGAGACGCCGATTGGTGATGATGAAGACAGCCATCTGGGCGACTTCATTGAGGATATACAGGCGCTGTCGCCGGTTGATTCAGCCACCGCTGAGGGGCTTCGTGAAGCGACCCGCTCTGTGTTGGCCGGCCTGACTGCCCGCGAATCCAAAGTGTTGCGCATGCGTTTCGGTATTGAAATGAATACCGACCACACACTGGAAGAAGTTGGCAAGCAGTTCGACGTGACTCGTGAACGTATCCGCCAGATCGAAGCCAAGGCTTTACGTAAACTGCGCCATCCTTCACGCTCTGACCACCTGCGCGGCTTTATAGACGATCAGGGAAATCAGGGATAAATCACAAGAACAGTAGCGGGCGCCGCACCTCATCGGTATAATGGCGCCCGCTTTGTTTCCCATCCGGAAACCCTTTGAAATACAGTGTTTGCTATACGGGCCTATAGCTCAGTTGGTTAGAGCAGAGGACTCATAATCCTTTGGTCCCTGGTTCGAGTCCAGGTGGGCCCACCATCATTTTCAACGACTTAGCCTGCTTTCGAGCGGGCTTTGTTGTTTTTGAACAACAATTCATACCTCCCCTCGCCCACAACGCTCAAAACCCCTGAATTTTACCGACCAACCAATCTACGGTCAGTTCATCGAATTAAAATGCCAAGACTCAAGAGATTGAGCAAACAGGACTAAACTCCTCCCTGCCAGCATCACAACATTTTACTTGCACAATTCCTCTGGTATACTTTGTGTATGTATCGTACGGTACACAACTACTCCAGCTGTAGGTTGACAAAAACTGGCGTAGCCGCAATCGACGTCAGGCCCAACCTTTGGGGAGTATTCGGCGCGGCAATACTGTTCACTAACTATTTGGAAACAAAAATGACTAAAATCGTTAAAGTAAAAACAGGCTCAGCATTCGAGGAAAAGTTCAGCTATTCGCGGATTGTTGCTGTTGATAACTGGATTTTTATGTCTGGCACCGCTGGACGTAACCCAAAAACAAAACTGATTCCCACGGATATCACTGAGCAGACACATCAGGTGTTCGCCAACGTTGAGGCTGCGCTATCAGCAATTGATGCAAGCCTTAAAGACATTGTCTCTGTGCGGGTATTCATCCAGTTTCCGGAAGATATTTCTGCGGTGAATGACATCGTTGGTGAGAAGTTCAGGGGCATAAACCCGGCAATCACGACAACATGCCCACCCCTGTGTTCGCCAGAATACAAGGTTGAGCTGGAAGTGACAGCCTATCGTGGTGCTTCCAGTATCAAAGCCGAAGAGATTATGTTTACTCCTTAATAATCAAACAGTTCTGAGTCAGCGCCGCTTTCACATAGTACCAACACTAACAATATACTTTGGAAAACTTAACTATGGGCCCCACAATTAAATTCGTTGAAACTTCCAGCCAGTTTCCCAGCTCAACAAGTGTGGTGATTATTGGTGGCGGTATTATTGGCCTTACAGCGGCGCTGGCACTGTCAGAACGTAAGATACCCGTGGTTGTAGTGGAAAAAGGCTGCATTGCGGGTGAACAGTCTTCGCGTAACCTGGGTTGGGTGCGCAAGACCAGCCGCCACCTCGAAGACGTTCCTCTTGCCCTGGCAGCGGATCGTCTTTGGGCTGGTATGGCGGAGCGCGTGGGAAGCGACGTTGGTTACCGTCAGGCTGGCATCATGTTTCTTGCGCGCACTGCGGAACAAATGTCAGTTCACGAGACATGGCTCAAGTCAGTAGCGTCACTGTCGCTGGATTCAAAACTGCTTAGCCCCGGGGAAATTGCACAACGAGTGCCGGGAGGAAAGGATCAGTGGGCTGGCGGCATCTATACCGAGTCAGACGGCCGCGCCGAACCCACTCTGGCGTCCAGTGCCATCGCAAAAGCAGCCATGGCTAACTCGGCAGTAATTCTCGAAAACTGCGCTGTGCGCACATTAACAATGTCCGGTGGTAAAATCAGCGGCGTAATGACGGAAAAGGGTGAAATTAAATGTGATCAGGTGTTGCTTGCTGGCGGCATGTGGTCACGACGGTTTTTGGCCAATCTTGGTGTATCCCTGCCTACTCTGCCAGTAATCAGTTCGGTTTTCCGAACCGCACCCATGGAAGGCCCGACAGATATTGCCGTCGGTGGGCCCGACTTTTCCTTCCGCAAACATAAAGACGGTGGCTTTATTGTCACCCAACGAACCGCTCTGGATGCCCCTCTTACTCTTGACCATTTACTCATTGGTTCACGTTACTGGGGCTCGTTACGCTCTCAACGTAGTTCGCTGCGCATTTCCGTCAGCAAGTATTCATTCCGGGATCCGGCACTGCCCCGAAGCTGGGGCGCAGACAGCATCTCGCCCTTTGAGCGCACACGAATTATGGATCCGGCGGCGAACGACTCAATCAACGAAGAAGCACGGCGCAATCTTGTTGATGCCTGGCCTGTGTTCAAGCAAGCCACCATTGAGCAAGCCTGGGCTGGCATGATCGACATTACCCCTGACTCCAACCCGGTCATCGGGCCAGTCGATGCTATACCCGGCTTAACCATTGCCACGGGTTTCTCAGGTCACGGTTTTGGTACTTCACCTGCGGCTGGGCAATTGGCAGCCGACCTTTTGTCTGGCGTGGAGCCAATCATCAGCCCTGCACCCTATCGATTCGATCGATTCTGAAAGACCAAAAAAAACCCCGCTGCAGCGGGGTTTTTTTCCTTAATAGTTCCTCACATTATTAGTCAGCGCGACTGCTCTCACTCAACCCCACCAACTCGCGCACGGCCACCGCAAACAACGGAAAATCTCCCTGGGTTCCACGCACTTCATTCAGAAGACGACACCAGCGTTCATGCATTGTCTCGTGCAGAGACAACCACGCCTGAGTACGCTCGATCGCCTCCCGGGGTCCGTCCTGCATTTTGAGCACGCTGGCAGTCAGTTCAAGCTGTTGGCGCTCGGTATCATCACGGAAGCTCTCCCGTGCCTTGGCCTGCCAACTATTACGAACCTCCAGTTGTGTCACTTGCTGAATCATCCACGGTAGTTCAAGACGCGCACCGACTTCATAAAACACCTCGGCAACGCGCTGGGGCTCCTCCCCAACCTGGCTTGCCACCTGGATGATGCCAAGTGCCGGATATAAGCTGCCTGAAGCTGCCAGAGTAGATGCCAGCGCCTCGGGGACTCCCGCATTAATCAGCTCATTACGACGGACAGCCCAGCGCTCCGCATCTTCGCCACGCAAACGCTCACCGATACCTTCCTGTAGCTCAGCGATTCGTGGTTTGAAGTAGTCGATGGACTCCTGCGTGCTCATCGTACTGTGCTGACGCAGGAACCAGCGTGTGGCGTGTCGTGTCATGCGCATCAGGTCCAGCATCATTGAGTATTGCACTGCACTTGGCACCTGGTTGTCCAGCGCCTCGATCTGCTCCCACAGGCTATGCAACTGAAAGCTGTTAGCTGCAATTACATAGGCGCGGGCAATGTCGGCACGCCCCAGTCCAGTGGAGTCAACCAGGCGACGCACGAAAACAATTCCCATGTGTTCAACCAGATCATTGGCCAGCTGGGTAGAAACAATTTCCCGAACCAGGCGATGCTGGTACATCTCTTTACGATAGCGCTCGGCGAGCACTTTGGGAAAAGCACTTTCCACATAAGCACGCACCACCGAATCATCTGGCACATCGGATGCCATTAGATCGTTCTTCAGTGAACTCTTGGCATAAGAGAGCAGTATCGCAAGCTCCGGTAAACTCATGCCCTGATTATGCTGGGCGCGTTCCTGCAGAGCGTTGTCACTGGGCAGGAATTCAAGCTCCCGGTCAACCAGGCCCGCGTTTTCGAGCTCGCTAATGAAGTCACGGAATGGACGGATATCTTCAAGCGATGTCAGCTCAGCAAGCTCCAGCGCCTGAGTCTGGCGATAGTTCGCCCCCAACACCAACCCGGAAACCTCATTGGTCATGTCTTTCAGCAGTTGATTACGCTGCTTGTCTGTCATATCGCCACGGGCAACAATGTCGTCGATGAGGATCTTGATGTTGACCTCATGGTCAGAACAGTTTACCCCGCCAGCATTATCAATAAAGTCGGTGTTAAGGCGAACGCCTTTGGCGGCAGCTTCCATACGCCCAAGCTGTGTCATGCCCAGGTTGCCGCCCTCGCCAATTACCCGCGCCCGGACATCACGGCCATTGATCCGCAGAGCATCGTTGCCTTTGTCACCTACTTGCTCATCGGTTTCTTCACTGCCTTTAATGTAAGTGCCTATCCCGCCATTCCAGATCAGATCCACCGGCGATTTCAGCATTGCCCGGATCAGATCGCTCGGCGCCAGTTGATCCTCGTTAATGTCGAAGACTTTTTTCATTTCCGGCGTGATGGCAATCGATTTCGCGGAGCGCGAGAACACACCTCCTCCTTTGGAAATCAGTTTGGCATCAAAGTCCTGCCAGCTTGATCGCGGGGTCTCGAACAACCTTTTCCGTTCGACAAATGTCGCCGCTGCATCCGGCGTCGGATCAACAAATATATGGAGATGATTGAATGCGCCCACCAGACGGATATGTTCTGACCGCATCATTCCGTTGCCGAACACGTCTCCGGCCATGTCACCAATGCCAACTACCGTAAACTCATCCTTTTGGGTGTTGATGCCAAAGCCCCGGAAGTGACGTTTTACCGACTCCCACGCACCGCTGGCTGTAATACCCATGCCTTTGTGGTCATAACCATTTGCCCCGCCTGAAGCAAAGGCATCACCCAGCCAGTGTCCGTACTCCTCGGAAATGGCATTGGCAATGTCGGAGAAGGTTGCCGTGCCTTTGTCGGCGGCCACGACCATATAGGTGTCGTCACCGTCATGGCGTACCACATCGCGGGCCGGCACGACCTCGTTGCCGGCAAGATTATCAGTCACATCCAGCAGTGCACGAATGAAGATCTGATAGCAGGCAATCCCCTCTTTTTGGATCGCGTCACGATCGGCACCTTCCGGCATACGTTTACAGACAAAGCCACCCTTGGCACCCACTGGCACGATGACCGCATTTTTGACTTGCTGAGCCTTGACCAGCCCCAGCACTTCAGTGCGGAAATCCTCAAGACGGTCGGACCAGCGCAGTCCGCCACGAGCAACTTTGCCGCCGCGCAGGTGAACACCCTCAACCCGCGGTGAGCATACGAAAATTTCGTATGCGGGCAGCGGCTTGGGCATACCGGTAACTTGTGAAGGCTTCAGTTTCAGAGCGATGTAATTTTTGATTTCGCCCTGGGCGTTGCGCTGGTAATAGTTGGTTCTGAGTGTTGCTTTCATCAACTCAAGATAGCGCCGCAGCATTTTGTCATCATTGAGGTTCGGAACCTCCTCAAGCAATGCCAAAATACGGGCTTCACACTCCTCCATCTTGCCCTCAGCAGGGCGATTTGAAGGGTCAAAGCGTAACTCGAAGAGTGTTACCAGTTCACGGGTAATATGTGGATAACTGCAAAGCGTTGTAGCAATGTAGCTCTGCGACATACCTAGGCGAATCTGTTTGAGGTAGCGCGCATAGGTGCGCAGCATTGCCACCTCGCGCCAGCTCAGACTGGCCCCTATGATCAGGCGGTTGAAAGCATCGTTATCTGCCTCACCGGCCCAGATGCGCTGAAACGCGTCGGTAAATGGCTCACGCATTTCCGGCAGGTTCATTTCAATATTGCCACGATGTTCCAGGTCAAAATCATGAATCCAGTAAGTGCGGTCAGCCGCTGACACCTCGTAGGGGCGCTCGCCAAGTACACGCAGGCCAAGATTTTCCATCATCGGCAATACATCAGACAACGGAATCCGGTTGTCCCGATGAAATAATTTTAGATTAACACCACTACCCTCTTCCTCGATCAGCCGATACACCGACAGCGCCAACGGAGCCTGGTCAGACAGCCCGCTCATATGGGGCAAATCATTGACTGCTGCGCGCGCTGTGAAATCTTCCCGATAGCTGGCCGGAAAGGCCGCGTGGAACTGCGCTATCAGTTGATTGGCCCGCTCTTCGCCAAAACATTCGATGGCGGCGCTGTGCAAATCATCACCCCAGTTCCGGGCCAGTTTGGCCAGCTGGCCCTCCAGGCGCTTGATGTCGTACTTCACCGGTTTATCGCCATTGAAAGGCAGGATAAACTGGATGCGCGCCAGTACTGACTCGGAGAGGTAGGTGTTGAAGTCGCCAAAACTGGCATCAAGCTCTTCACACAAATGGTTTTGAAGTTTTACTCGCAACTCGGTAGAAAATACATCCCGCGGCACATACACCAGGCAGGAATAATATTGGCCAGAGCGATCTTCACGAACAAACAGGCGCACCCGACGGCGCTCACGCACGTCCAGAATGCCTTGCGCCATCGTGGCTAACTCCTGCTCATCAATCTGGAAAAGATCGTCGCGGGGATAGACCTCAAGAATCTGCAGCAGTCGCTTGCCATTGTGGCTGGTGGGATTATAGCCTGCAGCATTCATCACCGTTTCGAGTTTGCGACGCAAGATGGGCACATGACGTGGCGAATCGTTGTATACGGTTGTGGTAAATAATCCGATGAAGCGGCGCTTGCCGGTAACCCTGCCCTTTTTGTCGTATCGGTCGATAGTAATATAGTCAGGATAGGCCGGGCGCTGAATCCGGGCGCGATGCGCACTTTTTGCGAAGGACAGCAACTTCGGCATCAACACAAAGCTTCCGCCTTCCACGCCATGATCGGTACGAATCGTTTCGCGATAACGCGGCTGGTTCAGCCGGAAAGTACCGAGCTCGCTATCTTCGAACTTGCCGAGACGCTGGCTGCCATTACCAGGCAGCACTTCGTATTCGTCATAGCCGAAAAAGGTAAAATTATCGTCTAGTAACCATTCAAAAAAATCGATGGCTTCCTGATGATCTTTCGCATCCACCTGTGGCGGGCAGTGCGCCCGCAGTTCTGCGATGGTGTCGTGCACCTTGCTGACCATGGGCTCATAATCGCTTACCGCTGTGCGCACGTCGTTCAGAACATCCTGCAAACTACGCTCGACATCCGCAATCTCGCTGGCATCAGAATGATGATCAACTTCGATGACAATCAGCGATTCCTGAGTACTCTGGCCGCGGTCCTCACCAACCGCAAGGACACGTATTAATTGATGCGAGGTGTCACGCTCAACATTAA
>Ga0079223_10002160_pt1 | contig 12109 bp, 8 predicted proteins | sample Stecom2011_FD_75072 | JGI IMG/M metagenome (GOLD analysis project Ga0079223, IMG submission 75072) | Agricultural soil microbial communities from Utah to study Nitrogen management - Steer compost 2011 | ecosystem: Environmental > Terrestrial > Soil > Agricultural land | place: USA: Utah...
GTGCTTCCCGCAGATTTGGAAAAATCGGAAGTCGGTGAACGCAAAAGAATTAACCAGAAAAAATTTGTAGGCCACGAAGAGTGGACTTTTTAATCGGCACCCCGAAATAGAATTGGATTCCTAAATTCAAACACCTGAAAACCAAAAGGTCATCTCCTTCGAAAATTATAGGTATTCGTATTACTTTTACTCAATACAAAAAGCAATAATAATGTCTCAAATCACTTTTAAAATTACGGCAGCCGTTGTTTTGATGGCCTGCTTTGTATCCTGCGGCAACAAAGTTAAGAAAGAGCAAACCGAGAAACGAGTAGAAGAAATCCTCGATCTGTCTGCCCGCGACACGACCGTACATCCCGGCGATGATTTTTTCTCGTATGCCAACGGCACCTGGATGAAAAACACCGAAATTCCCGCATCAAAAACCGGCTGGGGTTCGTTTTACATCGTTCGCGATGAGGCGGTTCATAACATGCACGCCATTCTCGACTCATGTGCGGCGATAACCGATGCCCCAAAAGGTGCTCCCACCCAACTCATCGGCGATTTCTATACAAGCCTTATAGACTCTATGGCAAGCGAAAAAGCAGGAGCCCGGCCCATAAAACCGATTCTAAATCGTATCGAGGCAATTGGAAATAGAGCCGAAATTATGCGTGAAGTCGTAGCCCAACAAAAAGGCGGCAACCGAACCCTCTTCTCGGCGTATGTATATCCCGATAATAAAAACTCCACCGTTCAGCGCATGCACTTTAGGCAAGGCGGCTTGGGTCTGCCAAACCGAGAATACTATTTTAAGAAAGACGCCGAGAGCGTAAAAACAAGAGAAAAGTATAAAGAATATATTACCAAACTATTTGTGCTCGAAGGAATTAGTAAAAATCAAGCCGGTCAAAAAGCGGATAATATCTTAAAACTGGAGACAAAAATGGCTGAAGCCTCCAAATCGCCTGTTGAACTTAGAGATCCGGAAGCAAATTACAACCTTATTTCGACTGCTGCATTTGCAGAAATAGCGCCAAATATGGATTGGAAAAACAACTTGGCTAAGCTCAATTTAGATTTAGATACTGTGCTGGTAGGTCAACCCGAGTTCTTTAAAACTATATCCGAGCTTCTTGCATCCCAACCGGTCGATGTATGGAAAGACTATTTAACCTTTCAGTATACAAATGAATACGCTTCCCATTTGAGCAGCGATTTTGCCGATGCTAAATTTGATTTTTTCTCAAGACACTTGGTAGGACAGCAAGAAGAAGAGCCAAGATGGAAACTGGCATCCGGAATCGTAGATCGGTATCTTGGCGATGCACTGGGACAAATTTATGTGCATGAGTTTTTCCCGCCTGCGGCAAAGCACTATATGGAAGACCTGGTAGACAATCTGCAAGACACTTACCGCGAGCGCATAGAAGCACTTACGTGGATGGGCGACTCGACAAAAACCAAAGCCCTGGCAAAGCTAAATTCATTTACCAAAAAAATAGGCTATCCCGACAAATGGAAAAACTATTCAGGCGTGGAAATAACCCGTGATTCAGCGGTTAAAAACATTCAGAACTTGAAAGCGTGGCACTACAAAGAGAATGTTGCCAAACTGGGCAAACCTGTAGACAAAACAGAATGGAGAATGTCGGCGCCTACAGTCAATGCATATTACAGCCCGGTGTTTAATGAAATTGTGTTCCCGGCAGGAATTCTTCAACCTCCGTTTTTCTACCCAACCGGCGATGATGCGCTGAACTACGGAAGTATCGGAGCGGTAATTGGTCACGAAATGACCCACGGATTTGACGACCGCGGAAGTCAGTATGACTTAAATGGCAACCTAAAAAACTGGTGGACGGATGAAGATCGCAAAAACTTTAAAGTGCTCACCAACCGCATTGTCGATCAATACGCAAACTATCACGTACTGGATACCGTTCCCATAAATGGAGAGCTCACTCAAGGTGAAAACATAGCCGATAACGGCGGACTAGCAATTGCTTACGCGGCATTCAAAAAGACCGACCAAGGCAAGAGCGGTGAAAAAATCAACGGACTCACTCCCGATCAACGTTTTTTCCTAGCCTTCGCAGCTGTATGGAGAATAAAAAACACCGATCAAAGATTGATGCTGCGGATTAATACCGACCCGCACTCGCCTGAGTTTTACCGCGTAAACGGTACACTCTCTAATATGCCGGAATTTTACGAAGCATTTGGCGTAACGCCAGAGAGCAAACTATATCGTCCGGAAAGCATCCGAACTACAATTTGGTAGATTTTAAAAACTATAATGAGCATTGGCAAGATTTCAAAATCCTGCCAAAGCTTATTATTCTTTACTCAACTTTTCTAATTCCTTAAATAACTTGGTTTGCTTATCGCTTAGATTGGTTGGCACCTTAATTTGCACTTCCAAAATCAGGTCGCCAAACTTACCTTTGGTGTCATAATCGGGCATTCCTTTTCCTTTCAACCTCAGTTTGGCACCGGTTTGTGTTCCTTTTGCAATGGGCATATTGATTTTACCATGCGGTGTAGCAACCTCTATTTTACCGCCCAACACAGCAGTGTACAAATCTATATCAAGCTTTTTAGTAAGGTTCAACCCATCTATTTCGTACTCACTCGACCGTCCGACCTGAAGCGTAATAATCAAATCGCCTCCATTCCTCCCTTTGCCGGCCACTTTAAGCTTCTGCCCGTCTCTGGCTCCCGCCTTAATATTCAGTCGGATTTTATCGCCATCGAGCTGAACTACTTTTCCTACGCCGTGGAAGGCTTCATCAAAACTCAATGGCAATGTAGCCTGTGCATTTACCGGCCGAGCCTGTCTACTACCCTGTCCGCCAAACGGAGATTCCTGTCCCCCAAAAGCGCTTGCACCACCGCCAAAAAACGAATTAAAGAAGTCTGAAAATCCGCCACCGGCCTGACCGCCAAAAAAGTCACTATAATCGCCTGAATATTGGTATGTTCGCTGACCTCCTCCGGGTCTGCCACCTGCACCTTGAAAGTGCTCGTACTGTTTCCAATTAGCCCCAAGCTCATCGTACTTCTTGCGTTTTTCGGGGTCGCCCAAAACTTCATACGCCTCATTAACCTCTTTAAACTTTGCCTCCGATGCGGCATCATCCGGGTTTTTATCCGGGTGATATTTTAGCGCAAGCTTTCGAAACTTCTTTTTTATGTCGGCCTGGGATGCTTTTTTATCAACCCCCAGCGTTTTGTAATAATCTTTATAATTCATATTCTAGTTTGTCTGTTTTTATAACAACCAAATACTTCAATTGTGTTAACCATATCGTGGCAACTTAGCAACTCGATCTCAATTTTAATCAACCAAGCACAGGTGGCTCTCATCGATCAAGAGCGCCAGTGCACGACAAAATTCCATTTGCGCAAAGATCGCTTTTCTTGTCGACTTATTTGGCTGTAGCCAATGGCCTTTCGTTATCACAAAAACTCGAAAAAAAAATGCGGAAGCTTTTCAACCTCCGCATTCCAACCAATCAAATAACCTGCTTTCGATTACTTAATAGCAATCTTGCGTACTTTCTTTTCTTCAATTTCCTTTTTAGGAATTTCTAGCTGAAGAATTCCGTCTTCGTATTTTGCAGTTATATTTTCTGCATCTACTTCCTCGGGAAGTCTGAAAGATCTTACAAAAGAAGTGTAATTAAATTCGCGTTTGGTATAGCGATTCTCTTTTTCCTCTTTCTCGGTTTCTTTTTCCGACCGAATCGTTAGTAAGTCTTCGTCCAACTCGATTTTAAAATCATCTTTGGTCATACCCGGAGACGCTAGTTCTACAAGATAGTTCTTCTCAGTTTCTTTTACGTTTGCTGCAGGTAGCGAACCGAAATTCCTCATTCTGCGGCTTGGTAAAAACTCGCCCTCAAAAAAATCGTTAAACATGTTTTCGAATGGGCTGATAATAGGATCGTTTGTTCTAAATTTGATAAGTGACATAATATTTGGTTTTTAAAGTTAGTATTTGTTTGAATTCGCTTAGTTACCTTCAAACTCAATACCAATCCAAAAACAAGGCCTTTACCATGACATACTGTCAGCTGAGATAGTTTTAGTCTGTCATTTTGTCGCAAATCATGCCGTTTATCTGCCTATTTTTCCCATCGCATTCCAAACCGGATCGTCGGGAAGCGGAGCCCTCAAAGTCAATTTTTCCTTTGAAACCGGGTGCACAAATGCCAATTCGGCAGCGTGAAGATGAATAGAAGCATCCTTATTACTGCGCGGTGCCCCATATTTTAAATCGCCTTTTATCACACAGCCCATCGCCGATAATTGCACCCTGATTTGATGGTGCCTTCCTGTTTGAGGTTTTACTTCCAGAAAGAAATACCGCGCACTCTCGCCGACAAGGCGGTAGTCGAGCATAGCTTCTTTGGCAGCTTTATTTTTTGCATTCGCAACACGCGATCGGTTTTTAGAACCGTCCTTTACCAAAAAATGGCGCAGTGTTCCCTCAACATTGGGCGGCGCAGCACACACCGCAGCGTAATACGTTTTGGAAATATCCTTGCTTTTAAATAACGCATTGAGCCGGGGCAATGCCTTACTGGTTTTGGCAAAAACCACAATACCGCTCACCGGGCGATCCAGTCGATGCGCTACACCTACATAAACATTGCCGGGCTTGTTGTACTTTTTCTTAAGCCAAAGTTTTACTACTTCGCTAAGCGGAGTGTCGCCGGTTTTGTCGCCTTGCACAATATCCGACGATCGCTTATTTACAGCAATAATATGATTGTCCTCATAAAGGACTTGTAAATTTTCTATCGTAGATAGAGCCATTAATACTGCTCCGATTCATTTGGAAAATCTTTGGAGCGTACATCGTTCACGTAATTACCTACGGCACCTTTTATATCTTCATATAGATTGGCATACCTACGCAAAAACCGCGGATTAAACTCGTTGGTAATTCCCAACAAATCGTGCACAACCAAAACCTGACCATCTGTTCCACCACCTGCACCGATTCCAATTGTGGGTACCTCGATACTCTTTGAAGCTTTTTCGGCAAGATGAGCCGGAATCTTTTCGAGAACTACAGCAAAGCAGCCTATTTCATCCAAAATCTTCGCATCGCGCATTAAATGCGCCGCCTCTTCATCTTCTTTTGCCCGAACAGTATAGGTTCCGAATTTGTAAATACTCTGCGGCGTAAGACCCAAATGCCCCATTACCGGAATACCGGCCGACAATATTCTTTCTACGCTTTCTTTGATTTCTATTCCCCCTTCGAGCTTCACGGCATGCGCCCCGCTTTCTTTCATAATGCGAATAGAAGATGTTAGCGCCTCTTTGCTGTTTCCCTGATATGCTCCAAACGGCAAATCTACAACTACCAACGCGCGCTTTACTCCTCGCACTACCGATGAGGCGTGATAAATCATTTGATCAAGGGTAATGGGAAGCGTAGTTTCATGGCCCGCCATTACGTTAGACGCAGAGTCGCCTACGAGAATCACATCTACTCCGGCCTCATCAACTAATCGCGCCATCGAGAAATCGTATGCTGTAAGCATCGCTATTTTTTCACCTTTTTGCTTCATTTCGCGAAGCGTGTGGGTGGTTACACGTTTTACTTGAGAGTGGATTGACATAATCTTGAAAATTTTGTCAAACCTAACGAAGAATTTTGAACCGTGAAAATGATTAGGAAATATTGGACTTCTAGTTTTAGAAAATTTATCGCTTTCGCGGATGCGGAGACAGTTATATATTTACGAATAGCGTACATTTGCAAACATGTCTTTCAATGAAAAATTAATGAAGTCCCGCTTTTCCTTATTCTTCACCCTCTTTATGGCAGCAACATTGGCCATTGGGATATCCGGCTGCGAAACCGATGTCGATTTAATGGCGCCGTATAAAAGTACGCCGGTTATTATTGGAATATTAGACTACAAAGCCGACACGCAGTTTGTACGAATAAACCGAACCTACTTGGGACCCGGAGATGCAACTATGTATGCACAAGTAAAAGATAGCGTTGAATACAGCCCGTCAGAAGTAGAGGCCTGGCTGTTTAAAAGAAGAAACGGTGCCATTAAAGATTCCATTGAACTCAAATACATCATGAAACCTTCTCGGGATCCCGGAGCTTTTTACAATCAGAATGTGGGTTTTTACTACACCACCGACCCCCTATTTACCGACCAGGAAATTGCTGACATCCGACAAGGAACTCTTTCGGGCTCGCCGGTGTTAATGACCTACGACATACGAGTGGTAGCGCGTGGCAAAACATTTACTGCCACGACCAACTTCCCCGACTTATCGGAATCGACCATTACCTACCCCCCGTTTTTAGGCACGTCGCCAATCCGTATTCCCATGTATCAAGAAGTTACTTCGACCTACAGCAATATCGAGTTCAAATACAAAACCGGTAGCGAAACAGCACGCTATCTCGGGGTGTATCGAATCAATTTTGACTATGTGTTAACCGATGGCACCACGATTACAGACCAACATATTGATTTTAAACTCGGCGCCCAGGACAATACGGAAGGCACCAACAATAAAGACGGTGGATTTGTTTTTAATGCTGCCAGTTGGTATGATGCCATTGGCATAAAGATAAAAGCCATACCCAACATTAAACAAGTGCGTATTCGCGACCTCGAATTCAGGCTCACAGGCGCTAATAAGATGTTGACCACCTATTTAAAAGCCGCAAACCCGGTAAGTGAGTTTTCACCGGTTCTCAATACGGTTACCAATTTTGACAACGACGCTATTGGCATTTTCGCAAGCCGAACCGTGATTGTGCGAAAAACGCATCTCTCGGAGCCTAGTCTTAAAATCATGAACCAAGGTGAGTACACTTCTGCTCCCGGTTTAAGCTATTGCGTGTTGAATTGGGCAGGCTCAGAATACGTTTGCAACCCCTAATTGCCATAGTTTCTGTCTTTTTGTCATTCATTTTGACAAAATACCCGTCATAAACGTCCGGAATGATGATTTTTAGGCATTGGTATAATCATTGAGATAGCCATGTCAGTTATAAAATCAAAAAAGCACGAACTAACATGAGTAAAATTATCGGAATTGACTTGGGTACTACAAACTCCTGCGTAGCAGTTATGGAGGGAAATGAGCCTCAAGTTATCGCAAATAGCGAAGGAAAACGCACCACTCCATCTATAGTTGCTTTTGTAGAAGGCGGAGAGCGCAAAGTTGGCGACCCGGCAAAACGACAAGCAATTACGAATCCGGAGAAAACGATTTCTTCGATTAAGAGATTTATGGGTAACTCGTTTGACGAAGTATCGAACGAAGCTTCCAGAGTACCTTATAAAGTTGTAAAGGGTGACAACAACACCCCACGCGTTCAAATTGACGACAGACAATATACACCACAGGAAATTTCTGCAATGGTTCTTCAGAAAATGAAGAAAACAGCCGAAGACTTCTTGGGTACGAGTGTATCTGAAGCGGTTATTACCGTTCCTGCATACTTTAACGACTCGCAGCGTCAGGCTACAAAAGAAGCCGGAGAAATTGCAGGTTTGAAAGTACGCAGAATTATAAACGAGCCGACAGCAGCTGCACTTGCATATGGTCTTGACAAAAAATCAAACGACGTAAAAGTTGTAGTATATGACTTAGGTGGTGGAACGCACGACGTTTCGATCCTTGAGTTAGGCGACGGTGTATTTGAAGTACTTTCTACCGACGGTGACACACACTTGGGTGGAGACGATTTTGACCACCACATTATCGAATGGTTGGTTGAAGAGTTTAAAAGCGACAACGGTTTGGATCTTACCAAAGACCCAATGGCTCTTCAGCGTTTGAAAGAAGCTGCTGAAAAAGCAAAAATCGAATTGTCGAGCGCAAGCTCTACAGAGATTAACCTACCGTATATAATGCCGGTAGATGGAGTACCAAAACACCTTGTACGCACACTATCACGAGCAAAGTTTGATCAGCTTACACACGATTTGGTTCAGCGATCGATCGCACCTTGTGAAAAAGCGCTTAAAGCAGCCGGATTGAGCAAAGGAGATATCGACGAGGTAATTCTTGTTGGTGGATCAACACGTATACCTGCTGTACAGGATGCCGTTAAGGAGTTCTTTGGAAAAGAGCCTTCAAAAGGAGTTAACCCCGACGAGGTAGTTGCACTAGGTGCAGCCATTCAAGGTGGTGTACTTACCGGAGAAGTTAAAGACGTATTGCTTCTTGACGTAACTCCACTTTCATTGGGTATCGAAACCATGGGTGGTGTATTTACCAAACTGATCGATGCAAACACAACGATCCCGACCAAGAAATCGGAAACGTTCTCAACTGCATCAGACAATCAGCCATCGGTAGATATTCACGTACTACAAGGTGAGCGCCCAATGGCAAATGACAACAGATCTATCGGACGCTTCCAGCTTACCGACATTCCACCGGCACCTAGAGGTGTACCTCAAATCGAAGTAACATTCGACATTGACGCCAACGGTATAATGAACGTAGGAGCGAAAGACAAAGCTACAGGAAAAGAGCAAAGCATTCGAATTGAAGCTTCAAGCGGATTGACCGATGCCGAGATCGAGAAAATGAAAAAAGAAGCAGAAGCTAACGCTGAAGCAGATAATAAAGCAAAAGAGCGCGTAGAAACGCTCAACAAAGCTGACTCTTTGATTTTCCAAACGGAAAAACAACTCAAAGAATTTGGCGATAAAATTCCTGCCGACAAAAAGCAGCCTATCGAAGATGCCCTCGCCGAGCTTAAAAAAGCTCACGAAGCACAGGATATCGATACGATAAATACAACAATGGAAAAACTAAACACTGTTTTCCAGGCAGCATCACAGGAAATGTACGCACAACAAGAACAACCTCAAGGTGACACTCAAAGCAATGGCGCCGACCAGACAGCCGGCGACGAAGAAGTTACCGATGTTGACTTTGAAGAAGTAAAAGAAGACAAGTAAGCTTCTTTTAAATAGAATAAATGGTTAAAGTAAACCGCCCCGACTGCTATGTTTGGGGCGGTTTTTTTTTGTGGATATTATTCGAGCAATAAACAGCTTCGCAGCATTTGCAATGCTGCGGCATATATATAAATGCGTACAAGAAGAAAGTATGCCACAGTATTGTAATGTAGTGTGCTGTTCTCATGCAGCTTCAAAGGATCAAACAATCTTATCGAATTCGATTTAAACAATCTCTAAAATACATATCCCAATTCCCAACCCTTCTTATCCTGTTGATGCATATCTTTGGCGGCGATGACAAAAAACAGGGCGATCTTTTTTGTTGCAGCCATCGTCGGGCTGACAATTTTGTTTGGATTAACCCTCCCCGACACAAAGTTTGATTACGACTTTGACAAGTTCTTCAAACCCGATGACGAGGTAACCGAGTATTTTAAAAATCACCGCCAAGATTTTGGCACTGACAACGACTTTATTCTTATCGCCATTGTAAATAAGTCAGGCGTTTTCGATCCTGCATTTTTATCCCAAGTAGACAGCTTAACCCGGGAAGTGAAAATCCTCCCCTATGTCAAAAATGTAATTTCGCCCACCACACTGACATACAATGTACGCGCACCACTTACCGGAGCCATTTTCCAAACGCCGGTTATCCGCGGCGACAGAGTCAAAGATTCTATTCGTGTTTTTACCGATCCCTCCTTAGTCGATAATATTTTCTCGACCGACACTTCGGCGGTAAGCCTTGTGGTTATTACCGATTCGAATTTGAGTAAAAACAAGTCGGATGCTGTTTCGGAAGCGCTTCAAAAAAGCCTTGATAGTTATTCCTTCGACGGTGTTCATTTGGCAGGACGTGCCATTGCCCAAGTGGTTTATATCGACAAAATCCAAAATGAATTTGGGTTGTTTATGGGCATAGCCATGATTTTTGTGGTGATAATCCTCTTTATCACTTTTCGAAGTTTTCGGGGAGTTATCATACCCATGATCACCGTCCTTACCGCCGTGGTATGGAGTATCGGCATTCTCAACCTTACGGGAAAAGGTGTAAACCTGCTACTCAACATGTTACCGCCGGTAATATTTGTAGTGGGAATGAGCGACGCAGTGCATTTATATTCCCGGTATTTGGAAGAGTTGCGCGCCGGTGCTTCTAAAGAAACAGCGATTCATCAAACGATTTTTGATACGGGATTGGCTGCACTTCTCACCAGCATTACAACTGCTATTGGCTTTGCATCGCTTTACCTTACGGGTATTCCCGTGCTCCAGGATTTCGGAATTATTGTGGCAGCCGGAGTGCTTGCGGCGTTTGCGATTTCTATCACCCTGCTTCCGGCGTGGCTGGTTCTTACGGATGTTCCACACCAGGCAATCTCCCGCGACAAAGGAAATTGGCAGAAATTTCTAGACAAGCTTTTGACCAGGATGATACGATATCGAAACCGGGTGTTTCTAGCTACCCTCGTACTTACTTTGGGTTTTGGATTTGCCGCTTCTAAGCTCGAACTCAATAATTTTATTCTGGAAGATTTAAAACCCGACGAGCCAGTAAGCCGGGATTTCGCATTTTTTGATAAGAACTTTGCGGGAGTTCGCCCTTTTGAATTGGGGGTTAAACTCAAGAATAAGGACGATAGCTTTTTAAGATCCAAAAATCTACAGCTTCTAAATAAAATTGAAGAATATTTAAAGGAAGCGTATGGAGTGAGCGCCATCTTGTCGCCGGTAACTGCCGCCAAAGAAAACAACCGAATGAATCACGGCGGCAGGAATGAATATTACCGTCTCCCCTTTATGTCTGCAAGGGAATCCGTAGAGACGGTAGAGACGGGAAATGGCGAATCAAAAACCGACAAGGATTTAAAAGCCATTGCCAAAACCGGCAAGCTAAAACCTGTTTTATCAGAAGATCAAACCTACGCGCGTATTTCGGGACGGACAATAGACCTCGGCGCGCAGTATTTTAGTAAAGCAAATTTCAACCTTCAATCATTTGCGGAAGCAGAAGGAATAACACAAATAATGGATCTGGAAGTTACGGGAACCGGAATGCTGGTAGATCGCACCAACCAAAATCTGGTACTGAGTCTCGGCAAGGGATTGGCTGCTGCTTTTTTGCTTATTTCGATCTTGATGGGCTTCGTGTTTCGGTCTTTTAAAATGGTCGCTATCGCGCTGGTGCCAAACCTTCTACCACTGATCACGATTGCCGGATTTATGGCGATCTGTGGCATAGATCTGAAAATGAGCACGAGCATTATTTTCACCATCGCCTTTGGAATTGCGGTCGATGACACGATTCATCTTTTGAGCCGCTATCGACTGGAGTTGCGCAACGGACGGTCGAAATCCCGGGCGCTGCGCAATGCGTACGTATATACCGGCAAGGCGATAATCTTAACGAGCATTATTCTTTTCGGCGGTTTTATAAGCCTGTGTTTTAGCTCATTCCAAAGCACGTTTTATATCGGAATACTGGTTACGCTTACGCTGATATTTGCTATCGTTTTCGATCTTACGTTCTTGCCGGCTTTGCTTTCGTTGCGAGATAAAGATTCTGAATAATGTCCTTATTGGATAATCATTTCCCGAAAGGAGAGATAAAAGATCACAAAGCCTCAACCTCCGGGACTTTTCTGCCAAAAAACCGCACGATCAGGAATAAAACAGTGAAGCCGAACAGAAATTCAAGTGCCCAGTAAACTTCAAATACTGCAGTAATGAAGGTGAAGAAGATAGATACTCCGCCCACCGTAAGCGCATAGGGCATTTGCGTACGCACGTGCTCAATGTGATTGCACTGCGTAGCGAGTGAACTCAAAATAGTGGTATCGCTAATCGGCGAACAATGATCGCCCATAACCGCGCCCGCAAGCACACAAGAAGTTACATTAAAGAAATGGCCCAGCGCAATTTCGGGTGGCACGCCGCCTTGCATCGATAGCTCCCAGCTCAAGGGCAGCATAAGCGGATAAACTATTGCCATGGTTCCCCAAGAAGTACCCGTTGAGAATGCCACAACAACCGAAATCACAAAAGTGATAACAGGTACAGCCCACTCGGTAACCGTTCCCGAGGCGAGCCCGGCAAGGTAATCGGCCGTATACATATCGCCGGTAAGAGCTGCAAGCGACCATGCGAGAATA
>Ga0079223_10002161_pt1 | contig 12109 bp, 14 predicted proteins | sample Stecom2011_FD_75072 | JGI IMG/M metagenome (GOLD analysis project Ga0079223, IMG submission 75072) | Agricultural soil microbial communities from Utah to study Nitrogen management - Steer compost 2011 | ecosystem: Environmental > Terrestrial > Soil > Agricultural land | place: USA: Utah...
GTCGCCGATTTGCAATTCGTCTACCGAAACGTCGAGCACTTTCTCTCCTTCGATGCGGTGTGCTTCGGCGGGCATCATTTCAACGAGCAATTCCAAGGATCGCGAGGCACCCATCACGGACTTCATTTCGAAGTAATGCCCGATGAGCATGACCACGATCAAGGTGGCCATTTCCCAATAAAAGTCCACGCCTTCCAGTCCGAAGGTGACTGCGGTGCTGTATGCCCACGCCACGGTGATGGCCACCCCGATCAGGGTCATCATCCCGATGGCGTTGGCTTTCACTTCGTCGTACAGTCCTTTGAGAAAGGGGTATCCTCCATAGAAGAAAATGAAGGTGGAGAGCAGAGCCAGCACGTATGAATCACCCGGAAAAGTCAGTTCGAAGCCCAACCACTTTTGGATCATGGGGGAGAGTGCGAGTACCGGAATGGTGACCACGAGGGAAATGACGAACCTCATCTTGTAGTCGGCCACGTGATGCGCGTGGTCGTGTCCGTGATGATCGTGTTGATCGTCGTTGTGGTCACCGTGGTGGTGTTCGTGAGAGTGGTCGTGGTGTGAGTGACCGGAATTCGAATCGTGGGCGTCCATGTTCACTGTGGGTTTCGTGCAATTTCCGCGTCCGGACGGATCGGAATATGAACCGTGGAGCCGTGCCGGAAGTTCCGCGACTTCACGGCTCGTCGGTATAAAATTAACAAAATTACCGGAGCGGTCGACCGATCCCTCAGGCGGGGACGTCCCTGTTTTTCTGCCGGTGTTTGAGGTAGATCATCCGGCAAACCTTGTCCATGGCGCGGAATATCGCCGCATCGAAATCCGGAGACTTCGCCATGGCGGTGAGCGTCGCGACGGCGTCGAAAAGCATTGCGTTGGCTTCCCGGGGAACGCGCTCCACGAAGTTTATTTCCCGACTTCCTTTCACCGATTCGGACACGAGCACGGCCTCTTCCTTGGGATCGACCGAGAATAACAAGGTTTTGTTTTCCGCCATATTATTGGGGTTTGGTCAATGCAGGTGACACCGTCCGCTGCGATTGGTCGTCCTGTTTTTGCACCGCAACCCTTTCTTGGTGGTTCCGTTGCATTGAGTGGCGACCGTCGATTTCGGCGTGGTGGTTTTGTAGGTGATCGTTTTGTTCTTGGTGGTTTTGCCACGGCAGCAGTCGGTGCCCACTTTTTTGTTGTGGACTTTGCAGTAGCATCCGTTGGATTTGCTGCGGTTGCACTTTTGGCAGAGCAGTTGGATGTTGGATGCATCGCTCGAGCCGCCGCAAGAGTACGGCGTGATGTGGTCGAATTCCAGATTTTGCGAGGTGCCGCAACATTGACACACGCCGTTGTCCCTGGCGTAGACCACTTTTTTGGTCATTTCCGACACGTACCTGCTCTGTCCGAAGCAGCAAATCCCAAGCAGCAGAAGAGAAAGGGTAAACAGAAGTTTTTTCATGGGGCGTGTAAAAACTCAACCTAGGTAGAACACAGGGGATTGGAATTCAGCGTGTGAATATAAGAAATTCGTTTCGCGGTGGGCCTTGGGCGTTGAATATTCCGCGGACTTACCGATCGGACTTCTTTGGCAACCCTTCGAAATAATAAGATTGGTCCAAGCCTTCGAAGATGACCTCGTGGTTGTCGACATCCTCGGTGAGGTGAGCCTCGAGGAGGTTGCGCAATTCGCCGTCGTCTATCGGACTTCGCTCCATGGCCTCAAAGTACCGTTCTTTGTCTATACGTCGCCAATCCACGATCTTCCCCGTTCTCTTGCGCAGGATCATATCCAGCCAAATGCGCATGGCCCTTCCGTTGCCGTCCATCAGCGGGTGCGCGATGTTCATTTCCACGTATTTGGCTACGATTTTGTCGAGACTATCCTCGGGCATCGCATCGATTTGCTTCAGTATTTCTTTCAGATACAATGCATTGGCAAAGCGGAAACCACCCTTGGATATGTTTTTTGTCCTCAGGCGACCCGCAAAACCGTATAGTCCTCCGAACAGGTAGCGGTGGATTTTCAGAAGTCCGGCGGTGGTTCCCACTTCCATCTTTCGCGCATCACCCGAAGTGAAGAGGCGGTACGCATTTTCCAAGCTGCGTTCGTCGAGGCTGGTCATTGTGGTTCGATGTAGGTCAGTCGTTCAAATATACCGGAAATTCGATGAACCGCTCTCTGAATCACTGCGGTGAGAGGTTCGACTCAGGTGCGCATTTCTATCGGAGTTCCATTGCATGCAGATGGGTCACGAGGCGGGGCGGGTTTTACATACATGTTGTAAGAAAATCTATATGGAGACGATTTCCAGAAATTTTTTGATTAGAGAATTATTCAATCGAGCATTATAATGCTCTATAAAAAGTTCAATTTCTGAAACTCCTTTGCCAAGTTTTAAATTCGTATGGTGTTCAAGGCCGTGACAAAGAATACAGAGCGCTTTAAAATTTGAAGTTCTATTGTTTCTCTTGTTGCCATGGAGGATACTGAAATCACTTCTTTTCGACATTCTCCGCCCCTCTTTACCCGAGCGCCTTCACCCATTCCTCCGGCACTGGCACCGTTTCACCCGTTGCGTGGTTTATGCACACCACCACCGATTTTCCCACGGTGCACTCCACCCACGCGCTCTCCACTTCTTTCGAAATGAGATATTCGATCGTCAGGCTCTTGCGGCCCACAGCGGAAACCCACACCTCAATGTGCGCCCGATCGCTCAGCAGCAACGGCGCTTTGTAATCGATTTCATTTCGGGCCAAGATGATGCCGTGCCGTTCCCAATCCCAAGCCGTACCCGCGATATCGTTAAAGAATTGCAGTCTACCTTCTTCGAAATAAGTGAGGTACACGGCGTTGTTCACGTGCCCGTACACGTCCAAATCGTTGAAGCGAATGTGCAAGGGATAGCTGCGTCTCAAAGGTGTTCGCATGGCAATTTCGCCCTTGGTTCGGACCCTTACGTGATCGGGTTCATGATCACGCTGAACACCGTGATGCTGTTCGGGTCGCGGTCGTAAAACAATTTGTCCAGCGCCGACTGTACGTTTTTCGCGCTGAAATACGAAGTGTGCAGATTTCCGTCCCCAGCCTTGCGCCACTGAATGGTAAACGTGCTTTCCTTGTCCTTGTAATTGCGAACGTAAGCCAGCATGTTTTTCAGCGCATCGAGCTTGTCGTAGCCCGTTTCCACGTGAAACAGAAACGACTGGTTGTGCCGGGGGTTCAGGGTCACGAGGTGCAGCTGCACCTTGCCGTTCGCTTCTTCAAAATTGTATATCAATCCGTTGGAGCCCAGGCCGATGAACTGTTCAATCTCCTTCTGGATGCGAGCCATTTCCACGTTCTTATCTTCCAAGGCGACGGGTGGGGTTAGGGTTTTTGTGGGTGTGTCCTCTTAAGTCACGTCAAACTTACTAAACTCAGAATTGTTGCTTCGGAATTCAGGCACCATTTCTTTCATCTTTCGCACCAAGGCGTCGTTGTCTTGTCGTCCCACGTATTCCATCAGCGATTCCAATCCCTCTTTCACTTCCTCGTACGGCCGCCCTTGAACTTGGGCGATCTTGATTTGCGGGTGGTGTGTCGGCAGGGAATTTTCCTCCGTGGCCAACAGCTCCTCATACAGTTTCTCTCCCGGGCGCAAGCCCGTGATTTTGATGCGGATGTCGTCGTTCAAGCGCAGTCCGCTCAAGCGGATCATCTGCTTGGCCAGGTCGATGATCTTCACCGATTCCCCCATGTCGAAAACGAAAATCTCCCCTCCCTTCCCCATGGTTCCCGCTTCGAGCACCAAGGAGCAGGCTTCGGGGATGGTCATGAAGTACCGCGTCACTTCCGGATCGGTCACGGTAACGGGGCCACCGTTCTCGATCTGCTTTTTGAACAGCGGAATCACCGAGCCGTTGCTGCCCAAGACGTTTCCGAATCGAGTAATTACGAATCGGGTCTTTCCCCGTCCGCTGGAGCTGCGGCAGTACAACTCGGCGATGCGCTTCGATCCACCCATGACGTTGGTCGGGTTCACTGCTTTGTCCGTAGAGATCATCACGAATGTGTCCACTTCGTATTCCAGGCTCAGATCCACCACGATGCGCGTGCCCCATACGTTCGTCATCACCGCTTCCGAGGGGTTGCTTTCCATCAGAGGTACGTGTTTGTACGCCGCGGCGTGAAATACCATCTCGGGCCGGTAGGTGGAAAAAAGGTTGTCCATTCGCCGTTCCCTGCGGATATCGCCCACGACCACTTCCAGGTTCAAGTCCGGAAAATCAGACCGCAGGTCGTGTTCCAGCTCGAATATCGCCGATTCGGCTTGGTCAAGCGCCACGAGCAGTCCGGGTCGGTGCTTCGCCACTTGGCGCGCCAATCCGCTGCCGATAGATCCGGCGGCACCCGTTATCAAAATCGTCTTCCCCTTGATCGACTTTTCCACCAAGCTGTTTTCCAGTTTGATCACCTCTCGGCCCAACAGGTCTTCAATGCGCACCTTCTGAATCTGCCTGAAGCTGAGCTGCCCGTTGATCCAGCGGTTTACCGGCGGCACGTTCAGCACGTCCACCTCGTATTTCAATGCCGTGGAAATCACGCGCCGCCTGTTTTCCGGACGCGGATTTTGTATCGACACGATCAAGTGCGCGATGTCCTTGCCTTCGAGCACCTCCCTCATCCTGTCGGTGTGGAATATCCGGATGCCTTCCGCGCGCTTGCCCTGCTTGTGCGGGTCGTCGTCCAGAAAGGCCACTACGCGGTACTTCGTGCCCGCGTCCCTGTCGAGGGTGCGCTTGGTGATCAGCCCCGCCTCGCCGGCACCGTAAATCACCACTTTTTCCCGCTCGCTGCGCGGGTTGCGCAATTCGAGATAGGCCATTTTAACCCCCAGACGGAAAACGATCAGGAAGACAGAGGCCAGCAGACCGTCGATCACCAGAATGGAAAACGGAAGGAAGTACGAGCCGTCCCACAGATAGTATTTCAGAGGGTTGAACACGGCCATGAGCAATGTGCCCGACCACACCACCTTCAGGATCCGCACCGAGTCTTGCGTGCCGGTATACCGAATAATGCCCGCGTAAGTGGTGCCTATCAAAAACGACAGAATGCGCACGATCATGTAAATGGGAAATGCGAAAACCAAAGGGCCTACTTCGGACGAAGGGATACGGAATTCGAAGCGGAGCATGTAGGCACCGAAGAGTGAACACATGACCAAAGCCGTATCGATCAGAAAAACTGTCCAACGCGGAAGATTCTGTCCTGAAAACTGCATTTCTCGCTGTGGCGGTAAGGGGCTCAAATATACGATTAATCCAACCCGGCATTCCCGCCCCCCCCGCCGGAAAACATTACCTTTGCACTCACTGAAATCACGATCCACCATGAAGAAAACCCCAGTCCACCACAAGCACGTGGAACGCGGTGCCAAGATGGTACCCTACGCCGGATTCGAAATGCCGGTGCAGTACGCCGGAGTCAATGAAGAACACCGCACCGTTCGCACCAAATGCGGACTCTTCGACGTCTCCCACATGGGAGAGTTTTTCGTCCGCGGCGAAGGAGCGTTGCCGCTTTTGCAGTACATCACTACGAACGACGCATCCAAGATCAAGGAAGGCGGCATCCAATACACCTGCATGCCCAACGGAAAGGGCGGCATCGTGGATGACCTGCTGATTTACCGCATGGGTGAACAGGAGTATATGCTGGTGGTCAACGCGTCGAACATCGACAAGGACCTGGAATGGATCAACGAACACAACACCTTCGGTGCCGAAGTGGAGAACCGCAGCGACGAGATCGCACTGTTCGCACTTCAAGGGCCGGAAGCGGAAAGCGTTCTCGCTCATCTCACCGACACCGAAGTTCGGGGCATGAAATACTACACGTTCACTACGGGAGAAGTGGCGGGCATCGAGGGCACCATCATTTCCGCGACCGGATACACCGGTTCGGGCGGGTTTGAATTGTACGTGCCCGCGGATCGTGCCGTCGAACTCTGGGACCGCATTTTGGAAACCGGCCAACCATACGGCATCGCACCCGCCGGACTGGCCGCCCGCGACACCCTCCGCCTGGAAATGGGTTTCTGCCTCTATGGCAACGACATCGACGAAAGCACTTCGCCCATCGAAGCCAATCTGGGGTGGATCACCAAATTCACCAAGGATTTCATCGATGCCGAACGACTTCAAAAACAGAAGGAAGAAGGCACGGAGCGACGACTGATCGGTTTTGAACTCAAAGGCAGGGGAGTGCCTCGCCAATCTTATAGAATCGTTACCGAAAACGGCGAGGACATCGGCGTCGTGACTTCCGGAACCATGGCTCCTTCCCTTGGAAAGGTCATCGGAATGGGATACGTGAAAACCGATTTCCGACAACCGGGTACCGAAATATTCATCGAAGTACGCGACAAAAAAATTCCGGCAGAAGTGGTGAAAACGCCGTTTTATAAGGGTGGGTGAATGTCTGAAGTAGGAAATCCTCAAAAATTCCGCGTGGAAGTCTGCTTCTCACCGGAAGAATTCGACCTGTACAAACAAGAGTACGAATCGGTGGTGGTCATCGACGTGCTTCGTGCCACCAGCGCCATCTGCACGGCGTTCGAGCACGGTGCGGAATCGGTCATCCCCGTGAGGAATATTGAAGAGGCCCTGGAATACAAAGAGAAGGGGTTTATAGTGGGGGCGGAGCGCAACGGAAAAGTGGTGGAAGGATTTGAATTCGGGAACTCCCCGTACGACTATATGAACGAGAACGTGAAAGGCCAATCCATCGTGCTCACCACCACCAACGGGACCAAGGCCATTCACAAAGCGGCCAAGACGCATAGGGTATTCATCGCTTCTTTTCTCAATTTACAAGCGGTGATCGATTTCCTGATCCGCGAGCCCCAAGACGTCCTCCTTCTCGCTTCGGGCTGGCAGGGAAAATTCAACCTCGAAGACAGCATTTGCGCGGGCGCCATATCCGAAGCGCTGCTCGAATCGGGAAAGTACGAAAGCGATGAAGACTCAACCATCGCCTCCTTGTTCCTGTTTAAAAAGGCAAAGCGCAATTACTGGGGATTCCTCAAAGCGTCGTCGCACAGAAGAAGGTTGCGAAACCTCAATCTCAACCGCGACATCAAATATTGTTTGACCCCAAACCAAACCGAAATCATTCCTGTTTACCGAGAGGGTCAACTGGTAAAAATGTAAGCATGGGAGTAGCTGATAATATCCGCCGCATCAAAGATGAAGTGGGTGATGCGGTCATCGTCGCCGTATCGAAATACAGCGAAGATGACGAAGTTCAAGAAGCATACGACGCCGGTCACCGCGATTTCGGCGAAAACAAAGCACAAGACCTCGACGCGCGCCGGCACCGATTTCCGCCCGACGTCCGTTGGCATTTCATCGGGCACCTGCAGCGCAACAAGGTTAAGTACATCGCCCCGTACGTGCATTTGATACACGGTGTGGACAGTGAAAAACTCCTTGTGGAGATCAACAAACAGGGGAAGCGGAACAATCGTGTGATCGACTGTCTTTTACAAATACACATCGCCGAGGAAAGCGCCAAATTCGGTTTGTCGCCTGAAGAGGCGGTGGACATTACCCGCTCGGAAAAAGTGGCCGGGTTGGAATACGTGCGCGTCGTCGGGCTGATGGGCATGGCCACCAATACCACCGACGAGGCGAAAGTCGGCACGGAATTCGAAGGCCTGGCCGAATTGTTCCGGCGCTTGAAATCCGGCGAATTGCCGGGCAATATGCGGATGGAAATCCTCAGCATGGGCATGACGCAGGATTATCCCCTGGCGATCGAGCACGGTTCCAACATGGTGCGCATCGGATCGGCCATCTTTACGCAGAAACTGAGAAAAAACTGATGGACAAGGACAAATCCAAAGACGAAAAAAAATCCACCGAATCGACGAAAATGAGCCGCTTCGATTCGCTGATCGCCGATTTGCACTCCACGGACGCCAAGATCGTCATGGATGCCTTGGCGCGCATGCCGAAACAAGGGAAGGCCGCCGCCATCCAACCCATGATCAAAACGAAATTGGCTTGGCCCGACAACCGGGAAATACAAGCCGCGATCGATAAAATTCTCAAGGAACTCAAAGTGGAAGCCGCCGTGCCGACGCTGATCGAAGCCTTGGACAACCCCGAGTTCGACTCGGAACGTGCCTACATCATCTCTCTGTTTTGGAATACGGGCTTGTTTCCCGTCGAGTACTTCGAAACCCTCATCCGGCACGCGTTGCGCGGCGATTACATGGTCGCCTTCGAAGTGCTGACCGTCATCGACAACAGCGAAGACCAACCCGACGTGGACACGCTACAGCAGATGCTCCTCGACGTCGACGAGTACGTGGATCGAAACCCGGCCGCACCGCATTCCTCCGTCCTCCGCCGCCTGCAGGAGGTGATCAAGGAAAAATACAACGTCTAAAACCCACCTAACCATGCGCTCGCAAATCACTACCAAAAGACATCCGCGTTCATCTGCGGAGATTTCATTCCGTCGTTTCCTTCCGATTTTTCCGGCGCTCGCCTTGTTCTTGGCGTCTTGCGGCGGAAATCCGTCCACCGATGAAGAAAGCCTTTCTGATGCCGAGACGGCGGACCGGGTCGAGAACACCCGCTTCACTATCGAAACCGTGAGCTACTCCGCAACGGAAGAAGATTGTGCATTGGAAGATTGCACCAATATCAAGGTCGAAATTCCCCAATTGCGCGGTGAAGACGATGCCGTGGCGGAGAAAATCAACACCGCCGTGGAGGAGCAATTCCGAGAGATGGTAAAGGCGAGATTGCCCGAGCCGATGAACGCTCCCTGGGATGTCATGATGGACAGTTTTATGCAAGGTTTCGAGATGTTCAAGTTGGAATTTCCCCATTCCACGCAGAAGTGGTTTCTCCACATCCACGGCAAGGAAAGTCAAATTTCAGGTGAGCGTTTCATCCTCCACATCACCGATGAAGAATACATGGGCGGGGCCCACCCCAATTCATACGTGATCCTGAAGACGTATGATTTGAATACGGGCAACGAAGTGGACGTCTTGAGAGAGTTCGACCTCCCGACGTTGGAGCGCGTTGCGGAGGAATATTTTCGACGGGAGCGCGGTTTGGAGGCGGATGCGCCATTGAACGACAGAGGACTCATGTTTCCCGATAGTCGCTTCATCGTGGCCGAGAACTTGGCCGTAGTGGGCGATACCCTTCTCATGATCTACAATCCGTATGAGGTGGCCGCGTATAGTGAAGGCTACACCTTTTTGAACATCCCCCTTTCGGAACTTCGGGAAACCGATCGCACGGCGGAAATGAACTGAGCTTTCCCCATCCCAAATTCCTCCAAACGAAAAAACCCCGACTCGGTAGTCGGGGTTTTGCGATTTCATCCGTGACGGGTGCTCGTTTAAGGGGATGCCGGGGGTGAAATCGTGGGTAGGGGAGGTCTTTATGCGGCAAAGAATTCCAAGGCGGGCGATGGGGGGCCGATTCCATCGGCCCCCATAGCCTTTACCCTGATGGCGTACTTCTTTCCGGGGGTCAGTCCGGAGATTACGCAGCGCGCTTTGGTCGTAAATTCGGTGGTCTTCCAAGTCCCGCTGGCCGTGAGGGGGCGGATTTCGACGTGGTAGTTTTTGCTGTTCGGAACGGGTTTCCAGCGGAAGATGATTTCGCCCACGGTGTCCGTTCGTTTGATGATCGGCGTTTGGGGTGCCGTCATCGGTTGGGGTTGGTTGTTTCTTTTGCGGAGTTCGAATCCCGCTTTCAGCACGATGTCCGGGTCGCCGGCGGCTTCTACGTCGACGTACCCCGCGATCGTTCTGATCTTGTCGTCCAAGTCCTTTTCACACAGATTTCGAGCGGCGATCGCGCGTTTGTCGCCGTATTCGGCGAGCTCGATTGCTTTTTCGAGGGCGGTTCTCGAGGCGCCCAGCGAGTCCAAAAAGGCCATGGCTTTCTTCGACCGGTCAAACGGCGCGGTTCCTCTCATCGACCTTTCTATGTGTTTTGCTTTTTCCACTTTCTGACGTGCGTTCAATCCACGCAACCCGATTTTTGTTTTCTGCATTTCCCAACGGCTGTGTCGGCGGTATGCACTCGATACGCGAATGAGCCTCGCTGGGTTTCACGCGAATGGGAATTTTTGTTGAACGCCTCTCGGAAAACTTCGATGGCGTGACATGGAAAGTTCGGTGCAACGCGACATTATGCAATCGATAATTCGAAATTTGCAAGAGCATGGGCAATGATTATCAGCAATTAATCGCAAGAGGTTGTTCGCGTGAGGGGGAAGGGCGGCATCCTTTTTTGGTCGGGGGGATGCGGATCGCAGCGTGCATACCGTGACGGGGAAACGCGTTTGCACGCGTGGGAACCGCCCCCACGACCGAAAAAGATACAGCCCGAACACCGACTCCGCTCTGAAGACGAATTTCCCGATGTGGGGAAGTTTTCATTTAGCGTTTCACTTCTGCATGAAATGGATTTTTTTCGGGCGGAGGCACGCCCAAAATATTGTAAATCAAATTAATATAAATATGCGCGAATTTTCGAATCCGGAGGGGAGCAATTTCCGCCTGGGCGTGCAACTTTGGCGGGAAAATAGGGTATTAAAGGAAATTCTTCCGTAACTTAGCCCTAGTAGAAACCTAAACGTAGACTTATGGACAAAACCATAGAACCCGTAAATTTCAATGCCAGCCAAGAGCTCATCGAAAACGTAGGTGCCATTTTTGATAAACTTTCGAAGTTTCACGATCGCATCATCAGCCTCGATATTTATTTGAAATCAATGACGGAAACGCCGACCCGGGATAAAAAAGTGGAAGTGCGCGTATTCTTGCCGGGAAAAGACATTTTTGTGGAGCAGCAGTCAGAAACGTTCAAATCGGCTGCCCAACAGGCCTACGATCGCTTGAAAATCCTTTTGATCAAGGAGAAAGAAAAGCAAAGAGCCCATATTTAAGGCATGCATTCGAGGCGGAAACGCCTGAGACGAACCCCCGGCGAAAACCGGGGGTTTTTTGTGTGAATTTTTATAAATAGTGGGGTTCAAGTGGTTGTCAAGGTATCCACTTGATGTCGCTGAAATCGGGTTTGCGTTTTTCCAGGAATGCGTTGCGGCCCTCTTTGGCCTCGTCGGTCATGTACGCCAAGCGCGTGGCCTCGCCGGCAAACACCTGCTGGCCCACCATGCCGTCGTCGGTGAGGTTGAAAGCGAATTTCAACATTCTGATGGACGTGGGCGACTTGGCCAGAATTTCCAAAGCCCATTGGTACGCCGTGTCTTCCAGTTGATCGTGAGGTACTACGGCGTTCACCATGCCCATGTCGTAGGCTTCTTTCGCGGAGTAATTTCGACCTAGGAAAAAGATTTCCCGCGCTCGTTTTTGGCCCACCATTTTGGCGAGATACGCCGACCCGTACCCCCCGTCGAAACTCGTCACATCGGCATCGGTTTGTTTGAAAACGGCGTGTTCTTCCGACGCCAGGGTCAGATCGCACACCACGTGCAGGGAGTGCCCGCCGCCTACGGCCCAGCCGGGTACAACCGCAATCACCACCTTGGGCATGAAGCGGATGAGGCGCTGCACCTCCAGAATATTCAGTCGCGGCATGCCGTCTTCGTCCACGTATCCTTGGTGGCCGCGGGCGCGCTGGTCGCCGCCGCTGCAGAAAGCCCAGCCACCGTCTTTGGGCGAGGGGCCCTCTCCCGAAAACAGCACCACGCCGATGGTCGGATCTTCCCGCGCGTCGAGAAAAGCCCCGTACAATTCCTTCACCGTGTGGGGCCGAAAGGCGTTGCGCACTTCGGGCCGGTTGAACGCGATTCGCGCCACTCCACCGGCTTTTTTATACGTAATGTCTTCAAACGTTTTTACGGTTTTCCAGTCTGGTTTCGTCATGGTGTTTTCATTTGGTCCTTCCGTTCGTGCAGGGCGCCGGCGGAAGGATGCATTCGTATTTGGGTTTTTGTGGGTGTGGCTCAACCGGGCAGGAAAGCCAATGAGCGAAGCCCTTCTTTTATCTTGTTTTCCAATTGTTCAGGCGTGAGATTGCAGGCGGCGGTATCGAACTTTTCTCCCGTCAATTGCACGTAAAGTTCCAA
>Ga0079223_10002162_pt1 | contig 12108 bp, 10 predicted proteins | sample Stecom2011_FD_75072 | JGI IMG/M metagenome (GOLD analysis project Ga0079223, IMG submission 75072) | Agricultural soil microbial communities from Utah to study Nitrogen management - Steer compost 2011 | ecosystem: Environmental > Terrestrial > Soil > Agricultural land | place: USA: Utah...
GCCCCACGTCCGCTCGCAGGAGGTGGAGCAGGTGCTGAGCCTGGCGGGCGACGCGCTGGTGACCCCGGGACGCGCCTACGGCAGCCTCGCAAACAACGAGCTGCCCTTCGTTCAGGTGGCGGACTCGGAGGGCCAGGAGCACGAGGTGGCGCAGAGCACATTCGGCGGGCTCTCCGCCTCGGCCGACCGCGCGCTGCGCGAACGGGCGCACACTTCGTACACGGACGGCTTCCTCGCTCACCAGGACACCATCACGGAGCTGTACCTGGGCCGCGTGAAGCACGCCGTGTTCAACGCCCGCGTGCGCAACTACCCCAGCACCGTTGAGGAGCAGCTGGCGCCCGCAGAGGTACCTCGGGAAGTGCTCACCAACGTGCTCGACGTCTTCACCCGCAACCTGGGCGTGTGGCACCGCTACTGGGAGGCGCGGCGCAAGCTCCTGGGGGTAGCGGAGCTCAAGGAGTACGACATCTTCGCGCCCCTCTCGAAGGATCCGCCGCGCGTAAGTTATCCACAGGCTGTGGATTGGATCGTTGCCGGCTTGGAGCCGCTGGGCGAGGAGTACGTCAGCATCATGAAGCGCGGCCTCGAGCAGGAGCGCTGGGTGGACGTGTACCCCAACCGCGGCAAGCGCGACGGGGCGTTCGCCGCCCACGCCTACCGAGGGCAGCCCTACATCATGATGAGCTATCAGGGCGGGCTGGAGTCCGTCTCCGTGCTGGCCCACGAGTTGGGTCACGCCATGCACTCGAAGCTACTGGAACGGCGCCAGCCGATGGCCAACTCCGGCTACGCCATGATGGTGGCCGAGACCGCCTCCAACTTCAACCAGGCGCTCCTCAGGCCCTACCTGCGCGAGAAGCTCACTTCGGAGGAGGAGCGACTGGCGCTCCTCGAGGAGGCCTTCTACAACTTCCACCGCTACTTCTTCATCATGCCCACCCTCGTGCGCTTCGAGTTGGAGATCCACGAGGCGGTGGAGCGGGGCGAGGGACTCAACGCGTCGAAGCTGAACGACATCATGCGGCGCCTGTTCCAGGAGGGCTACGGCGACGCCATCGAGGCGGACGAGCGCACCGGCATCACCTGGGCCACCTTCGGGCACCTCTACGTTCCCTTCTACACGTTCCAGTACGCCGCCGGCATCTCCGCCGCGGCCGCGCTGGCCGCCGACGTGCGCGAAGGCTTCGAGCGCGGCGACGACAGCGCTGCCAAGCGCTACCTCGAGTTCCTGCACACCGGCTCGGCCGAGGACCCCGTGACGCAGCTGAAGCGCGCGGGAGTGGACATGACGACGGCCGAACCGATAGAGAAGGCGTTCGCCGTGCTCGAGGGGCACGTGGCGCAACTGGAGGAGATCGCGGCCGCGCGCGGCTGAGGTTCCTAACGCTCCACGAGAAGAGGCCTAGCTGCGGTTGGCTCCGCGGCTAGGCCTCTTCGGTGTGTCCGGGCAACTGTTCCGGGCAACTGTTCCGGGCAACCGTTCCGGGGTGTCGCTGGGACGTCCCCGGCGGCGCTCCTTACCGCCTACGTGGCCGGCACCGCCAGCCGTGCGGCGGCCAGGTCCCACATGGAGTGTCCAACCGTCTTCACCAGCACCGGCCGGCCGCTACGCTCGAAGCCGTCCAGGATGTCACCCAGTTCCCGCGCCGACTGCCATGACCAGGCGCCCGCCGCCGCGGCCTGGATCAGGTCTCCCGCCTCCTCCTCCGCCCCAGCCAGGGTGTCGACCACCACGTCGCAGGCGGCCACCACCGCCGGCGGGATCTCCGCCGTGTCGTGCCAGAAGGCGCCCACCGCCAGGATGGTGGCTCCGGGCCGAAGCCGCTCCGCCAGTTCATCCGGCAGCACCGGCGTGCGGCTGTTGGTGGTCGTCACCACCAGGTCGGCGCTGGCGGCGCGCTCCAACAGTTCGCCGGCCACCGCTATGACGTCCGCGGTAACGCCTAACGCGCGGGCGCGCTCCACGATCGCCTGCGCCTTCTCGGGCGTCCGGGATGAGACGTAGAGCCGTCCGATGCCGAGCCCGGCATGCAGCGCCTCCAGATGGCCCGCAGCCTGGGCGCCGGCGCCGACGATGAGCACGGTGCCGGCCTTGGCTCCCACCTGTTGGGCACCGTAGAGCGACAGCGCGGCCGTGCGCCGCACGGTGACCGTGGTGCCGTCGAGTAGCGCCTCAACCCGGCCGTTAGTGGCGTCCGTGACGATGACCGAAGCGATGATGGTGGGCAAGCCTTTGCCGGTATTGGTGGGGTGCACCGCGCCCACCTTGGCTATCGCAAGGCGCTGGTCGGCCGCCCCCATCAGTAGGAAGGTTCCGTCGCCCGGCAGGGTCGTGGTGGCGCGCTCCAGCGCCCTGACTTCGCCGGCCCTGGTGTCCTGCAGCGTGCGGCCGATCTCGGCAGCCAGCTCCGGGTAGGGCAGCAGCGCCGCCGTCTCCTCCGGACCGTGAAGGCGGATGGAAGAAGTGGTCATCGGATATCCAGCACCTTGTCCCTGCTCCCATGCAGTCGCTTCAGCCGCCTACTCTCCATGCTCGTCCTCCAGCCAACTCTTCATCCGTATACGCTCCTTGGCCGCAGCTTAGCAGCGCCGCTCCGCAGCCGCGAACGCGGCGGTCATCGGACATCTTCGCAGTCGGCCTTGGTAGTATCACTAGACAGTATCAGAACGTGGAGCACCGATCCGGAGCGCGGCGGTGTAACGGGGAACGCAGAGGCGTTCTTCGAGCCATGGAGTCTCAGCTGCAGTCGGATGATCGCTAGTCGGGATATCATCTCGTGATACCATCACCAACATCGCAGGGCGCTGCTCGCCCAGCACGCATATCCCGAGAGGTCAAGATCGCATGAGCCAGCTACCAGGTAGTAGACGAACAGCGGCGGGGAAAGCGGTTTCCGGAGACGCGAGCGGTGCCGCGAATACCAGCGCAGGCAGTTCCGACGACGCGGGGAGTGCCAGTAGCCCCACCAACGGAGACGGCCGCGGCGGTCGAGGCAACGGCAGGTCGCCCGGCAGGCCGCGGCGCCCTGGCGCGCCGCGCCAGGCGCGCGCCAGCCGCCCCGGCACCATGCGGCACAAGGGCTACACGGCCAAGGTCGGTTACGACGACGAGGCCGGACTACTGCGGGGCGAGGTGGTGGACCTGCAGGACGAGATACGCTTCAGCGCCACCAGTGTGCGTCAGCTCCGCCAGGAGTTCCACGCCGCCGTGGACGCCTACCTGCTGGACTGCGCGACCCGAGGCGTGGAGCCGGGCAAGCCCTTCTCCGGCCGCATCCTCCTGCGGCTCCCGCCGGAACTGCACCGCAAAGCCGCCATCACCGCCACGGCCATGGACGTGAGCCTCAACGACTTCCTGATCGGCTGCATCGAGGCCGGAGTGGTGCGCATAGCCGCCGTGCGGGACGACGCCGAGTAACGCGGCCTGACCGAGGGACCGGAACGGCGACGACGGAGTGGCAACGACAGAGCACCAGCACGAAGCCGGAGGTGAAGGTCGCCCGAAGGCTTCTCTATCCCTTGTTCCTCGAGTGGTACTGCCTGACGGCGCGGTCGTACGCCTCTCTGATCAGGGGCGCGACCTTCTCCTCGAACGTGGTTGCCGTGGGGTTCAGCACGCACACCCAGTTCGCACCGCCGTAGACCGGATGCGGCAGCAGCCGGTTCACCTCGCTGTAGTCGTAGGCTTCGGCCTCCGACTTCGAGTGGGCGCCGAACAGACCCATGAACGTCGAGCGGTTCACGCCCATGTTCAGACGGAAGGCGCCCATCCGGTCTAGGCCGGAGGCGCGGTCCAGGTCATTATCCGTGACCTTCAGCGTGGCGAAATAGATCTCGTTGGCGCCACCCTCGGTCGGGTTGTAGAAGAAGAACACGTCGCCGTAAGCGGAAGCCACCTCGACGTGCTCGAAGGACCGGAGGATGTAGGCGGTGATGGAGTCCGGCGTCATGGTGAGAAGGGATATATCACGTCCGGCGAGCCCGCGGATACCGCCAGCTAGCGGTTGCGGGGGCCATGTGGAGAAACTCCCATCAGCATCCGCGTGACGGCATCCCGCACCGACGACAACCACTCCTTGCGCCTGGACTCCGGGCTGCCCAGCACCTTGGCGAACCTGAGACGCGCCACGTCCTCCACGCCGGCGGGCCCGAACACCACGTCGCGCCAGAAGCGCTCCAGCGGCTCACCGAGCGCCCCTTCCACCTCCTCGCTGCTGTTGGCGGTGTTCACCACCAGCGCGCGCTGCGCCCGGAGCAGGCCGACGGTCTTGCCGCCCGGACCCAGCTCGTAGACCACCCCGTCCCTCAGCACGCGGTCCACCCACCCCTTCAGGATGGCCGGCGCGTGGAAGAACCACACGGGGTGCACCAGTACCAGGGCGTCCGCCGCCAGCACGTCCGCCGCGTACGCCCGGGTGGCGCCGTCCGCGAACTCGGTCGTGCCCACCTCCGTGGCGGGCATGCGCGGGTCGAAACCGTCCGCGTACAGGTCGTGCACCGTCACGGAGGCGCCTAGAGAGGCAGCGGTCCGCGCCGCCTCACGCGCCAGCGCAGCCGTGAGGCTCGCCGGCTCCGGGTGCGCCACCACCACCACGACCCTGAGGTCCGCAGCGCTGCTCACCCCCGGGTGCTGCCGCTCATCCCGCTTGCGCCGCTCTCGTAGTAGCGCCCGCCACGCTCGGCCAGCTCCACGAGCGACGCAGGCGGCGCGAAGCGGGCGCCGTGCCGCTCCTCCAGCTGCCGCAGCCGCGCCACGAACGCCCCGGCGCCCAGCTGGTCCACCAGGAAGAACGGGCCGCCGCGGAACGGCGGGAAGCCGAAGCCGAAGACGGCGCCAAGGTCGCCGCTTACGGGGTCGCGCAGGATGCCCTCCTCCAGGCAGAGGATGGCTTCCCGGACGATGGTGAACGCCAGCCGCTCGGCCAAGGCCTGGCCGCTCTCCACATGCGGGTTGGGCGTGGCGGGGAAGCCAGCCAGCCTCACGGCCTCCGGGTCTATCTCCTGCTTGCGCTTGCCGTTCTCGTACCTGTAGAAGCCCTTGCCGGACTTCCGGCCCAGGTAGCCGGCCGCCGCCAGGTCGGCGCTGGCACGGTCCGGCTCCAGGCCGCGCGCCCTGAGGGCCTCCGCCAGCACGTCCTGGATCTTGGCGCCCACGTCGATGCCCACGTCGTCCGTCATGGCCAGCGGCCCCAGCGGGAAGCCGTACTTCACTACCGCGCGCTCCAGCCCCAGTGGGTCGGCGCCCTCGCGCAGGGCGCGGATGGCCTCGCCCACGTACACGCCCAGGGCGCGGGTGGTGTAGAAGCCGGGGCCGTCGCCCACCACGATGACGGTCTTGCCCTGCCTCAGGCCCAGGTCGTAGGCGGTGCCCAGCGCCCAGTCCGCGCTGACGTCCGTGGCAACGATCTCGAGGAGCGGCATCTTGGGTACGGGCGAGAAGTAGTGCATGCCCACGATGGCCCCTGGCCGCTTGGCGCCCTTGGCGACCTCGGCGATGGGGATGGCGGAGGTGTTGGTGGCGAACAGGTGGTTCTCGTCCGTCACGGCCTCCACCTCGGCCACCATCTGGCGCTTCAGGTCCGGCAGTTCCAGCACCGCCTCGATGGTCACGTCGGCGCGCCGCAGAGAAGCGTAGTCGTCCACCGCGCGCACGCGCGCCACGATCTGGTCGCGCTCGAACGGGGTGCGGCCCTTGCCCACCCGGCTGCTGACGCCCTTGTAGACCGCATGCTTGCCCTTGAGGGCCAGTTCCAGCTCCCGGTCCTTCACGTAGACGTCCAGGCCGTTGGCGGCGCTCACCTCGGCTATACCCGAGCCCATCAGACCCGCGCCCAGCACGCCCACCGCCTTCACCTCGCGCGCCTCGGCCCGCCACGGGTTCTTCTTGGCAGCCGTCTGGGCGAAGAAGAGGTGGATGAGCGCGCGCGCCTGCGGCGTGAAGAGCAGCTCGCTGAAGCGCTTGGCGCTCACGTTCAGACCCGCCTGCCGGCCCTCACGCGCCCAAGTGCCCACGACCTCGAGGATCATGCCCGGCGCAGGGTAGTTGCCGCGGGTGCTCTTCTCCACCTGCTGGGCGGCACGGTCCAGGACGATGGAGCGGGCCGGCGTCTTCTCGAAGAGCCAGCCGCGCACGTCGCGCCCGCGCTTCCGCGGCTTGAGCGAGCCGTCCGCCAGACGCCTGGCGGCCTCCACGGCCGCGGCCAGCAGCCCCTCGGGGTGATGCACCGCGTCCACCAGCCCCGCCTTCCGCGCGGGCTTGGCGTACAGGTTGCGGCCGGTGAGCATCATGTCGAGCGCTCGCTCCAGGCCCACCTTCTCCGGCAGCCTGACGGTGCCCCCCAGCCCCGGCAGCAGGCCGAGCTGTACCTCCGGCAGGCCGAAGCGGGTCTTGGGGTTGCTGCTGGCAAGCACGTAGCGCGCTGCCAGCGCCAGCTCGGTGCCGCCGCCCATGCAGGCGCCGTCCACCGCCACCACCAGGGGCTTGCGCCACTTCTCTATACGCTCGAGCAGGGCGTTGCCCTCATGGATGGCCGCCTCCACCTCCGCGGGCTCCCCGTACTCCAGGAACGACGACACGTCCGCCCCGGCGAGGAACGTGCCGGCCCTGGCGTTGGCCAGCACCGCGCCCCGCACGGCGTCGTCCGCGTCCAGCTCGTCGATGGCGCTCGCCAGGGCGCGCAGGAAGTCGTAGGTGAGGAGCGCCACGCTGCGCTCCGGCTGGTCGATCCAGAGGATGGCCACGTCGCCCCGGTGCTCCACCCGCAGGCCGCTGCCACCCGTAGCGTTGGGTTCCCTCATGGCCGTCACCGGTCGATCCTCTCCAGCAGCATGGCGTGGCCCTGGCCGCCCGCGGCGCAGGCGGTCACGAGCGCGAAGCGGCCGTCCTCGGCGTGCAGCCGGTGTGCCGCGGTGGTGACGAGCCGCGCGCCCGTGGCGCCGAACGGGTGCCCCAGGGAGATGGAGCCGCCCCAGGGGTTCACGCGCGCCATGTCTACCTCGCCGAACGCCCCGCTGGCCCCCAGGCTCTCGCGGCCGAACTCGTCGGACGCCCAGGCGGCCAGCACGGCCAGCACCTGGCCGGCGAACGCCTCGTGTATCTCCACCACGTCCACGTCGTTGAGCGCCAGGCCGTTGCGCGCCAGCAGCCGGGGCGCCGCGTAGGCGGGCCCCAGCAGCAGCTCGTCGCCCGGGTTCTGCGCCACGAAGTTGAAGTCCACTATGCGCGCCAGCGGCTGGCGGCCCTGCAGCACGGCCTCCTCCTCCGCCATCAGCACCACCGCGGCGGCCCCGTCGGTGAGGGGGCTGGCGTTACCAGCGGTGACGGTGCCGAACGGTTTGACGAAGGCTGGCTTCAGGCGCGCCAACTGCTCCAGGCTGGTGTCCGCTCGCACGCCGCTGTCGGCACTCACCACCTCTCCCTTGGGGGGCACGCTGACGCTCAGCAGCTCGTCCGCGAAGATGCCCTCGGCCTGGGCACGCGCCGCGCCCTGGTGCGAGCGCAGCGCGTAGGCGTCCTGCTCCTCGCGCGTGATGCCGAAGCGGGCCGCCAGCCTGTCCGCGCTCTCGCCCATGGACTCGCCCGTGGTGAACTCGGCTATGGCGGGCGCCTGGGGCAGTAGCTGGCGCGGCTTGAGCCCCTTGAAGAACGGCCCCCACTCCTTGAGCCCGCGGTAACGGCGGCTGTCGAACAGGCGGCGCCGCACGTCGCGGTCGAAGCCGACCGGCACGTCGCCCAGCATCTCCACCCCGCCGGCCAGAGCGGTGTCCGAGTGCCCGGTGGCTATGGCGAGGGCGGCGTCGGCGATGGCGCGGTTGGCGGATATGCACGCCACCGACACCGTGTGGGCGGGCACCCCGTCGGGCACGCCGGCGGCTAGCGCGGCGTCGCGCGCCACGTTGCTGGTGGCCACGTTCTGGATCACGGTGCCGAGCACCACCTGATCCACTTCGGCGCCCGCCAGCTCCGCTCTCTGGAGCGTGCCGGCCAGGACCATGCGCGCCAGGTCGTAGGAGATGAGCGAGCGGTACTCCGTGCCGGCCTTGCTGAACGGCAGGCGCCCGCCGGCCACCACGACCACCGAGCGTCCCGCGCGTTCCCGGAGGCGCGTACCGCTACCGGAGGCGTTGCTTGTACCGAGTTCAACCATGATGAGGCGAGTGTACTACCGCGCTGGTGGCCCTCACGTCCCAGCGGCCGACCGTGAGTTCTTGGCCCGGCTCGACCGGCGCCTTCCGCGTTCCGCCAGCTGCCGCCGCTTCGGCTAGCCCCGCACCAGACCGGCCGCCTCGTCGTCCGGCTCCGGCCGCGCCCCCACCCGGCCCACCACCCAGCCCGCCAGGCGGTTGGCGTAAGCGGCGGCGTCCTCCGGCGAGCTGCCCCGCAGCCACGCGGCCAGGAAAGCTCCCGCGTAGGCGTCGCCCGCACCGGTGGCGTCCACCACCTCCCGGGCGGCGGTGGGGAAGTGGGTGCCCTCGCCGTCATGGAACAGGTAGGCGCCCTCGTCGTCGAGCTTCAGCATGACCATGGCGTCCGGGTACAGCTCGGCCAAGCGCACCGAGATCGCGTGCGGGTCCTTCTCGCCGCTCAGGATCTCGCCCTCCTCCAGGTTGGGGAAGAGGACGTTTACGCCCAGGTCGGCCGTGAGGCCTATGAACGTCTCCACGCCCATGTCGTCGATCATCTGGAACGAGCCGGGGTCCAGCGAGAGGCTGCCGCCGGCGGCCACTACCAGGCGCGCCGCCTCGCGCGCCGCCTGCCGCGGCGGGTCGTCGAAGAACGACCAGGCGCTGAGGTGCAGGTGACCTGCGCCGCGCAGGAGCCCCTTCGGCAACTCGTCCGGCAGCAGGTAATGGTCGGCGCCTTTGCCCGAGACCATGGAGCGCTCGCCGGAGTGATCTATCCACACCGCCACGGCGCCGGTCAGGTGCTCGCTGGTGAAAGACCAGTGCGCCTTCACACCCTCGCTGGCCAGCTCGTCCTGCGCCAGCTGGCCGAAGCGGTCACGGCCGATCTTGCCCACGAACGCGGTGGGCAGCCCGCAACGGCTGGCCCACACCGCAACGTTGGCGGCGCTGCCGCCGGGCGCCAGTTCCACGTCGCCGAAGAGATCGCCACCCTGCAGCAGCTCGGAACGTGTGCGGATGAGCACGTCCCAGGCGTAATCTCCCACCACCACGAGCGGGGTCTCCGCCCCATCCTTCACAGCAGTTCGAGGTCGCTCTGCAGCTCCGTGGTGGCCAGCGGCCCCTCCTCGCCGATGTACAGGTTGATCTCGCTCCGCACGCCGAACTCGGGGAAGTACGCCCCCGGCTCGATGGTGAGGCCCAGTCCGGGCATGAGCGTGCGCGTGTCCGCCGTCTCGAAGTCGTCCAAGTGAGCGGCCGAGCCGTGCGTGGTGTCGAGACCCAAGCTGTGCCCCGTGCGGTGGGTGAACGCCTCACCCAGGCCGGCGTCCACCAGCACCTGGCGCGCTGCCCGGTCGACCTCGGCGCCGGTGGGCCAGCGGCCCGCCGCGTACGCCTCGGCGATGGTGGTGAAGGCCACGTCGCGTGCTTCCCGCACCGCCTCCCACACCTCTCGCAGCCTGGCGCTCGGCTCGCCCTGCACGCCCATCCAGGTCACGTCCGCGTACGGCGCTTCGGGCGAATCCACCTTGGCCCACAGGTCTATCAGCACCACGTCCCCTGGCTGCAGCGTGGCGTCGCGCACGCCGGCCAACGGGTGGTAGTGCGGATCGCCGGCGTGCGCGCCGAAACTGACGTTGGGAGAGCTGCCCGTCACCAGACCGACCTCCGCGAACTTGGCCTCGATGAGCTCCTGCACTTCCACCTCGGAAACGCTCTCCCCTGCCCGGCTCCTCTCGGCCAGGAAAGCGAACGCCGCATCCTTGGCCGCTATGACCCCCTCCGCTGCCGTGAGGTGGTCCTGCAGCTGTTGCTCGCTCCACAGCTCCAGCACCTGCGCCACGTCGCCGGAAGACACCACCTCCACCCCCGTGGCCCTCACCCGCTCGATCGTGCCGGCGTCCACGGTGCCGGTGTACGGGTTGTCTCCACCCGGCGAGTACTCCATCGCCAGGCGCGCCAGGCCGCCCACCAGCTCACGCAGCGTGCGGCCCCAGTCCTCCCGGCTGGCGTAGCTGACCACCTTCACGGGCAGGTCGGGGCGCAGGGAGCCCACCTCGATGGCGTGCACGGCAAGGGTGGGCGTGCCGTCCGCCGGGATGAATAGGAGCACCCGGCGGCTGGCCGTGTTGCCCTCCAGCAGGGGGCGGATGAGCGCCTGCGCCCCCGGGTTGCTGCGGCGGAAATCGTAGAGCAGCCAACCGTCCAGCTGCTGGCGCGCGAGTTCTGCCTGGATCTGTTCCAGGCGTGGGATGAGGGTTGAGGAGTGTGGCTGCGGCATGGCGGGATGATAGCGCGGCGGTGGCGTTACACTCGGCAGGCAGCCGCCGCGGCGCAGGACCGGAGTAACCGGCGGGTCAGCCGGCGCCCTGTCATAGCGGGGTGCGCCAGGGGGCATGGAGGAAGAAGTTGAGGCCACTAGATAGGAAGGCCGTACAGGCCGAACTCGATCGCCGACTGGGTCAGCCGCAGTACCTGCACCTCGAGACCACCACGGGCTCGTATACGAAGTTCGGGCCCGAGAAGCGCTCTCCCGTCATAGCCTTCGTGCGCAACGCGCGCGTCAGCTACTCGCGCGGCACGGTCAAGGGCAGAGGCCCGTACCGGGTGGGGCTCAAGCTGGATGACGGCTGGGTCTACGCCGACGGACTCACGGACTACAAACTGAACGAGCGTGGCGAGCTGCTGCTGGCGGGGCTCGACATGGAGGGACAACTCACGGTGGCGCTGCAGCTTTCCGCCACGCCGTTCCGTGAGGGAAGTGGGGTCGCCGGTGAGTAACGACGCCGCACCTGCCAACGACGTCATCCCGAGGGAGTTCGACCCGAGCCAGGAGCGCGGGATCCTCGTGGTGCTGCCGCACCCCGACGACGAGTCGTTCGCTGCCGGTGGCACGCTGGCGCGCGCCGCGGCCGCGGGCGTGAGGACCACCTACCTGTGCGGCACGTTCGGCGACATGGGTCGGCGCATGGGCAAGCCGGCATTCACCAACCGCGAGGCCCTGCGCGACGTGCGCACCGAGGAGCTGGAGGACGCCTGCCGGGTGCTGGGCTGCGACCTGCTGTACCTGGGCCTGCGCGACAAGTGCGTGGAGTTCGAGGATCCCGAGGAGATCGCCGCGCGCATCCGCGGCGTGATGCGCAACCTGAACCCCTCCACCGTCATCACCTTCTATCCCGGTCACGGGGTGCACCCGGATCACGACGCGCTGGGCCACGCCAGCGTTCTCGCCGTGCGGGGCATGGAAGAGGCCGAGCGCCCGCAAGTGCTGGCCGTGGCGGTTGGGGAGCGCGAGGAGATCCTCGCCGAGCTCGGGCAGCCGGACCTGGCCTGCAACATCGAGGCCTTCGCGGAGCGCAAGCTGGACGCGCTGCGCGCGCACCGCAGCCAGACCGAGGCGATGTTCGCGCAGTGGGCGGCCGAGGAGCAGAAGCAGGAAGAGCAGAAGCGGGAGGAGCAGAAGCGAGAGGAGCAGGAACGCGAAGGTGCGGCCCCCGAACCGGTGACGCCCGCCGCCGACGACGCGCAGGCCAAGGCGTTCCGCGACGAGTTCACCAAGAGCGAGCGCTTCTACCTCCTCGACCCCGGTGCCCCTACCCTCCTCGAGGAGGCGAGCTAGGCCCTACTGCCGACTCGCGGCAGGCGCCGAGGACCGACACAGCCGCCGACGACCTACACGACCTACACAGAGGGAGCGGCCGCGCGGAGGAGTAACCCTCCGCGAGGCCGTCTACTTATGCCCGGGTTCAGCGGTCGTGCTCGGTCGGTCAGCCGTTCCGCTCATCGGTGGGGCCTTGGCCGCTCGCGTCATCCGTGGCCGGCGGTCCGCTCTCACCCTGCGTGGGGGGCACGTCTGGCCGGGCGGGCGCCGTCACGTCCGTGCCAGTGGCGGCGGGCGCGGTCGGAGCGACATCGGTCGGGGCGATATCGGCCGGGGCGATATCGGCCGGGGTGGCCGTGGTGGCGGGAGGCGCGGGGGCC
>Ga0079223_10002163_pt1 | contig 12103 bp, 6 predicted proteins | sample Stecom2011_FD_75072 | JGI IMG/M metagenome (GOLD analysis project Ga0079223, IMG submission 75072) | Agricultural soil microbial communities from Utah to study Nitrogen management - Steer compost 2011 | ecosystem: Environmental > Terrestrial > Soil > Agricultural land | place: USA: Utah...
GTCCAGGTTTTCCCCACCAAACACGCGATTGGCTTAAGGACCAAAGAAGGACTGGAGGTCTTGATCCACATCGGCCTTGACACCGTGGAATTGAAGGGGGAGGGTTTTACCTGCTTTATCCAAGGACAACAGGTGAAAGCCGGGGAGAAGATGATGGAATTCGATCTCAATTTCCTGGCGGAGCAGGGAAAATCTTCCATCACCCCGCTGGTGATTACCAATATGCAAGCTGTAAAAGAGCTTCAGGTTCACCACGGAAAAGTGAATCCCCAGACTACAGTTATGCGGGTGAAGATCTGACTGAGTCTGGCAAATTAACCGGTCCGACCCAGGATAAATCGTTGAAAACAGGTAGAAAATCGGTTTATTGCTTTCGTATTACTGAACGGAGGTCAAAGCAGTGAAGACTTTGATTAAAAACTGCCGTATTATAACACCATTCGAAGTGGTTGATGGCTACTGTATAACATTGGCTGGAACCACAATCTCCGGGCTTATCCCCGAGGCCTGGACTTGCACGGCAGACTACGATCAAGTCCTGGATTGTAAGGAATATTATGCCGCTCCGGGTTTTATTGATCTCCATAATCACGGCAACAGCGGCTATGATGTAATGGACGCCACCCCGCAGGCCCTGGAGGCTATAGCCGAGTTTCACCTGAAAAGCGGAGTGACCGGATTCTTGGCCGCCACTATTACGCAAGAAAAAAAGGAGATTACCGCAGCCATCAAGAATATTGTATCCTTCGCGAAAACACAGAAAAGCGGGGGAGTTCAAAAAACACCCGGCTCTCGATTACTCGGCATCTATCTGGAGGGACCGTATTTTTCCCCGAAAAGAAAGGGCGCCCAGGCCGCAGAATACCTGAAAACCCCGGACTGCGCGGAGCTAGAGGACTTCCTGGAACTTGCCGAGAATCACTTGAAGGTTGTGGCCTTAGCCCCCGAACTGCCTGGCGCCGTAGAAGCCGTTAATTACCTGAAGAAAAAAGGGATCACAGTGGCCGCCGGCCATACGGACGCCACCTATGATCAGATCCGGCAGGCCGTGGAGGAAGGAACGACCCTGGCAACCCATTTATTCAACGGAATGAGGGGTTTCACCCACCGCGAACCCGGACCTCCGGGAGCATTACTGCTGGAGAAGAGAGTCAGCTGTGAGCTGATCTGTGACGGCATTCATCTTCACCCAGCTGCAGTGGATTTGGTGGTTAGGCTGAAGGGTCCGTCCGGTGTGGTCCTGATCTCCGATGCCATGAGAGCCACCGGTCTTGGCGACGGTCATTTTACCCTGGGAGGACAGGATGTGCTCGTCTCCGATGGTATTGCCCGCCTGACTTCAAACCAACGTGCGCTGGCCGGTTCAACCCTCACCCTGGACCGAGCAGTTTATAATGTGATGACCATGGCCAAGCTGCCCATAGAAGACGCGGTCCGGATGGCGACCTACAATCCCGCGCAGGTAATCGGGGTTGCTGAGCGCCGGGGCAGTATCGAACCGGGTAAGGCTGGAGAGATCGTAGTCTTTGATGAGCAGGTCCGAATCAAGCATGTAATCATAGACGGGGAAATACTGTCTTTCTAGATAAAAACATAAGCGCCGACATTTGCACGGAAAAACCAGGGCCTATACTGAAAATAATCTCTCAACCACACGGGGCTGAGCAGTACGTAATAATAGCCATGCCCTAAAAACAGCCGTGCAGAGGAAGGTCTGGGAGGAACCAAAACTTGAAACTGAAAAACGTGGAAGAACGGCGGATGGTTTTTGCCATTGCCCTACCGATCATGGTTCAAAAACTCACACATCATTTCATGCTCTTAATTGACCGGGCCTTCGTGGGTAACCTGGATTCCAGATACTTAGCGGCCGTCGGCAATGTTTTAATCCCCTATAATGCGATGGTTTTTTCTTTTTTTGCCGCCGCCACCGGTCTGACTGTACTGGTCGCCCAGAATGTGGGCAGAAAAAACTACACCGGCGCCAAGCAAGTGAGTGAATCGGCCTTTTTCTATCTCTCCTTGATCTCTGTAGGTCTTTTCCTTTTATGGTTTTTCGGGGCCGACTTGATCTTCGCTCTTTTTGGGGTCAGTGGAGAAGTGCTTCGTTATTCAGCGGCTTATGTGCGGATCGTCTCCGTCCACTTGATCTTTTTCGGCGTGGAAATCTCCGCTGCTTCCATTCTCCAAGGCGTAGGGATCACCCGTCCTATTATGGTGGTGGGAATGATCAAGAGTGTACTCAATATCTTCCTGGACTGGCTTCTCATCTTCGGCCACTGGGGACTGCCCGCCTTAGGGTTGGAGGGCGCCGCCTTGGCCACTTTAATCTCCAGCCTGATCGGAGTCGCGTTGCTTTTTTATAGTCTTTTCCTCCCGGGCAATCTCCCTTTCCGCCTCTCGCTCCAAGCCCTTTTTCACCCAAAATGGCGGTTATTTCGGGACGCCGCTCGGATCGGGATCCCCAGCGGCCTGGAGATCTTGCTTTATCAATCCGGCAACCTGGTATTAGTCCGTTTATTAAACTACATCGATCCACTGGCCATCGGGGTCTATACCCTAGTCATCGGCGTACAGACCCTACCTGTCTTGATTTACATGGGTTTTGCCAAAGCCACCATGACCATGGTCGGCCAATATTGGGGGGAAGGCAAATACGCCGAAGCAAAAAATATCACCTACTATTCTCTGAAGGTCGCGATGAAAATATCGGTCGTCTGCGGCTTGGTCTTCTTACTCGTTCCCGGTTTCTTGGTACGGGTTTTCACCCCTGATCCGGTCTTCCTGACCAGGGCGGTCCCACTTCTGCGGATCGCCGGAGTATTGCTGCTCTCTCAAACTTTAAATATCGTAGCCGGTCACGCCATCCGCGCCACCGGCGACACCAAATGGATGCTTTACTCACAGATCTATGGAACCGCCTTTGTAATCGGGGTTTCATCCTTTCTTATCTTTCGCCTCTCATGGGGTCTCATCGGGATCTATCTTACCACCATTCTTGATGAGTTTCTCCGGGGCAGCGTCAATTTCTTCCGCTTCTCCCTCGGACGTAATCCCTTTCGGAAAAATAAAATGATCAGGCCTTGACCGCGTAGGAACGGGAATATACTAATTATGGCAATTATGGGAAATAATAAATTTTATTCTTATAATTTTCCCTCTCTTGATCTTAACTATATCTTTAAGTAATTTTAAAGGGATCTTGGTCCATATAAAGAAGTTTATCATAAAATTTCCGCCAAAATGAAAGGATCTTATCTTAATGGAAATCAGCGCGAAGGTAACCAAATCCATACAGGAAGTAAAGTATCTGGCTACGGAGAATTCCCGGCGTTATCGGCCGCTCATGCGTTATTTTTATTATCAATATGAACAGTTAAATTATTGGCTCTATAAAGAAGAGGTCTATATGGAACTAAAAAAACACCCGGAGTTTGCCGCCTATACCATCGAAGAGTGTCAACAAGACTTGGAAACGCTGGTTCAGTGGGGCAACCTTATCCCCGTGCAAGACACGGCCAAAGCCAAAACAGTGGAGGAATTTAAAACCAAGCAATTCCGCTACCAGCTCTCCGAGTATGCGGTGGAGATTGAACGGATGACCGTTACTTTAGAGAATTTATCGGTGGAAGGCGCCTCACTGGAACCCAGCCTCATTGAGCGGATCAGAGAGGCTGTAGGCAGATTGCCGGAGATGGTGGAGGCCGAGCCGAAAGTGGCCGGATCCTGGTGGCACGGGTTGAACGCTGATTTTAAGAGTTTAAACCAGAACTACCAGGATTATATCAGAAGCTTTCACAGTCTGCGAGCGGAGGAATTAATGAAAAGCGCGGCGTTTATCGCGTATAAAGATTCCATTATTGATTATCTACGGGAGTTTATTAAGGGCCTGCAGACCAATTCCTATTGGATCGAAGAGCGTCTCCGCGACTTTGATGAAAAGATGACGGAGAGGGTTTTGCAAAAAGTCTTTACTTACGAAAAGTCCATCCCCCGCTTGGATACTGTTGGTGAGCGGGAGATCTTAGACAATATCCGGGGACGATGGCAAAGCCTGCGGCAATGGTTTTTAGGTTCGGAGGAGAGAAGCAGCGAAGTGGTGAAGCTCTTTGAGATCACTAATGAGCTGATCAGAAAGATTACCAGGTACGCCGCGCAGATTGTGGAGGCTTTAAACAGCGCGGCCAATCGAAAAGAGGAATACAAGAAACTGGCTGAACTTTTCCTGGCCTGTGCGAAACCTGCGGACTGCCATAAACTCTCCGCTTTGGCCTTTGGGGTCTTTAACTCCCGTCACTTAAAGGGAGATTTGGATCGTTCCACCGAGAGCATAAACAGCAGCGTTTTTCAAGAGACTCCGCTGGTGGTGGAGATCCGACCACGCACCCGCCGGTATAAAGAGAAGATTGCGAAAAGACCGATCGTAGACAAAAGCGCACAGAAAGAAGGCCTCTACCGGAAATATATTGAAAAAATTCGCCGAGAACAAGCGGTTATCCAGAGTTATATCGAGGATCAACAAATTGATTTTATGGCTTTGGCCGCTTTTCCGGAGCTTCCGGCCCATGCGCGAATCACTTTGTTGCATTGGGTAAGCAGAGCCTGTTCCACCGCGGACCGGCGGGGAAAGACCGAAGACGGGAGGATTTTTCGTCTTCTCGATCCGCCCAACGGGGCCAGGTGCGTTCTGCACTGCGCGGACGGAGATTTAGAAATGCCAGCCTATATCATTTCCTTTGAAGGATCAAGAAGCTCAAAATCCACCGGGCAGAACTACAGGGAAATGCGGAACAAGCAGAAAAGAGAAGAGAAGGGCGCTTAGATGAGAGAGTTCGAGGCATTACTAGAGAATTTTTGGATCATTAAAGAAAGGGACAAAGACCTTTACCAACAAGTAAAGGACGCCATCCCCGTCTTGAAATCGATGATCGAAAATAAACTTGGTTATCGCTTGCTGATTAACCCATATTTAATTAAAATGGAGAAAGTTCCGGGCCGACCTGAGGAATGGATGGGGATCCGTGATTTTGACCAGCCCATGGAATACGCCCTTTTCTGCCTTTTATTGGTTTTTTTAGAGGACTATGGAGCGCAGGAACAGTTTATTCTTTCTCAGTTAACTGAGTTTCTGCAGTCCTCCTTTCCCGGGGAGAAGAAGGTGGATTGGACCTTATATCGGCATCGTCTTTGCTTGGTGAAGGTCTTGAACTTCGCGGTTGAGATGGGACTTATTAAAGTGGATCATGGTGAAAATACCGCTTTTACCTCGGAGCCGGAGACAGAGGTGCTATATGAGTCCACCGGCCTTTCACGCTATTTTGCGCGTAACTTCTCTCGTAATATCTTATCTTACCAAAGCTGGCGAGATTTGGAGCAAGACGAAGGATTCGACCTGGACCAGGAGAGAGGCGCCCTCCGCAGACACCGGGTGTACAGACGGCTTTTGCTTTCTCCCGCCCTTATACCGGAAGGCCCGGATGACCAGGATTTTATCTACTTAAAAAATTTCCGGGCCATGTTCCAAAAGGATCTGGAGGAGCTCTTAGAAAGCAGTCTGCATTTGCATAAATCCTGCGCTGTTTTGATGCTGAATGATCAGAAGTATTTCAAGGATACCTTGCCTGACCAGAAAGTCATCTCCGGTATTGCGATCCAGGTCTGCACAGAGCTGAGGAAAATGGTGAACGCCAGCGAACTCACCCCCGGAATTGATGACACTATCCTCCTTTCCCGGGATGGGTTGGAGAAGGTCATCGACGCCTGTCGGGAATTATACGCCAAGGGTTGGAGCAAAGAATTTCGCGAGCTGCCCGCCGACAAATTATATCAGGAGCTCATCACGTATATGGCTGGTTTCTCCCTACTGCAAATAGTAAACAAGCAAGAGATCAGGATTTTGCCGCCCGCCGGTAAGGTCAGCGGCGCTTATCCGGAGGATTTCGGAGGGAAAAAGGATGAAAGATAACAGATGGATGATTAACCGCATTGGCCTGCTTAATTTCTGGTATTATGATGAGGAGGAGTTTGACTTCTCCGGCGGTCGGCTTTTACTGCGCGGGGCCAACGGATCGGGAAAATCCGTGACCATGCAGAGCTTTATCCCACTTTTACTGGACGGCAACAAGAGCCCGGAGCGACTCGATCCCTTTGGTTCCCGGGCCCGGAAGATCGAGAATTATCTCTTGGGCGAGGAGGACACAGGGGAGAATGAGCGTACCGGATACCTGTATATGGAGTTTAAGAAAGGAGAATTGGAACATTACCTCACTTTAGGCCTGGGTCTTCAGGCCAAAAGAGGGCGACCCCTGAATTCTTGGGGATTCGCCCTAACCGATGGGAGACGGGTGGGGCGTAATTTTCACCTTTCGAAACAAACAGGGGAGAAGGCGCCCTTGACCAAACAGGAATTGAAGAACAGAATCGGCGAGGGCGGAGAACTCCATGAGCGGCAAAAAGACTACATGGACATGGTCAACCGGCTCCTTTTCGGTTACGATCGGCTAGAGGAGTATGATGAATTAATTAAGCTCCTGATCCAACTGCGCACGCCAAAATTGTCCAAGGATTTTAAACCCACGGTGATCTATGATATCCTCACCAACTCTCTGCAGCCCCTTTCTGACGACGACCTACGTCCCATGTCCGAAGCGATTGAAAATATGGACAACATCAAAAGTCGGCTTGATCAGTTGAAAGAGAGCAAAAAGGCCGCCGATCGGCTGAACAGGGAGTTTGAACGCTATAATACCTTTCTCCTCTGGGAGAAAGCAGATAAATATCTGCAGAGCGAAACAGAGGTGACAAAAGGGGAGGCGGAAGAGAAAAAGCTGGAAGTTGCTGTTGAGCGACACACACAGATCCGGCAGACCGCAGAGGCAAAACTAATTTCTTTAAAAAACGAACAAGCGGCTTTGCAGGTTAAGCAGAGAGAACTCATGCGTCACGACGGCTTTCGGATTACAGAAGAATTGAATAAACACACCGCCGACCTTCAGGACTGGAAAAAGGAGAAAACACAAAAAACCGACGCCCTGCGTAGAAAAGAGGAACAGGAAACCAGAACGCGGACTGATCTCTCCCAAGTTCAAAACGACCTTGGCCCACTGGAGACGAGCATGGAAAAGATCTGGACGGAGCTCACCGCCATTGCCCAAGAAATCTATTTTGACGAGCATTTTTTTATCTTGGAAGACTTCCAAAAAGACCTGGCCGCAGAGGTCGATTGGGCGCCGTTGAAAAAGGAGTTGCAGCGGTATAGGGAACGGGTGCGGAAGGTCTTGGACAAGCTGAGGCAGGAGGAAGAGTTCAACCGGGTATATGACCGAGCCTACGAGGAATTGGAAGAAGCTAAAAAACAACGGGAAGCGGCCCGGATTACTCTGGAAAAAGCCGAACAATTGCTGTTTGAGATTAAAGAAGAGTTTATTGAAAAAGTTTACGCCTGGCGGCAGACGAACCGGCTCCTCATTCCCGGAGAGGAGGAAATGGTCAGACTCCAAAGAACAGCCAATCAATACCCGGAGAAAAGTTATGATGATCTAGTAGAGGTGGTCAGGGAAGTCCGGGAGGCGCGGGAAAAAGAGTGTCTGACCACACTCTCGGCTTTATCCGCGGCAAAGGATGGCCGGGTGGAGGCCTTAAACGCCAAAGAAGCCGAACTCGAGGAATGGCTAAAAATGAAAGAACCGGAACCACTGCGTAAAGAGGAGACGCTCAAAAACAGAGCGCGGTTGCGGGAGGCCGGTGTGCCCTTTATCCCCTTCTATCAAGCGGTAGATTTTAAGGAGGAGACCCCGGAAGAACTACGGGGAAAGATTGAGGAGTCCTTGGAGACCCTGGGAGTTGTGGACGCGTTAATTGTGCCGACGGCATACCAAAGAAAAATCGGCCTTTCCGAGCAGGGCGCCGCGGATCAATATCTTTTTCCCAAATTCCAACTAATGACTACGGACCTGTCGCATTGGTTAAAACCTGCGGTTAGCGGAAATTCCCCCGTATCACCGGAGGAAGTCGACTTGATCATCCGGAGCATCATGATTGAAGAAAGCGAAGACTTGCTCTATCTGACCGAGCATGGACGCTTCGGCGCCGGAGGAGTACTCAAGGGAGAGGTTTCCGCTGTATATAAAAGCAAATACATTGGAACGGAGTCTCGCCGCCGGTATAAAGAAGAAGTAATCGCCGGTCTGCGTCGGGAAATCGCTGGCATAAATGCTGAGATCTTCCGGCTTGATGAAGAAATCAGCTCCCAGGAAGAAAAACGGCGGCTGCTGGCGGAGGAATTTACGGCTTTTCCGGACAAGCAGGATCTGGAAACCGCCTTTGCCGCGATGCGTGACGGGGAATTAACCTTAGAAAACAAAAAGAAAGTGGAGAAAGAAAAAAACGAGCGAGCGGAAACTTACTACCTACAGCTAAAGAAGACCAAGGAAGAGATTAGGGAATTAACCTTCAGGATGCAGATCCCAGTCAACCTGGAGTCCTTTGCGGATGCGGAAAAAGGGCTGGTGGACTATGCGGATAATCTGCGCGATCTAGAGACGATTCACACAAAGTATTTGGATAAACGGGCCTTTTTGCACTCGCTGCAAGAGCGCTTGGCCGAGGTAGAGGGGGACTTGGACGATCTCCGCTATGACCTTGGCCGGTTAAACCGATTGATTGATAAAGAAGCGCAGGTCATCCGTAATCTCCAGGAAGTGCTGGAACAAACCGACTATCAGTCCATTAAAGCGCAGAGCGAGGCTTGTTTGTCCCGGCTGGAGGAGATCCCCCGCCAGCGAGAGGACGCGGCTGCACAGGTGCAGAGTGGAAAGGACAAGGCTGAAGACGCCCGGGAAAAATTGACCGACCTCCGACAAAAAATGAATTTTCTCCGACTAATCGCCGGGATCCGGCGGGAGGGTTTAGCGGAAGAATACAACCTGGGTTACGTTTCCCTTGGCTTCACTCAGGATAACCTTTTGACGCTGGCTAAAAGGATCAGGGAGGAATTAAAAGACTATCGGAAAGAAACCAAAGTCCGTGAGGATTACCTCTCTTCCCTACAGGAACGGTACTTTGAAGTTCGCCACCAGTTAACCGAGTACCGACTGACCCTGGACTATCTCTTTAACCCGGCCTCCGCCGAAGAAGACGATAGAGGGTTATCTGTAATGGAAAACGACCAATCTTGGGCGGGGCAAAGGTTAAGCGCAGCCGGAAGTGAGCAACCGGATGAGAGCAGAGAAAGAGGTGGCCATCCCCTGCCAGTGGAATTGACGGCGGTAGAACGCGCGGAACTGGTCAAAGCCCGCGGAGAAATGAAACGCCTTGATATTCGAGGCAGAATACAAGGAAGGGACGTTAACTTCCAAATACTCGCCGGATTCTTAACCGAGTCGATCATGGAAAACGAGAAACTCTTGCGCGAAAGCGACCGGCAGTTGTTTGAAGATGTTTTGGCCAATACAATCAGTAAAAAGATCAGGGCAAAAATCTACCACAGCGAGCAGTGGGTGGGGAAGATGAACAGCCTGATGGTGGCGATGAATACCTCCAGCGGTCTCACTTTTAGCCTGGCCTGGAAAAGCAGGGCGGCGGAGACTGAAGAACAAATGGACACCGCCGAACTCGTCGGTTTACTTAAATCCGACGCCAATCTGCTCAGGCCCGAAGATTTTCAAAAACTGGCGGAGCATTTTCGCTCCAAGATCAATCAAGCCCGTACGGGCTTGGAAGAGGCCGGTGTGACCAAGACCTTTCACACCCTGGTTAAAGAAGTGCTGGATTATAGGCAGTGGTTTGAGTTTCAGCTCTTTTACACCAAAACCGGCGAACGTAAGCGGGAACTGACCAATAACGCTTTTGACCGGTTCAGCGGCGGCGAAAAAGCCATGGCCATGTATGTCCCGCTTTTCTCCGCGGTTTACGCTAGATACGAGGCGGCCAGGCCGGACGCTCCCCGCTTGATCTCACTGGATGAAGCCTTTGCCGGGGTGGACGAGAACAATATCCGCGATATGTTCCGTCTTCTGGAAGAGTTGGAACTGAATTTTGTGATGAATTCCCAGATACTGTGGGGTGACTACGATACCGTGCCAGCGCTTTCCATTTGCGAACTGGTTCGCCCAAATAACGCCGATTTTGTTTCCGTGATCCGTTACCGCTGGAACGGGCAAGTACGGGAACTGGTTCCCAGGGAGTTGTTATATAAGGAGGAGCCGACTACGACTAAGGAGAAAGGCCCCGAAGAGGCGGCTGTTTAGGATTTGGTGCGGGAAATTTGTTGCATCCTAATGTATATGTATTGTAATTCACCGTATTCAATGTAATGCGGCTAAGAAGTATATAAGTTTTGCTTACATCACTTTTCGGGAGAATGAGTTATAACTTAAAATAAGTCGAGTAAAGGTAAAGGAGTAAAAGGGGTTGCCTAATTAATGGAGCTATATCAAGAACACATAACCCCGGAAGAGGAAGGCGCGGACGGGTTGGAGAGGTCGGATCGGAAGTTAGATATTCTGACCCCCGCTTACCGGGAAGCCGTGGCGTATTTCCGTAACCGCTCCGGATTTCACCGGCTTTTTTGCGCTTTAAAGGAGAAGTACAGGTCTTTGGGGGCGCTCGGTGGAAAAATTTTTCTTTCGGATCTGACCCCGGAAGAAAGGGCAGATTTAGCTGGTTTTTTGCGGAAGGATTTCACCGGAAAAACCGCGGCTGTGATTAAAGTTTCCGACCTGGCCTCCGCTTTGGAGCGGACGAAATTTCACTGTCTGAGCCTGGAAGAGATTTTCCGAGGTTACTGGGGAAAAGATCTGCTTTCTAAGAAAGAAGAACTCTCCCTCTATCTACAGGAACGGGAGGATTTTTTCAGTTCAGTAATTCAGGAGATTTCACCCGCCGCCGCCCGCTGGTTACGAGACGCCTTGGAGCAGAAAGATAATGTTTATAAAATCTTGGTAAGCAGGTACGACCAGGACCGGGAAGGTTTAGGCCGGGACCTGAAGATCGTCGGCAAGGCCTTAGCAGAATTACCCTGTTTGAACGGGGACAAAACCCAGTTAGCCCTCTTTGCCTCAAAAATCACCACTGATCCTCACTATTTTGACAAGATAAGACCGGCTCGACAGCTATTAATCTATGCCCTAATCCATTATTTCCAGGCAGAAAAGCCCAGCAGCGCGTTTGCTGAGGCGGAGCTGTTATATCAGGCGGGACTTTATAATACGGAGATCTCCAACTACACCATTTGTTGGGGTCTAATGGGTCGGCAAAAGGGAAAAAAGACTCATCCGGGGTGGGTGGGATTTTACCGGAATGGAGAGACCCTTCAGCTTTCCTTGGAGAACCTGAGCAGGATTGAACAGATCCACAGCCCTACCGGGTTCGTCTTTGTCTTGGAGAATCCGGCGGTCTTCTCCGCACTGGCCGACCGGTGGCGGCGGGAGCGGAACAAAGCAGTAGTACCAACCACCGGCTGTACTGGTCGAAAAGGGAAAGTTCTTGGGCGTAAGCCCCAGATTCCGTCGATGGTCTGCGCCAACGGACAGGTTAATCTGGCGACTATAGTCCTACTGGAACTGGTGGCGAAGGACGGCGCCCTTCTTTACTATTCCGGAGACTTTGATCCCGAAGGACTGTTAATCGCCGACCGTCTAAAGACCCGCTTCGGCAGGGCGCTTCATCTATGGCGCTATACTGGGGAAGACTATGGCAAAACTATCTCCGACCGCAAATTATCCGCCGGTCGGTTAAAACAATTGGAGAGGCTGCAGGACGAAACATTAAGACAAGTGGGGCGGGAGATCCTTGAGAGAGGATACGCCGGTTACCAGGAGCTTTTAATTGATGAGTTATGGTGGGATATCATCGAAAAAATTGGAAGATAGAGTAGAAATGTTATTTGTATAAATAAAAAAGCAATCAGGCAGCGAAAACTACCTGATTGCATCAGTAAATTCTTCATAAATGAAGTTTTCATAAAAGAAGTTTTCATTTATGATTCCACTGCAGAAACCCCATAAACTATTGTAAATAAGAGGATTTTGGGCACCGCAAATCGAATAAGTAAGAGAAAAGGGACATAAATCAGAGATATTTAAAGATAATTTCTCTTCTGGGA
>Ga0079223_10002164_pt1 | contig 12099 bp, 8 predicted proteins | sample Stecom2011_FD_75072 | JGI IMG/M metagenome (GOLD analysis project Ga0079223, IMG submission 75072) | Agricultural soil microbial communities from Utah to study Nitrogen management - Steer compost 2011 | ecosystem: Environmental > Terrestrial > Soil > Agricultural land | place: USA: Utah...
CGCCGGCTTTAATTTCTATTGGGCAATCATCGGCTCCTATCTGGTCTTCTTCTATACCGACGTCTTCGGCATAAGCGCGGCGGCGGCGGCCACCATGGTGACCTTCACCAAAATCATCGACGCTATTACCGATCCCGTTATAGGCGGCATTGCCGATCGCACCAACACCCGCTGGGGCAAATTTCGCCCCTATTTGATTTGGGGTGCGCTGCCCATGATGGGAGCGGCTATCCTCACCATGAGCACGCCCGACCTGGGCGATACGGGCAAGCTGATTTGGGCCTACGCCACTTACAGTTTGTTGATGCTGTGCTACACCGTGCTCAATATGCCGTATAACTCCTTATCCGCAGTGCTTACCGCCGATACCCGCGAACGCAACAGCCTCAACAGCACGCGATTCTTTTTCGCTTATTTCAGCAGCATCATCGTCGGCGCCGCCACCCCCGAGTTGGCCGAATACTTTGGTGATGGCGACCGCTACAGCGCCAAAGGCTGGCAAATGACTATGGTCATCTATGCGGTAATCGCCTCATGTTTATTTCTGGTTACCTTCCTGTCCACCAAAGAGCGGGTCCAGCCGCCAGCAAATCAGGAAAAAACCAACCCACTGAACGACCTTAAAGACCTGTTTGTCTGCCGTCCCTGGCTAATGCTCTTCGTGCTCGCGTTAGTCTTTATGGTGACCATGACACTGCGAGGCAGCTCCGCCGCCTACTACTTCCGTTATTTTGTCGAGCGCCCCGATCTGCTCGGCAACTATATCGGCCTGCAAATGGCCGGGTTAATGGTGGGCGCCGTGATCGCCTCCACCTTTACCCGCTACATTGACAAGCGCAAACTGCTGATGGGTTTGATGTGTGTGGTGGCCGTGTTGTCGATTATTTTTACATTTATCCCCAAGCCCGCCCACCTGGGTGTGGTGGATGTGTATCACACCGAAATCCAACAACTCCAGGCACAGGATCTGCTCGGCGCTGAACAGCGCGAGGGTGACGCTTACCAATGGATGCAACACGACAAAATATTCTGGATTATCAAAAAGCGCGTTCCGCTGGAAGAAACCGGCCCGACCTTGAATTTGAGTGAGGTCTCCGGCAATGTTATCAGCGTGATCCTGACCCGCGCCGAGGGCAGCGTGCAGGACAGTGCCGATTTACCCTCGGAAATTGTTTGGATGTTTATCCTTAATATTTTGATCAGCATCGCGTTAGGTTTTAAACCCCCCATTACTTGGGCGATGTACGCCGATGTGGCGGACTTTAACGAGTGGAAAAATGGCCGACGAGCGACGGGTATGACCTTCGCAGCTACCACCTTTTCGCAAAAATTGGGCAGCGCCGGGGGCTCGGCGCTTATGCTTACCGTGTTAGCGGCCATGGGTTACCAGGCGGGGCAGATGCAAGACGGCGCCTCTCTTGACTCGATTATTTATATGCAAACCTTTGTGCCTGGACTGTTTGCGCTGCCAACCTCTTTCTCGTTGATCTTTTACAACCTCAGCGATAACAAATTGGAAGAGATTCAGCGTGATCTAAAAGAACGGGAAGCAAATAATCAAGCGACCTCCGCTTAATTACCACCTCCGTTTTTCGAACCATCACGAGACTTGATTGAATACGAAGGCGCTTCTTAGAAGCGCCTTTTTTCTGACACCGGAGTACCTCTATGTTGTTGCAAGCCAAAGATAACGGCGAACGATTTGAACTATCCAGCCCGACGGACATGCCGCGAGCTGCGGGCTTTTTGTGGAATCAGAAGATGATGATTCAGGTCAATTGCCGCGGCTTCACGGTCGCGCAATTTATGCAGCCGGAGCCGGCGAAATACACCTATGCGCCGAATCTGGAAGCCAAAACCTTTATGCAACCGGAGCAGCCTTATTACGCGCATCATCCAGGCCGCTTTTGCTATATCAAAGACGAAGAAACCGGTGAGATTTTCTCGGCACCTTATGAGCCGGTGCGCACGCAACTGGACAGTTTCACTTTTTCCGTCGGCAAAAGCGATATCCGCTGGACGGTGGAGCATTTGGGTATTCGCGTGGAAATGGAGCTGAGTTTACCGACGGATGCGGTGGTGGAATTATGGCAAATAAAAGTGACGAATTTGTCTGGCAAGCCGCGTAAATTAAGCGTGTACCCTTATGCGCCTGCGGGCTATATGAGCTGGATGAATCAATCCGCCGCCTATCGCGAAGACTTGGGTGGCGTGGTCGCCTCCTGCGTGACGCCTTATCAGAAAGTAGCCGATTACTTCAAAAATAAAAACTTTAAAGACAAAACCTTTTTCCTTCACGACCGTGCGCCCGATGCCTTTGAATGCGCCCGCGAAGCCTTTGAGGGTGAAGGCGGCTTGCACAACCCCACCGGGGTACAGCAGGACACATTGAACAACGGCGATGCGCTCTACGAAACCCCGGCAGCGGTGCTCCAGTACCGCATCGAGCTGGCGCCACAAAAAAGCGAGTCTTACCGCTTTCTGCTTGGCCCGGCGTTCGATGATGCAGAGATTATGCAAGTGCGCGATCGCTTTTTCGCCGACACGGATTTTGCCGCGACCAAAGCTCAATACGCCGCTTACATAGAGGCGGGAAAAGGCGTTTTACACATTGAAACGCCGGACAAACATCTCGATCAGTTCGTCAATCACTGGCTGCCGCGCCAAGTTTATTACCACGGCGACGTCAACCGGCTCACCACCGATCCGCAGACGCGCAATTATCTGCAAGACAATATGGGCATGACTTTTATTAAGCCCGACGTCGCCCGCGCCGCATTTTTGCACGCGCTCAGTCAGCAGGAACACAACGGCGCCATACCCGACGGTATTTTGTTGATTGAAGGCGCCGAGCTGAAATACATCAACCAGATTCCCCACACCGATCACTGCGTGTGGCTGCCGGTGTGTCTGCGCGCGTATCTCGATGAAACCAATGACTACGCCATTTTTGACGAAGCCGTTAAAGCCTGGGAGGGAACGGAAACCAAAACCGCCTTCGAGCGCATCAGCAACGCCATGCGCTGGCTGCTGTCGGCACGCGATGAGCGCGGCTTGAGCTATATCGCCCAGGGCGATTGGTGCGACCCGATGAACATGGTGGGCTACAAAGGCAAAGGCGTGTCCGGCTGGCTGTCCGTCGCCACGGCTTATGCCCTAAACGTGTGGGCGGATATTTGTGATCACTTGAAGCAGAACGATCTGGCGGCGGAATTCCGCGCCGGCGCTCGCGAAGTCAACAAAGCGGCGAACACCCATATGTGGGACGGCGAGTGGTACGGCCGTGGCATTACGGATGACGGGGTGATTTTTGGGGTGGCGAAAGACCAGGAAGGCCGTATTTTTCTCAACCCGCAAAGTTGGGCAATTCTTGGCGGCACTGCCGATAAAGACAAACGCGCTTTGATGATCAAGGCCGTGGAGCAGCAGCTGGAAACCCCTTACGGGGTGATGATGCTCGCCCCCGCCTATACCAAAATGCGCGATGACGTGGGCCGTGTGACGCAGAAATTCCCGGGCTCGGCGGAAAACGGCTCGGTCTATAACCATGCGGCGGTGTTCTATATTTACAGCCTTTACACCATTGAGGATTCCGACCGCGCCTATCGCCTGCTGCGCCAAATGCTCTCCGGCCCGGACCACGCGGATTATCTGCAGCGCGGTCAAATGCCGGTGTATATCCCCAACTATTATCGCGGTGCCTATTATCAACACCCACGCACAGCCGGTCGCTCCAGCCAATTGTTCAATACCGGCACTGTGTCCTGGGTGTACCGTTCCTTGATTGAAGGTTTGTTCGGTTTGAAAGGTGACAATGAAGCGCTTTTGATTGACCCGCAATTGCCCAGCGGTTGGCAAAAGGCACGGGCGCGTCGTGAATTTCGCGGCGCTGTTATCCATGCCAGTTACCGACGTGTGGCGGGCTCAGAAAAGTTGGCAATCATCGTTGACGGTCAACCTATCAGCGGCAACCGACTCGTGGTAACAGCGGGCCAAGAGTATCAAGTAGAAGTGTTAATCGGCAGCTAAACAATGGCCGCCGTGCCTTGAGTGCGCGGCGGCCATTATTTTTAACCTCGGCTGCCCGGCTCCGGAGTACCCGTCGATTGGCGCAGACGAATTTCGTAACCGACGTCCACTTTTTTGCTGGCTATCTCCCGCCCTTCCAGCACATCAAGAATCATTTTGGCCGCGGTCATGCCCATGTCATAACGCGGCACATGTACACTGGTAAGAGAAGGATTAACGTAGGCGGACATTTCAAAGTCATTAAAACCACACAGCGCCAATTGTCCTGGGATACGAATATTCATGCGCTGACTTTCAAACAGGGCACCCAAAGCCAAGTCATCATTACAACAAAAAATAGCATCAACATTGCCCTTGCCTGCACTCATAACACTGCGCAACATCTCGCCGCCCAGAGCAATGGTGGAAGGCTCAGGAGTGGTGATAAACAGCTCGGGACGATAACAATCTTGCTCTTCCAACGCCTGACGAAAACCGCCCATGCGCTGCTGCACTCGAGTATCCATACGCGCTCCCATAAACCCAGGCGTGCGGTAACCCGCCTGCAACAGGCTGACACCCATATCGTAGCCCGCCTGATAATGGGACGCGCCAACATTCATATCCAGCGGCGCCTCCAGGACTTCCATAATCTGCACAATGGGGATTTCCGCGTTGACGAGCATTCGCTGGCAGGCTCGTGTCTGGTCGCCGCCGGTGATAATCATGGCTTCAGGGGACTGACTGAGCAGAGTGCGAATTAACTTCTCCTCCTCCAGCGGGGAATAATGAGTATCCACCAACAAAACCTTGTAGTTGCTGGAGGCCGCGGCATCGTAAATACCGCTCAGAACATCGCTGAACACCACGTTGGAAAGCGAAGGAATAGCAACTCCGATAACGCGCGAACGCGCCGAGGCCAAGGAACTGGCAGACTGGTTAGGGATATAGCCTAATTGATCAATGGCCTCTTGTACCCGTTGTCGCAATACCTCGGAAACTTTAGCCGGGTAATTCACCACCCGAGAGACCGTAATGGCACTCACTCCTGCCGCCTGGGCAACATCATTGAGGGTAGCTCGCTTGGAACCGGCTTTGCGGGTACGCATATCATTTCCCCTTGTTAGAAATGATAGAGGCTATCATATGTTAGATGATTGCGCTATCAAGACAAACCTTGTAATCTGTCGCGGTTTGACTCGAGAAGTGCGCAGGCATTATATGGATAGGTCCAGATTAAACCCAGTTCTGATCATCGTGATGGGCGTGTCGGGCTCAGGCAAATCCTCCGTTGCCCAAGCACTGGCTGAGGCTTATGGATACCGCTATCTCGACGCCGACGATTTTCATAGCGACGAGGCCAAGCAACAAATGGCCGCCGGCACACCCCTGACTGATGCCATGCGCGCTCCCTGGGTGAATAATATCTGTGCTTATCTCACCACTTGTGCGCAACAGAATATCAGTTGCACTCTGGCTTTTTCAGGACTGCGCAAGGCCCATCGCGACCGCCTGCGTCAACTGCCATTTCGTCTGGCCTTTATTTATCTTAAAGGAAATCAGGAAACCATTGCCGAGCGCATGAACCAACGCCAAGATCATTTATGCCTACCAGTTTGCTGACCAGCCAATTTTCCAGCATGGAAGGCAGTAACGGCGAGAGCGACGTACTGCCTATTGATATCACCCCGGCATTGGATGAGGTTATCAACAACTGCAAACAGCAACTAACCCTCTACCTGCAGCGCTAATATCAAAAGTGTTTTTGTTGAGTGGCGTGGCCTAAGGCCGAGATCACGGCACAACCCCCGGGACACGCCGTGAACCCCTCCCTGGGGCTTGGGCATAGCGTCCCTGTATGCACAGTCCCGGTGGCTGCACCGCGACCTCTGTCGCTCGAACATCGCAGTTATTCCAATCAATCTAAATCCCACAAAACTTTCCGTTGGCACCGAGCCGGGGTCGACGTGTGGTGTGCGGGACTCTCTTAAACAAGGATGTTTAAGAGAGTCCCGCACACCATAGGCGATCTCGGCGTTGTTTATTTTTGCGAAATAGAAACAGGCTTCCCAAAAGGCTGCGTAATCAACACCAACTTTGGCAGCAAGGTAAGAGAACCCACAATAGCGGTAAACATAGCCAGAGCCGTTAGCAAACCAAAATAAATAGAAGGGATAAACTCCGACAGAGCCAGAATAGAAAAACCGACAATAATAATCATCGCGGTATAGTACATCGCGCGGCCAATAGAGGCATGGGCGCGATGCATTGCCTGCACATAATTACCGCACTCGGCCAGCTCGCCACGAAAGCGATAGAGATAATGAATAGCATGATCCACACCCACCCCCACCGTAATAGCGGCAATGGTAATGGTCATCATGTCGAGCGGCACACCCATCCAGCCCATACCTCCCAGCACTACACTGGCCGCCAACAAGCTCGGCATCATGGAAATGATGGCGATGGTAAAGGAGCGGAACAACACCAAAAACATCAGCATGATGCATAAGAAAACTGTTCCCAAGGTAAGAATTTGCGACTGAAACAAGCTTTGCAGCATATTGTTATACAACACCAGCATGCCCGTAAAGTGAACCTGCTCAGGCATCAGCCCTAACCCATCCACCGCAAAGTCGCGAATTTTTTCCACCAGCTCCGTCCGTCTGAGGTCAGGATAGGTTTCTTGTACTCGCAAAGTAAAACGCGTTTCACCCTGTTCATCCGACAGGTAGGGATCGATCAGGAAGCCGCGAATATCATCCGAGAACATATTGCGCATTACATCCAGTTCAAAATTATTTAATCTGCCTTTATTAATATCCCTGGCCACTTCATACATAATTGCCAGCGACTGCACCTTGCCAACTTCCGGCAGTGATTCCAAATATTGGTGCAGCTCGGTAATGGTTTCCAAGCCCACGGTGTTAAACCAAGCGCTGTGTTGCACAGTTTTCTCACCGGGCTCGGCAAAAGGGTCATCCATGCCAAATGGATCGTCTTCAATGGAAAGCTCATCAACCGGTGCAGAATCATCTTCAAGCGCAAAAGGATCCTCTCCAGTAAAACCAAAAGAATCTTCTTCAATCGTGTCACTATTATTCGTTACGCGAATCGTGGGCGGGGGTGTTTGTGGGCTATCGAGAATAATGTCCAAGCTAATCGTGCCACCCAATTGCTGATCAATAACCAGCATGCCTTGATGAATTTCAGTGTCCTCATGAAAGTAATCGATAAAACGATTCTCTACTTCCAACCGGCTCATTCCATAGATAGCCACCACGGCCGCCACCAGTGCCACCCCTACCACTATATTTCCGTAACGCTCAGCGACACTTGAAAAATGCAAAGTAAAAGCGCCGGTATTATCACCTTTATCTTTAGGTTCACCTTTAGGCAGCAGCATTAATGTGGCAGGAAAAATAATAAAAGAAAGCGCAAAAGCGAGGCTTAAACCAATGGTCATAATCCAGCCAAAATCGATAACGGGGCGGATATCACTGACCACCAAAGACATAAAAGCAACCAATGTGGTAAGAACCGTATAGAAACATGGCCGGGCCATTTGTCTTACTGTGGTTAACACTAGCTGGCGTTGGTCCCAGTGAGGATGACGGGCGTGGAGTTCACGATAACGCACGACCAGATAAATGGTGATCGCCAGGGTCATGATTAATAACAAGGCGACAAAGTTTGACGAGATAACCGTCAGTCGCCAATCAATCCAGCTCAGCCAGCCGAGCATCATGGTGACCGTGAGCAAACATATTCCCAACGGCAAAGCCACAAAGCGCATTTGGCGAAAAATCAGTGCCAGCATCAGCACAATAAAAGCGATAATAGCCGCACCAAAAACCACCAGATCATTTTTAATAAAAGCGATCATGTCGGTGGTAATCATACTTACACCGCCGAGAAATACTTCTGCCTTGTCTTCATAGCCTTGGAGAATTTCGCGAATAGTGGCCACGCGCTCATGGCCCCGCTCTGCATTGGCGGTTCGATAGTCGAGGAACTCCTGACTAACGATTGCCAGTCTTTGCGCTTCCTCGTTGCTTAACCCCTCACGCTTTTGTTTATTGCGCAGCTCATCACGCTCGCTCACCATCGCGTAATAGCGATTGTCTACCGCCAAATTAAGTTGTAACGCCGTGGTTCTGCCATCGGCAGAGAGCAGCATGTCGCGATAAATCGGACTGTTCAGAAACTCGTTGCGTGCCTGCTCGCGATCCACGCCTTCAGTTTCCAGCGTGCGAGTAGACTCCTGTTGTTCCGCCAACGAGCGCATGGGGCTATACAGCAAGGGAACATCCAGCATGCTGTTGATGCTCACGACTCCTTCTACTTCTGCCAGCTCATCGCGCAAGGCAGCCAGTGTGCTCAGGGATTCATCAGAGAACATGGACGCTTTGGGGGTATAGGTAACCACCAGAAATTCACCGCTCTGATAACGCTGATTGGTTTCGCGAAAATAATCCAGAGCCTGATCGCTTTCGAGTGTCAGCGAATCGGCTGATGCGTCCAGCTTAAAGTTGGGCAGACCCAGAGTCAGTACCACCGCACATAGCACCACCACTGAGAGGGTAATGGCAGGACGTTTGAAAACACAATATTTGTAAGCGGATCCAAGGAGTGTGAACATAACAAAAATCTTCTCCAGACAATAAGGCTGAGGCGATATTATGCGTGATTGTGCCGGCACTGTAACCCCAATCCATCCACGGGTTGTCGTTATATGGCCGGGAATTCGCCGGGCAGCGAATGAAAGTAACAGAAGCTGGCGAACCTTGCTCCGCGGCCCTGATCCATAGCCATACTTCATAGCCAGATACGGCAGATAAGCCAAGCGCCGGACACTGCTCAGAGCCCTGGTTTGGCTAAAAAAATGTTACACTATTTGGGTACTGTCTGATCACTCACGCAGGCTTCCAAGCAGAAGCAAGCATGGAAATGAGCACTTTACTGGAATGACTATGCTCAGATTACAGCTCAAGGACAAGCAGGGCGAGCCCATACTGCTCGACAATAAACGCTATCGTATCGGCAGCGCTCCGAGCAATCACCTGGTATTAACAGCGCCCGGCGTTGATCCGCTCCACGCCCAACTGATCAGCAGCGACAGCGGCAAGGTTTATGTCAAAGACAACGCCAGCCAGAGCGGAACCTATGTCAACGGCCAACCAGTGACTCACAAACAATTATCTCCAGGAGACAGCTTGCGCGTGGGTGATATAGAAATCTCTATTCTCGGTGTTGATAACGGCGAGCCTCCCTGGCAATTGGTAGCCAGTGGTAGCTGGCTCAATGACCAGGTCTTTTCCATCCCCTCCGACAGAGCCGTGATTATTGGGCGTGCCGAAGACTGCGACATTATGATTGCCGGCACCCACCTGTCGCGCCACCATGTGGAGTTATCCGTAGCCGGACAACAGCTCCGCGTGCGCGATCTCAACTCGGCTAATGGCACCTTTCTCGATGAGCAACCTATTACAGAGGCACTGGCCCACGAGGGTGACCGCCTGCGTATTGATGTCTACAGCTTTCACATCACGCGGCTGGAGGCGGACAGCGATAAGGCCCAGGCTCGAGTCAGTCTGGATGAAATTAAAGCCATTACTCCAAAATTACCTCGCACCGGCCCGCGCCGCTGGAAGACCCGGCCCACTTCCCCAGGCAACCGTATAGAACCGACCGACAGCGAAACTACCCCGAAACAGCAATGGTTGTGGTTTTCGTTCGGTTTCCTTGCTCTCGGCTTACTGCTGCTATGGTTATGGTTATGGTAGAATTACCGCCTTTTTACAACTACCTCTCCAAGTAAGGCAGCAATTATGAGCTTTGATCAGATACCCGCCGGCAAAAGCCTGCCGGACGATATCAATGTGATTATCGAAATTCCCATGAATGGCGAACCAGTCAAGTATGAAGTGGACAAGGACAGTGGTGCGCTGATGGTGGACCGCGTGCTTGGCACCTCCATGCATTACCCCTGCAATTACGGCTATGTGCCCCACACGCTTTGTGGCGATGGCGACCCGGTGGATGTTCTGGTGTTGATGCCCCACGCGCTGCTGCCCGGTTCAGTTGTACGCTGCCGCCCGGTGGGAGTTTTGAAAATGACCGATGAGTCTGGAGAGGATGCCAAGGTATTGGCGGTGCCAGTGGACAAAGTCACCACCCTCTACAACAAGGTAAAATCAGTCAGCGATGTGCCAGAGATTACACTCAAAGCCATCGAGCACTTTTTTGCCCACTATAAAGATCTGGAAGCAGGCAAGTGGGTAAAAATTGATGGCTGGGAAGATGTCGAAGCCGCACGCGCGGAAATTTCCGACTCTGCCGCTCGCTATCAATCAAACTAAGCCTTCGCGAGCTCGGTACAGACGTATTAGCGAACCAGAAACACAGGGTTCGCTAATCGCTTTCCTCCAGCAGCCGCAGGGCACTGATATCCGGAGTCACCGACGGCGACTGATTTTTTATCTGCCCCAGATCACTGCCCACCGGTGCCAGCTCTGCCTGCAGGGATGCCACCGGCGCTTGCGGTTCAGGCACGCGCTCCTCGGGCTTGAGTAAATCCGCACCGGGCGGTGAAAGATCCCATTGATTTTCTGCCAGCTCCACTTGAGGCAAGGGCACTCGCGCATTCTCTTCGTCCAGCAGAGCACCCACTTCTGCCAAGGTAAAATCTGGCACCTCCACCGGATCTATAGGCGTCTCCATACGCTCCGCTGCTTCCAGTAAATGACCTGTGGCAGGCTTGAGACTCAGGGCTGATATATCGACCTCAATCTCGGGGCGCTGGTAGCGTTCTCGCGGGCGCAACAACAAGGCGCCCACCGGAGCCAAGGTCAGCCCTTTGGGACGTGCAGCCTTTAACTCGCCTGCTGACGCCAGTGTTACCTCGGCTCCCGCTCGAGCAAGTACCTGTTGGTACTTTTTCGCGCTCTCTTCATCCAGATCACGTTTCAGTGTCACCGGGCGCCCGGAAAACAGCGCATCAATACGCGCCGCGTCGGCCTTAAAAAGCTGCTGTAAACGGGCCTTAACCTGAGCCAAATCTTGCCCCAGGACAATATCCCCGCGAAAAATCAAATCATATCGTTGCTCGCTCATGCTCTCTCCTGAGACATTTATCGCATTTTTGCTCGCTTCTTACAGTGTAGCTTCTCGCTAGCCCGCGGCCTAGCTGGCTCATGCAAAAACTATCTTTTGCCCAGCTCTTTTTGTGAAAAAATATTCTCAGGCGTAACTGGCGAGCCGTTTAACCTGCTTCCATACTGTCATTTCCAATTCATTGGCCCTTGGGGCGAAATAACGGTGGAGAGGATAAGCTATATGGCTAACGCCACGGCACAAGTACACGAGTTATCGCTCAAACACGCCGTCAAACACCGGGTGGAGAGTGATATTGCCATTCTGCACCGCAAGATTATCAATCTGGAAGAAAAGCCCCGCAGCAATGACGAGCTCCTGGCAGCCTACCGGCTAATGTTAGCTACTCGCACCGAAGTGCTGAATTGCCTGCTGGACACCATGCCCGCCGAACATCCAAGGATGTGATGCCTCCTTTGCAAGCAAAAAAGTTATTCGCCCGATTTCACTTCTATCCGGTGATCCATCTCGCGTGCCGGCTGATCCTCACCTAACTGACCCAGAATTCGCGCTGGCACTCCCACGGCAGTTTGCCCTACACCCACATCATCAAGCACCAGACTGCCGGCACCGATGCGGGCAAAATCACCGATGGTGATATTACCCAGTAACTTGGCGCCAGCGCTGATCAACACGCCCCGTCCCACCTTCGGATGACGGTCTTTATCGTGCCCGCTACCTCCCAAGGTCACTCCGTGCAGCATGGATACATCGTCCCCGATCACCGCAGTTTCGCCAATAACCACTCCGGTGGCATGGTCAATCATAATGCCCGACCCCAGTCGCGCCGCCGGGTGGATATCCACATCAAACAAGTTTGAAATACGGTTTTGCAGATACAGCGCCATCGTCTGGCGCCCTTCCTGCCACAGCCTATGGGCAAAGCGGTAACTTTCCAGCGCCTGAAAGCCCTTAAAATACAGCAGCGGGGTCAAG
>Ga0079223_10002165_pt1 | contig 12097 bp, 12 predicted proteins | sample Stecom2011_FD_75072 | JGI IMG/M metagenome (GOLD analysis project Ga0079223, IMG submission 75072) | Agricultural soil microbial communities from Utah to study Nitrogen management - Steer compost 2011 | ecosystem: Environmental > Terrestrial > Soil > Agricultural land | place: USA: Utah...
ACACCATTTATCTCAACCGCGTATTTCAGTGCGATTAGGTCTAGCCAGCCACATCTACGTGGACGTCCGGTAGTTGCTCCAAACTCTCTTCCTACTCGAGCTAGGGTAGCGCCATCCTCATCAAATAATTCTGTCGGAAACGGTCCGCTTCCTACACGAGTGGTATATGCTTTAAAAACACCATATACTTTTCCTATGCTAGAAGGCGATACACCTAGTCCAGTACATGCACCTGCTGCGGTGGTATTGGAGGAGGTTACAAACAGATAGGTTCCAAAGTCAATATCTAGTAACGAACCTTGCGCTCCTTCGGCAAGGATAGTTTTCCCATCTTTTTGTGCGGTGTTTAAGTAGTGCTCACTATCGATAAACTTAAGTTCTTTTAGAACCTTTACTGCAAGAAAGAACTCTTCTTCCAATTCCGCTAGGTTATAATCCACTTTCACATCGAAGGATTTAATCATGGCTTCGTGCTTATTGGCTAGTTGGCGGTATTTTTCTTTCCAGTTTGGCAAGTCTAGGTCGCCAACGCGAATACCATTTCTCCCTGTTTTATCCATATAAGTCGGCCCTATACCTTTCAGTGTAGATCCGATTTTTGCCTTTCCTTTCGACGCTTCGCTTGCTGCATCTAGCAGTCGGTGGGTTGGCAAAATAAGATGTGCTTTTCTCGATATAAATAATTTGCTATTTATATCTAGGTTGAATTTTTTTAAATTGTCCAATTCTTTTTTGAAGATCACTGGATCTATTACCACCCCATTTCCTACAACGTTGATTGCATTGTCGTGAAAAATACCGCTAGGTATGGTGTGTAATACGTGTTTCATACCATCGAATTCAAGAGTGTGTCCTGCATTAGGACCGCCCTGAAAGCGTGCTATAATGTTGTAATCTTTAGTAAGGACATCAACAATTTTTCCTTTACCTTCATCTCCCCATTGGAGTCCAAGTAGTAAGTCTACCGCCATAATATGTTAGTTGGATTTTTTTCTTTTTCCGTAGAAATATAACGAGTGATTTGAAATTTCAACATCGAAAACTTCTTCGATGGTTTTTTTTATTGAATGTATTCTAGGGTCGCAAAATTCGATAACCTCGCCATCTTCTAAGATAACGTGATCGTGTTGCTTATCGAAATAAGACTTTTCGTAATGTGCTTGGTTTTGTCCAAACTGATGTTTGCGGACTAAGTCGGACTCTAGCAAAAGCTCTATAGTATTGTATAGAGTTGCACGACTCACACGATATTTCTTATTCTTCATATTGATATAAAGGGATTCAATATCGAAGTGCTCCGTGTGGTCGTAAATTTCTTGTAAAATAGCGTATCGTTCGGGGGTTTTCCTATGCCCTTTCTCTTCTAGGAATGCTGTAAAAACATCCTTAACAATTGCTTGATCAGATAATTTTTTTTCGTTCTCCATAATTCAATGGCAAAGATACTTATTTTTAAGTACGAGTGACTTTTTCAATCCCATTTATTTTTTTCAAATCCTCAATAAGTTTATCCAAGATAGATTTATTGCGAACAGATAGCGTAATTTTACCATTAAATATACCATCATAACTGTCAAAGTTCACGCTGTGCATATTTATATTGTGATATTTAGAAATTACTTTAGTTACTTGGTTTACCAATCCAGGTTGGTCTATTCCAGTAATTTCTATAGCGGTTTTAAAATCGTGTTGTGTGGAATCAATCCATTTCGCTTTTAAAATACGATACGCATAGTTGCTGTGTAGTTGTAGCGCATTTGGGCAATCTTTTTTATGGACTTTTATGCCTTCATTAATTGTTAAAAAGCCAAATACATCATCGCCTGGTAATGGGTTGCAGCAAACAGCCATTTTATAGTCTAGTTTCTCTTCGTCATTTCCGAATACTAACTGATCTAGGTTTTCTGTAAGCTCCGTTTGTGGTGTTTTAGCAGCTGTACCAGCTCTTCGTACTCTGTTTTTGAAGAAATTGAATAGTGCATTATTACGACTTGCAGCGTACTCTTTAAGTTGCTTGTTGTCAATGATTTCTGCACCTACACGATAATAAAGATCCTGACTGGTTTTTAGTTTAAAGAAGCTTACCATCTCATTGATGGACTGCTCGTTTAAGTTGATTCGTAAAGACCGCAGTTTTCTGGTAAGTATTTCTTTTCCTTCTGCTGCAATTTCTCGTTTTCCTTCTCGTAGAGCGCCTCTAATTTTATTTCTAGCTTTTCCAGTAGTAACGTAATCCAACCAGTTAGCAGATGGTTTGGTGTTTTTTGAGGTGATAATCTCTACTTGATTTCCACTTTTCAGTACGTGGCTTAATGGTACAAGTTTTCCGTTTACCCTAGCGCCACGGGTTTTTAATCCGATTTCGGTATGTATCTGAAATCCAAAGTCCAATGCAGTAGCGCCTTTAGGTAAAGAATACAATTCTCCTTTGGGTGAAAAAACAAATATTTCTTTGGCATAGAGGTTCAGCTTAAATTCTTCTACAAAATCCACCGCGTTTAAGTCTGGATTTTCTAAGCTGTCTTGGAGCTTATTCAACCAAAGGTCTAAGCCAGCATCCTCCTTACTGTCGTTATTTTTATATTTATAATGAGCGGCATATCCTTTTTCGGCAATTTCATTCATTCTATGACTGCGTATTTGCACTTCTACCCACCTGCCTTTTGGTCCCATAACAGTAATGTGTAAGGCTTCATATCCAGTGGATTTGGGAGAGGATATCCAATCGCGTAAACGAGTAGGGTTGGGGCGGAAGTGATCGGTTACAATAGAATAAATTTTCCAAGCAAGAAACTTCTCTTCCTCTGGTTTGCAGTCGTAAACAATTCGGATGGCAAACTTGTCATACACTTCATTATAGGTAATGTTCTGCACTTTCATTTTCTTTCGAATCGAGAAAATAGATTTTGGTCTGCCTTTGATGGAGTATTCCAAATTCTCTGTATCTAAAGATTCCTTAATAGTGCTAGTAAAGTCCTCAATATAAGCATCTTGCTCCTCCTTACTATCTTTTACTTGATCTACAATTTCTTGATAAATCTCTGGCTCGGTATACTTAAGACCTAAATCCTCTAATTCTGACTTTATATTATACATCCCAATACGATGGGCGAGTGGCGCATAAATATATAATGTTTCCGAGGCTATCTTCTCTTGCTTGTGTCTTGCCATGGAGTCCATAGTCTGCATATTATGCAGTCTGTCGGCAATTTTAATAATAATAACACGAATATCTTCGTTGAGCGTAAGAAGCATCCTACGGAAGTTTTCGGCTTGCAGTGAAACATCCATGTCTACCGACATATTTGCTATTTTGGTCAGGCCATCTACAATCTTAGCCACATTTTCGCCAAAAAGCTCGCGCATGTCTTCTACTGTGTAGTCGGTATCTTCTACCACATCATGCAGTAAGGCTGCCGCTATACTAGTTGCATCCAAACCTATCTCGGAGGCAACTATTCGTGCTACAGCAATAGGGTGGAAGATATAGGCTTCTCCCGACTTTCGACGTTGGTCTTTGTGCGCATCTACCGCAACATCAAACGCTTGTCTAATCAGTTTTTTGTCTTTGTCGGTTAAAGTCTGGTAGCTAATTTTTAATAACTCCTTGTATTGCCGTGCAATTGCTTTATTTTCTTTTTTAATATCTATTTCTGTCATAGGTGTAATGATACATGGTTATATATGCCGTTGCAGGTTATTCTTGTCTAGAGCAAGATACACATAAAGATACTAAATATAAGGGAAGTGATTCGACTTTGAAAATCAAACCAAATAATTATCAAAACAGTCTTTTGCCTTCCCTTCGAGTCCTTTGGTAAATGTGTGCTTAAACATGGGTTCTCCTTGGCTATTTGTATCATTTATTGGTTGCTTGCAAACAACTAATAGCTCTGAATTGTGAGACTTATGATAATAGCCCAGCTATAAAGAATAAAATACCGTATTGCCATATTTGTGAGATTCTGAATTTGTTGAGTCTATATTGTATATTTCTTTTATTTTTAAGATGATCGCTTAGGTAAAAGTTGTATTTATATTAACATATTTAACAAAGTAGTTCTCATAATTTTCATTAGTATTGTATGAATCAAAGCTACTATATGATAAAAAATTACTCTTATAAATTTTTAAATGTAGTATAATTATGGCTAGACCAGTGTTTCAGTACACGAAGTCTGTACTAATGAAAGTTAGTTTCGATGTGAATCTATTTTGCAAGGAACTACAGAAGGCATTAACACAATTATTGCCACATGAAATTGAAGAGCTTAAAGATTGGCTTGAATCGCTTATATCTGAAAAACCAGAGCTTAATTATTGTATGGTATTGATAGATTCTTAGTCAAAATTAAATAACATCGTTTTGATTATTTCTTGAGTATTGGGCTGATTATTTTTACATCAGAAAATACTATAGAGGCTCTTACTACCCCCATAATTACTTTATGGAGTGCATCCGTAATTTGTTGTTTTAACTCGTTATCACTAAAAATAAGACTTACTTCTCGTGCAGGAGATGGGTCTTCAAAATAACGAAGATTTTCTTTATGAGGCAGGTTTAAAGTATGTAAATAAGGGAGTAAGGTAATGCCCATACCCTTATCTGCAAGTTTTATCAATGTTTCAAAACTTCCACTCTGCAGTTGGAAGTTGTCTGTATTCATTTTCCTTGATGCAGAGCATAAGTTCAGAACACCATCGCTAAAGCAATGGCCATCTTCCAAGAGTAGAATCTGTGAAATATCTAAATTTTCTGGTCGAATTTTTCCTTGTTGGTGCAATGGGAACTTCGCAGGAATATAACCTACAAAAGGCTCGAAGTATAAAATTCTTTCTCGAATACCCTCTTCTTCTAGTGGTGTAGCAGCAATGCCAGCATCTAGATTTCCATCTTTTATTTGTTGTATAATCTTTTCGGTATTCAGCTCGTGAATCTGCAGTTTGACTTGTGGGTGTCTTTTTGTGAAGTTCTGTAAAAACATGGGTAATAAAGTAGGCATAATAGTAGGGATAATTCCCAAATTAAATTCGCCACCAATAAACCCTTTGCCCAAATCCACAATATCTTGCATTCGTTTGGCTTCGTTCACTATATTTTTCGCCTGTTCTATTATTTTTACCCCTATATCGGTCAACCGCAAAGGCTTTTTCGTACGATCAAAAATCAAGGTGTCCAACTCTATTTCGAGCTTTTGAATTTGCATGCTTAATGTAGGTTGTGTTACATGACAAGACTCGGCGGCCCTGGTAAAGTTTTTATGTTCTGCTACCGCTAATACGTATTCTAATTGCGTGATTGTCATAAATAAACAATTTAAAAAAAGTGAGGATAAAACTAATTAAATAAGCCTAGATAACAGCAATTTTGAGTGATTAGATAATCGATTTAGGTATAAAAATACCGTTATTAAAACCTTATCTAGCTTTTGTTGAAATTTCACTGTCTTTCATTAGTTTATGATAAAGTAATACACTTCCTAATATAGGGAATATACTTGCAAGCATGTTGATAATTGCATTTATTGTAGAGGTAATTGCAAAATTCATTTGACTGATTTCCCCAGCTTCTGCTAAATTTCCTGCTATGAGAGAGACAGGAAGTAATAGTAGCGTTCTTGCGCCTATGTAAATCAAGTAAAAGACGAATAAATAACCGAGACTCATAAACCATTTCGAGCCGATGAGTCGAAAGCTTTTGCTTAGGGCATGAAATATTTTAGAATCTTCAAAAACCACTATAGTGGTAGCTAATGCAAGAGAAACACCGAAGTAGATCCCAGGAATTACAAAAGAAACAAGACCGAAAATTACCATGCTGATATAAAAAAACTGTACGATAAATATTTTTGGGAACTCATAAAGCAGTTCATTCCACATCTCTTTATTGGTTAGTAACCTACCCTTATTATTGCTGTAATTTCGAAGATACACCAAAGTGACAGATAAAAATACTAGCCAAACAAACGCTTGTGCAAGAACAGCAAGCCAAATTTTCTTCCAATCTAGAGTAGGCAGGGCAGCCTCTAATTGCTCCATGTCATTGTTTATCAATCCACTTATAGCATGCAGTTCTGAATGATAGGTAAGTATGGCTAAAGGTATAAAAAGAGGAAACACCCACCAGGTATAATATCTAAGCAGGTTTCTGCTTTCTAGTTTTAAAAACTGAACGGCAGTTCGGATTATTTCGGACAAGTTCCGACTTTCATTGAAATTAATTTCTTCCATTTAAGAGGTGTTAGGCTAATGACCTGCAAAGTACCTGAAAATTAGCATGTGATACAACTTTATATTGCCTACTTCTATTTGTTATAATAGAAAAATATAAAGGATTTATGCTATTTGTGGCTAGGATGTTTTTTCATAGATTTGTGAACTACCAAAATATTACGGTATCTTTGGAACTTCTATTGTTACAATGGAGGTTAAGTGAGAGATCAAACTCTAATTCCATGGTGCTTTTACATTAAAAGTTTGGAGGAGTACCCTTATCAAGTTGAAATTATCTTCAATTGAATATTTATTGTTAAGAAACAGCCCGTAAAGAATGTTTTATTATTTTGACTTATTAGGAACCGGAGCATTTGCAGCTTCTGGGGTTTTGGCTGCCATACATAAGCGTATGGATTTTTTTGGCATCTTTATAATTGCATTCGTAACTGCGGTTGGGGGAGGAACTTTACGCGACCTGCTTTTGGGAGTAGATGTTGCATGGATGCGAGATTTAAACTACCTGTACGCTACTATAACAGCTACTATTTTCACGATGATCTTCCATAAACAAGTAGATCGAAATACTTGGTCTTTGGCGGTTTTGGATAGTATAGGTATGGGCGTTTTTACTGTGGTAGGAATAGAAAAGGGATTGGCAAACGAGCATGTAGCGATTATCTGCATTACCCTTGGAACCATGTCCGCCTGTTTTGGTGGGGTAATCCGAGATATCTTGTCCAATGAAATCCCAATAATATTTAAGAAAGAAATCTATGCCACAGCTTGTATTATTGGTGGATTAGTTTACTTTGGACTCAAGTATTTAAGCGTTCCAGACGGTCAGTTAACCTTATATGTTGCTAGCACCGTAGTGGTAATTCGTTTGTTGAGTTTGTTTTTCGACCTATCTTTACCTAATATTTATCGAGATGAAAAAAGTTAATCTAGGACACTTGCTTTTATATAAATCAACTGTATAGGCCACTCTCCGCCATCGGTTTCTAGTTCCGATATTTTCTTTGCAATATCTAAACCTTCTACTACCTCACCAAAAATAGTGTAACTATCATTTAAGTGTCTTCCTGAGACTGGTTCTCCAACAAAGATAAAAAATTCATAAGGGGCGGTTTGATGGCCTGGATTATCTCGATATTCTTTGGCACCAGAAACGGTTCCTAGCCTGTGTGTTCTTGAGAGATTTATTTCTGCAGGCAACAAATAGTGTCTGCCAATTGCATTACGTGTCTGCCCGACCTCTTTACTATCGTTACTACCAGCTTGGATAATGAAATCTTTTGCTACCCTGTGGAAGGTAGTTAAATCAAAATAACCTTCTTTTACTAAAAAGATAAAATTAGCGCGATGCAATGGCGTGTCTTCATATAATTGTATAACGATATCTCCTAAATTTGTTTCTAGCTTTACTCTTGTTTCTGGATTATCTTTGCCGTAGTTTTTAAAAAATTTTGGAGCAGATTTTGTGGTTAATGCCTTCCAATCTGGACTGTTATAAGTATTTGAATCGTCGATTATTTCAGGTGTATTTTTTTCTTGGACGGATGTATCTTTTTTAACCTTTACAGAATCTACTGAAGATGTAGGAATAGAAATGTTTTCCTTTTTTGTATCTTGACAAGAATATAAAAGGCATGCAATGCCGAGGATTAGACCGTAATAAACTTTTTGTAATGACATTCGATAAATTTAAAAATCTTTATACAAACATACAAAATATGCCTTTGCCTGGTGAAAATAGCCAGCTAAAGATGGCACCAGCCGCAAGGTTGGTAGAGGAGAAAATATTATCTAAACAAGCGAATAACGCTAGAAAAGCCGGAGTAATGGTGTTGTTTTATGGAGAGAACGATCTTCATGTAGCATTGATTCGAAGAACCTATGATGGTTCGGTACATTCAGGACAAATATCATTTCCAGGCGGAGAGTTGGAAAGTGTAGATAAAAACCTATTAGATACTGCCAAAAGAGAATTGTATGAGGAGATTGGGGTGCGGGAGGAAAAGTATGAAGTTATAAAAGAGCTCACGGACATTTACATACCACCAAGCAACTTCTATGTACAGCCTTACTTAGCCATCTGCCATACACCTCCCATATTTTATAAGCAAGATTTGGAAGTAGCAGAAGTGCTCCAAGTACCGATTAAGCAAGTGCTAGATGATAATAATCTTATTAATACAGAGTTGAAATCAGCCTACAATACCATTATTGAAGTGCCTGCTTTTAAATTCGATGGGCATATTGTTTGGGGAGCAACTGCTATGATATTACACGAAGTACGGGATTTGATAAAACATGTTAACCAGCAAATAGCATAATTATGTATATTTGGAAACTTCTTGAAAATAGAGTTAGAAAACGTTTATGAAAATTTTTAAAAGAAACCCGTTTGGACATATACTGTTTATAAAGCTTTGGTTGATTCGTATTATGGGTGCAGCTACTCATAGAAGATTTAAAGGTTTTAATAAGCTGGAAATAATAGGTAGTGAGGTGTTGAGAAATTTGCCAGACAATAATGTATTGTTTGTCTCCAATCATCAAACTTATTTTGCCGATGTAGTGGCGATGTTTCATGTCTTTAATGCAAGCTTACACGGAAGAGAAGATAATATTAAAAATATAGGCTATTTATGGCGTCCTAAACTCAACATATATTATGTTGCAGCAAAAGAAACGATGCAAGATGGATTTTTACCAAAAGTTCTAGCTTATGCTGGTTCTGTAAGTATTGAGCGTACATGGCGTGAAAAAGGAGAAGACGTAAATCGCCAAGTAAAAATGAGCGATATAAGCAGTATTAATACCGCTTTAAAAGATGGGTGGGTAATCACTTTTCCGCAAGGAACCACAAAACCATGGCGACCCATTCGAAGAGGAACTGCCTATATCATAAAAAGAAATAAGCCCATTGTTGTACCCATTGTAATAGATGGATTTAGACGGTCTTTTGATAAAAAAGGAATGCGCATAAAAAAACGTGGTATTTTGCAATCGATGGAAATAAAAGCACCATTGGAAATAGATTATGAAAATGAATCGGTAGATGAAATCGTGGAGAAAATCGAATACGCTATCGAACAACATCCTTCTTTCTTGAAAGTAATTCCTGAAAAAGAATTGAAAAAACAACGAGAACTGGACAAGTTAAGGCATTGGCGACAAGAAGATGAAGGGGCAGATACGGAGGAATAAAGTTCTTTTATAGGCAATAAGTAAAAAACCTTTTTTCTTACTCTATTGGTAAGAAAGAAGGTTTTTTACTTCTCCTTAGCCTTCGCTTCGGCGGATGAGAGATTGGGTTTGGTTTTCAGATGCTCTAGGTATAATATAGATCAAGCCTAATTCAATATACATATACTAAATGCTCTGCTTCAGGTTAGTAAGTTCATTGGGCGGTTTTAAGTAGTTTTCCTTAAAATCGCAAGAGTACTTTTGACTTCTGGTTATACTTTATTCTCTTCTTGCTTTGTTTTTATTGATTTCATCTTGTAATTCTCGGCGAACTTTCTGCTCTCGCTCTAACGAACGCTTTCTTAAGCTATCTAGTTCACTCTCCGTTTCAGCAAGCTTTTCTCTGGCATCTTTTGTATCATTATGTCTCTTTTTAAAACTGAAAAATAAGATGCTCGATACGAATAATAACGCTATAATGATACTCCACATAATGAAGTTGTAGGTAGATTTTTGTGTGGAAATACCGAGGAAATTTATGTTCTCTACTTTTTTCTGTGTCTGTTCTAACTCCACATTTAACCCTTCGATTTGGTGGGTAATGCTATCGATTTTATTGTTCTGCTCTAAAATAACACTTTCTGACTCGGTAATGGTAGCCTTTAGAGTAGAAATGGAATCGCGAATATTTCGCTGTAACACACCAAGTTCCGAAATCTTAATAACCTTATAGGTTTGATAGGTGTTGGAATTTTCGATTAAATCCGAAAATTGGCTATCTATGGTATGGCTTTTTTGCTCTTGACTAATACCGGTAAAACTTATGAATAATGCACTTAAAAAAATTATCTTTTTCATCATTGGGAGATGGGTTCTAAAATGTCGTTTAACGAGTGAGGTTTAAGATATTACTTTAATAATCTAAAAGGGGGAGTAGAAGAAAATCAAATATAATAAAAAACTATCACAACCTATACCATATAAAGGCTACGAAATTGAAATTGTATATTTTCATTAGTTATTTACAGAAAGTCTCCATTCTTCTGGGTTAATTAATACTCTTCATTTTTGTATTTCATATTGTGATACAAACGCATATTCATGGATAGAAGCCTTTGAAGATGCTTTGTAGACTTGGAGGTTTTCCGTTTATGGACTAACCTTTTTTTAATTACTGTTCTCATAGCTGGTAAATTTTGATGCTAAACTAGTGTAACTAGTCTTTAAGTAATACCAAAATAATGTGTTTAACTTTACTTTATTAGCATATTATAAATTTCTTTATCTATTAGAATCCTATAACGAATTTCCTAGTTTACTTAAACCATAGGAATTAAGGTCTTTTTAACTAATTTACTAGCATCAATTATGTAGTTTTATTTTGTTTTAGATTTGATTAACCTGCACGCTATTCTATACTTATGAAAAACTTATTTAATGTCCTTTTTTTATTTCTCCTTATTATTCCATTTTCTAACGCACAAATCCGAACACCCGAAGCCAGCCCTGCTCAAAAACTAACGCAGATGGTTGGGATTACAGAAGTTACTATAGAATATGCTAGGCCCTCGGTGAAGGGACGAGTGGTTTTTGGTGACTTAGTGCCTTATAATCAACTTTGGCGAACAGGAGCTAACTGGAATACAAAGATAAGTTTCGATGAGCCAGTAACAGTGGGTGGCGTTACGCTGGAACCAAACACCTATGCGTTGTACTCCATTCCAAATTCCTACGAATGGGAGGTTATATTCTATAAAGACACTACCAATTGGGGTTTACCAGAAGAATGGGACGAAGATTTGGTGGCAGTTAAGGTGAAGGCGGAGGTGATGACTTTACCTATAAATTTTGAAAGCTTTACCATCGGTTTAGATAGAATAACACATGACTCAGCAAACCTTGAAATTATATGGGAGAAAACCTTCATAAGCATTCCGTTGCATTTTGACACGGACGAGATTGTAACCGCTTCTATAATGGAAACATTAAAAAATCCAGAAGCAACAGATTATTATGCGGCGGCCCTATATTATTTAGAAGCAGATAAAGACATGGAACAAGCCAAAGAGTGGATCAATAAAGCTATAGATATGATGGGCAAGGATGCAGAGTATTTTGTTTATCGCCAACAGGCTTTAATCTACGCCAAGTTAGGCAATAGAAAAGAGGCGATAAAGGCTGCAGAGAAATCACTGAAACTTGCAGAAGAAGCAGATAATCAAGATTATGTACGATTGAATAAACGATCTTTAGAATCTTGGCGACTGTAGAAGAAACTAAATGCTTGCAGAGTCTTCACTGGTTTTAGAATCTTCCTCTTCTTTTTTGGCAATTTTTCTTTTTAAACTCTCAATGTTTTCTTCTTTCAGGATAGATATGCCTTTCTGTAACATCATACTGTTCGGGAAGGTGGTTATTTTATCATCTAGCCCTCTAATAATTACCTGAAACGTGCGAATGTCTTCAATATATCCATAGATAGAATCCTCCTCGCCTTCATGAATTTTTATAAAATCGCCTATCCTATAAGGGAAAGAAAAGAACATGATAATGCCACTAGTGATGTTGCTTAAAATAGACCATTGTGCAAAGAAAGCAACACCGATTACTGCAAAGATAGAGGACAGAAAAAGACCTACATCTTTTGGCTGAAAACCCCATAGTAGCGGAAGAAACACTATTAATAAAA
>Ga0079223_10002166_pt1 | contig 12097 bp, 4 predicted proteins | sample Stecom2011_FD_75072 | JGI IMG/M metagenome (GOLD analysis project Ga0079223, IMG submission 75072) | Agricultural soil microbial communities from Utah to study Nitrogen management - Steer compost 2011 | ecosystem: Environmental > Terrestrial > Soil > Agricultural land | place: USA: Utah...
TCTTCCAAGAGGTTCAGGACCTGGCGGACGCAGAGCATGGCTTCGGTCAGGTTGTAATAGGTGGAGTTAATCTCTGTCTCCGCCCGCAGTTTGGGATCGGAGATCCCGGCGGTGTCAACGATCTCAATGGGATAGGGGAAGAATTTTTTCCGTCCGGCCGGCGAGAGTTTGTAATAATCCGAAGCGGTATTGGGCGAGAGCCGGCCGTCATAGATCAGGTCGGAGATGAAAGAGACCATCTCCGGGTGGGCGGTACGGTAGTTAATATCGAGGAAGACCCGGTTGAACCTGTTCCCGCTAGTAATGAGTTGTTCAAAGAGGCTCATCTGGAGTTGCTCCTTCTCGGCCAGGGTGAGCCGGGGGTTGTACTCGGCCAGGATTTCCTGGGCGATTGGGTAGGGGGGGATCTGCAGGTGATCGCCGATCATCACACATTTCTTGGTAAAGCTTAGCGAAAAAAGGGTCTCCGGGATATCCATCTGGGAGGCCTCGTCGATAATCAAAAGGTCGTACTCGGCCGGGGGGAGGTTCCGGTCGAGGAAAAACCCGAGGGGGGTTCCGAGAACAATCCTATTCCCTCCTTCCATGGCGGCCAGGTAGAGGGAGTTGGCGGTGGAGACCGCATGAACGCCGGGGAGGTTGGACTTCCAGTGCAGGTTATTGCCGGAGCGCAAAACCCGGATCTTTTTATCCATCAATTTCTCCAGGATGTTGTCGACTGCCACGTTGGTCTTGGCCAGGATCAGGATATTTTCTCCCCGGAGGTAAGCCTGGAGGGCGATCTCCGTAATCAGGGTGGTTTTTCCAGTGCCCGGCGGGCCTTGGACCAGAACCAGGGTATGGGTCTGGCCGTCAAGGGCCAATGCCAGGTTCAAGGCTTCGGTCTGTGCTTTATTTTTGGCCAGGGCCTTATTGAAATAGGCCCTTTTCGGGATGATCCGGAGCCGTTCCGGGTTAAGCCGCTTTTCCTTCCGTAACCCCAAAACCCCGGCGAGGAGGGGTGAGACCGTCCCGTTTACCACCTGTTCCGCCAATCTCTCCAGGTAGGCGCCGAGGACCGCCTCGTTGGAATCCTTCACCAGCCTTTGGATGCCGGCGATTTTCTCCGCCGGCAGCGGCAGAATCGCTTCCACTTCAATGACATACCCGTCGCCGTCAGTCTCCGGATGGCATTCAATAACCCGGAACTCTTCACCGGCAGGGGCGGTTAAAATGTCACCGGGCAAAAAGGGAGCGGGTACCCGGAAAACCGCCCCGTTCCCGTCGGCAGAAAGGCAGATGCAGTCAACCCGGTGGTATTTCTTTTCTTTTAGGGCGAGGATCTCCCGGTGCCGTTGGATTTCACGGAGGACAGATTCTTTGGTACGGAGTTTTACCGGTCCGGGTCCGGCCGGGGAGGCCTGCTTTCCTCTCTTCTCTTTTCCCTTATTTCCCGTCTCTTCTTTTTCCTCGATTCCTGCCAGGGCGTAGAGATGGCTCCGTAATAGCCGGTAATCACCGCGGCCGGGCTCCGGCAGGCCCAAGGCGTCCAGGGGTGTATTTTTAAGTAATTCATAGAGAAAATCCAGGTATTCTCGTTGCTTCATAGGGCCGACCAGGGAAAAGAGGCCTTTTTTGTAGATCCCGGCTTTTTTGGCGTTATGCAGCATGGTCTCCTTGACCAGCAGGCTTTCCAAGGGGAAGTGCTGCAGGTAGGTGTTGAGAAAGGCCCGGCAATTGGCTTTACTGTCAAAATATTTCTTGTGGTTAAGGCTGTCAATCGTTTCTATCCTGCCGGTTTTCAGATTAATCCCGGCCGGCGGGATCTGCAGGGTTTCCAGGATGTACTCGGGTACGGAAAGGGCGTCCTGGTTTTTCCTGGCTGCATAGTGAAAATAGAGGCCGCTCAGGTTTTTCCCGCCCAGGAACCGCAGGGGCTTGGCGAGAAAATCCTGGGCCTTCAAGAGGCTGGGATGGGGCAGGCCGCTTTCTGCCGCGGCTCTCATGATAATGTCCCTCTGGATTTTCAGGGGAATCCTCTCCCAGCGGATTTGGGGGGAGGACCGGATCAATTCCAGCCAATCCTCAGTGCCCGGCCGTTCGATGGCAAGCGCCTCCCAGAGGCCGGGGTTGGCTTTGAACCGGGCGTACAGCCTGGAAAGGGTCCTCCCGTTTAAGAAAGCAAAACGCCGGGAGAAATCGTTGGCCTCCATTAGGAACGGGCTTTTTAACCCCAATTCCTCCGCGGCCTTGCAAAGAATCTCCTTCGTTAGCTGGGGAGAAAGGGATTCCCAGGGGATGCGGGCGCCGGAGAGGGTTGTCAGCCACTGCGAGAGGTTATAACCGGGGATGCCGGCCGTATCGCAGAGGAACTCCACGGTACTGATTTTTTTATCCTCTTTTAACCGGGCATAACAGTGGTAGAGACCGGTGAGGTCCCGGTTGTTCAGGAGGGCCAGCGGCCGGCAAAAATCTTTATACTTCAGCATCCGCGGGGTAGCTTTGCCGGCCTCCTCCGCCAGCAGGTGTAAGAGGCGGTTTAAATACGGGCGGGGAAACCGTTGCCAGCGGAAGTTGGGGCGCCCGGCAAGAACAAGCCATTCCGTAAAAGTGAGGGGCGGGATCCCATATTCATCGCAGAGGCGGTCCAAGGCCCGGGCATCCGCGGCGGTGTTGCCGGCATAGCGGGAGACAAAGCTATACAAGGAAAGGCCCGCCAGGAAATCGAAGCCGGTTTTCAGATCCTCCGTTGACATCATCCGCGGGTTACTATAGCCCAGGGAGGCGGCGGCCCTTAGCAACAGGTCTTTCACAGTCTCTTCCGGGAGAACCTGCCATGAAGGCACGGTGGCACCGGCGGTGAGGTAGGCGATCCAGTCCTCCGTGGTGATCTCGATCTTCAGATCCTCACAGATATACCTGATAACCGTCCCGCGGGGACCCTGGCAGAGGTTGTTGTAGTAGTTATAAAAACCGGTCAGGGTTTTGTTCTTTAAAAACCGGAAAGGACGGGCAAAATCTTCAAAGGTCATCAGCAACGGGTGACGGCGCCCCCGTTCCCGGCAGGCCCGGAGGAGAATTTCCCTTTTTACCGGCTGGGGGATATTGTCCCAGGAAGCGACCGGGTGGTTTCTGATATACACCAGGTATTTCCCGGTTTCGATTGGCGGGATTTGCTGCAGGTCGCTCAAGGGCGCGGAGGGTTCTTTTTCTCCCGGCGTAACCCCGGATGAGAAAGGGAATAGACTGTCAAGATTCGTTTTTTCCCCGGCGGTAGCAACTGGTTTTTCCATTTCTATCACCAACTGTAACGGTATTCGTCGTTAATTTTGGAAATGAATAGAGAAAAGGTCCGGTAAAATTCGGGGGGTCATATTTGACTATTATTTCCATTATAGTTTCAATATACTATTTATTATATTGCAAAAAATGGTTTGGTAAAAGAGACAGAAGGCCGGAGAAGTAAAGATTATGTTATTATTTTATGGCTCTTTAGCGCCGCGCTCGCTCTACCGCCAATTTTTGGAAGTTTCTTATCCCAGGTTTTCCGGGTTCAGCGGTTCGAGGGCCGGGAGGACAAAACGCCCGTCTTTTCTGATTAAACGGTCGTCAAAGTAGATCTCCCCGCCGCCGTATTCCGGGCGCTGGATAAAGACCAGGTCCCAGTGGATTGCCGATTTGTTGCCGTTATCACATTCATCATAACAGGAACCGGGGGTAAAGTGGAAACTGCCGCTAATCTTTTCATCAAAGAGCGTATCCTTCATTGGGTTGAGGATATGCGGGTTGAGGCCCAGGGCAAATTCGCCGATATACCGGGCGCCTTCGTCGGTGTCGAGGATTCGTTCGAGGCGCTTTTGGTCGTTGGCGGTGGCGTTCACAATCTTCCCGTCCTGGAACTCCAGGCGGACCCTTTCAAAGGTAAAACCTTCGTAGAGGGCGGGGGTGTTAAAGGTAATTACCCCGTTCACCGACTCCCTGACCGGGGCGGTAAAGACCTCCCCGTCGGGGATGTTCCTGTGGCCGTCGCATTTGATGGCAGGAAGCCCTTTAATGGAAAAGGTAAGGTCCGTCTCCTTGCCGGTGATCCGTACCCGGTCCGTTGCTTCCATCAACTCCACCAAAGGTTCCATGGCTTTGGAGAGTTTCGCGTAGTCCAGGTTGCAGACGTCGAAATAGAAATCTTCAAAACCTTCAATACTCATATTGGCCATTTGCGCCATGGAGGCATTGGGATAGCGGAGAATGCACCATTTGGTAAACGGCACCCGGACCTCCATATGTACCGGTTGGATATACTCCTTTTGGTAAAGCGTCAGTTTCTCACCGGGCAGGTCCGCAAATTCGCTGGTGTTCTCCCCGGCGCGGATCCCGATATAGGCCTGCATTGCCTCCATTTGCGACCGGTCCCATTTCGCCTGGGCTTGCAGTTGCCCGGCAGAGGCCTCCTTCAATAGTTCCCGGGTAAGGCTGGGATGGGCCAGTTTGAGAAAGGGAACGCCTCCGGCCGCGTAAACCGTTTTTATCAGTTCCGCCGCAAGGGGCAGCGCGTCGCCGATTACCTCCAGGAGAATCTTTTCTCCCGGTTGCAGCTCTACAGAGTAGGTTATTAGGTTCTCCGCCAGTTTGGCCAGGCGTGGATCTTTCATTTTAATCACCCCTCATTAAAACATTTTATAACCCCATTATAACCTCGCATAATTTCCTTTAAAACAATTCTTTTATAATTTCCTTTAAATTCTATAATTACCTGCTCAAATATGGCCGGGTACGGGAGAAAAATCAAGCCTTGTTTTTGCGCACGCGCCAGCGGCGGCCGGGACGCCGGCAGCCAAATGGTCACGGGTCCCGCTTTTTTCTGCGCCCGTGCGCAAATGAGGCGTACAAATAGGGGCAAGAAAAAGGAAAGCCCTACTCGATCAAGAATATGTGAATTGTGTACAGAGGGTGAAAGGGGGAAGGAATTTGCAGAAAAGAAGTTCACAGCGGTACTGGGAGATCGACCTCCTCCGTGGCCTGGCGGTGATGATGATGATCACCTTTCATCTCCTGTTCAACCTGGTGTTTTTTGGTGAATACCCGTTCGTTGTGGATGCCGGGTTCTGGTTTTATTTCCAGCAGGCCACTGCGGGGCTCTTCTTTTTGATTGCTGGGATCGCCATGACCCTGAGCTATGCCCGGGCGGACAACCGGAGTTTTTGGCATTTTTTCCGCAAGGGGGGAAGGATCTTTGCCTGGGGGATGGTTGTCACCATTGCCACCTGGCTTTTTCTCCGTGAAGGTTATGTGGTCTTTGGTGTGCTCCATTCCATCGGGATCTCGATTATTCTGGCCTATCCCTTTTTAAAGCGGCCTTTCTGGGCTTTGCCGGTGGGAGTCTTCTCCCTTGTTATCGGGAATTACCTGGAGAATTTCACCTTTTCCTTTCCCTGGCTTCTCTGGTTGGGCTTTGTTCCGGAACGGTTCTATACAGTTGACTATTTTCCGCTTCTCCCCTGGTTCGGCCTGATCCTCCTCGGTCTCTTCCTGGGCGGCCTCCTCTACCCTGCCGGACGGCGCCGCTTTCCCCTCCCGGACTGCCCGGAATTTCCCCTGTTGCGCGGGGTCATCTTTTTAGGCCGGCACTCGCTGGTTATTTACCTCCTGCACCAGCCGGTTTTACTGGCCATTTTAGCTGTTTTGGGTGTAATTGATCTTAGATTTTAAACCGGCAATTTTTGCAGTGTTGGAGTTCATTGCCCAGATTGGAACAGCAAGGGCTTTCTCTGACCACAGGCGGCCGGCGGGTGTTCGCCGCGCGCCCGTTTATTGTTTGCAAAAACCGGCTGTATTCGTTCATTATTTTGTCAAAATGAACCGCGGCGGCCAATACTTCTTCATTCGTTTCCCCATATTTCTCCCAGACCTGCGTAAGGGCGGCCCGCGCCGTTAAAAGACGGATTTCATATTTCCGCAACCTTTTTTCTGCCTTCGCATCCATATCAATGTCACCTCCTGCAGTAGAGTTGTGGTGTTTTTTGAGATCTCTGGGATATAAGCCCTCTTAACTTATTATAATACCATTTCTTTCCGTCTACCAGTTCCCTAAAGTATAAATTTGGTGATACTTAGATATCAAAAAAAATGCGCGCGGCCAAGCGCGATGATACTTTAGTATCATTTATTGGTTATAACGGACAGTATTATCAGATTTGACAATAGAAGGAAAATACAAAAAATTTACGAATATATAAAAGGAGGTTTTTTATAGGGAAGCCTTTATGAAAGAGAGGCGGTTATATGGAGGAGGAAGCCAAAATTATAAAAATATCCTCGAGAAATGAATTGAATGAGGTGATCGATGAGATTTCTCTGGTCCTGGCCAGGGCTTTCTATAAGGATCCCTTTTATGTTTACATAATGCCTGACAACCAAAAGAGGATTGAGCAATTACAATGGTGGTACAAGATTCTTCTTAAATATACCTTTGCCCGCGGCGATCTTTATATTTTATCAAACAAAAAAGGGGCGGCGCTTTGGCTGGGACCCAAAAAACCGGCCTTGGATTTTATGGGACTGGCGCTTAACGGGTTAATAGCCTATCCTTTTAAAATCGGCTTCTTAAATTTCCGGCGTATGCTGGCTGTTAGTTCCGAATGGGGAGCTTTGCATAGAAAAGAAAAGGGTCTGCACTACTATCTTTTGGTAATCGGCGTCGACCCAAGCGCGCAAAGGAAAGGCCTTGGGAGAATGCTCATGAAAGAACAGCTAGAAAAGGCGGATGATGAAGGGCTTTTTTGCTACCTTGAAACTGTGACCGAGGAGAATGTCATGTTTTATACAAAGTGCCGGTTTTATGTGGTGAAAAAAGGCAAGATCGGGGAGGAATATTCCTATTGGATCATGAAAAGGCCTCCGGAAAAGAGGAAGGCGACCAATTGCCGGTGAGTCCGGCTGCTCATTAATTAAGGCGGGGAAATTGCATGGAAGGGAAGATCATTAATAACCAGTATGCCATCGGGGAGAAAATCGGCGAAGGCGGGATGAGCCGTGTTTTCAGTGCTGAAGATCTGTTTTCCCGTCGCCAGGTCGCTGTCAAACTGCTAAAGGAAAATGTGGCTTCATCGTATGTGGAAGATATAATCCGGTTTAAAAAAGAAATTGAGATTGTCAGTAAATTCGACCATCCCAATATCGTCAAGGTTTATGATTGCGGGGAGTACAACGGAACTTTGTATTTGGTTATGGAGCAACTCTCCGGCGAAAACCTGGCGCTAGCCCTGCACAAGGGGAAAAGCTTCCCGGAATCAACGGTGATAAAAATAATAAAACAACTGGCCGAAGCGTTGAAATACGTCCATCACCACGGTGTAATCCATCGGGACATAAAGCCAAGCAACATCTTTCTTGCCGGGGAAAACGACGTCAAACTACTGGATTTCGGCCTGGCGTTAATTATGGAACTGGGAAAAATCAAAGATGAGGATAGGATTGCCGGTACTTTTGGCTACATGTCGCCGGAAGCCACCGGGATTCTCGAGAAGAAGGTGGATGAAAGAAGCGACCTGTATTCCTTGGGGGTCATCTTTTACCAGTTATTGACCGGAAAACCCCCGTTTCAAGAGAATAGTATCAGCAAGCTCTTACATAAGCAGGTGGCCTTCTTGCCGCCCAGGCCCAGCCAGATAAAACCGGATATACCACAGGTTTTTGATCAGATCGTCATGAAGTTGCTGGCTAAAGATCCGGACCTTCGCTACCAAAGCGCCCAGGGGCTCCTTTATGATCTGGAACGTTATGAAAGCGGGGAAAAGGATTTCCCGGCCGGGGAGAGAGACCAAAAAGTAAAAATTACCTACCAGACCAAGTTGATCGGGCGAGAGGCCGAGATCTCGATGATCAAAGAATTACTGGAGAAGGCCTGCGCGGGGAAGGGCGGTTTATGCCTGATTAGCGGTGAGGCGGGGATGGGGAAAAGCCGCTTGGTTGAAGAACTAAGAAGCTATTTTTATGAGAAAGACGTTCCCTTTTTCCGGGGGAGGTGTTTGAATCAGACCAACAAAATCCCCTACTACCCGGTGAGAAATATCCTTGACGAATTCATTGCCAGATTGGAGAAAGCATCCCCGGAGGTTTTCGCCGCGGAAGCGGCCCGGATCAAAAAGGTCCTCGGCAAACTAGCCGGCGTGATCACCCAGTTTCACCCGCGTTTAGAGAATTTGGTCGGGAAGGCGCTGAAACCGGTGCCGCTCAAACCGGAGAGGGAAACCCAGAGATTCTTGATGGCGCTCTCTGATTTGTTTTGCGGTTTGGCAGCGCCCGGCCAGGCCTGCGTCTTGTTCATAGATGACCTGCAATGGGCTGATGAAGGCAGTCTCTTTCTCCTGCAGGAGATTTTGCGGAAGATCGACGGTTCCCACTTGTTGATCCTGGGAACATACAGGGATAACGAAGTCGGAACCGGGCACCGGTTGACGGAGATCATAAGAGAGGCGAAACTCCGAAATTATCCCGTGACCGAAATTAAACTCTCGCCGATAACGCTCACGGCGGCCAACGAGTTGCTGGCATCGCTCCTCGGCATCAAGCCGGCGGAGACCGGGCGCTTGGCGTATTTCCTCTATAAAAAGTCCCGGGGCAATCCTTTTTTCATCATCAATATCCTGCGGGAGCTTTTTGAGAATAACGGCTTCGACCTGCGGGAAAATTCTCTCAAAGAAGATTGGGAAAGAATCCAGCAGATCTCAATACCCGGTAGTATTGTTGATATTATTATCAAGAGAATAAAAAAACTCCCGCCGGAAGCGGTAGACCTTTTAAGCAAAGCCGCGGTGCTCGGAAAAGAATTCAGTATCACCTTGCTCTACCGCTTGACTGATTTGCGCCAGGACCAAGTGGTGAGTATGATTGACGAATTTCTCTACCTGCAGCTGCTGGAGAAATCCCCCGACAGGAGCCGGCTGTTTTTTGCCCATGACCGGATCCGCGATGCCTTCTATGCACAGTTGAAGCCGGAGGAGAGAAAAAAGATCCATTATGAAATCGCCAAGGCCATTGAAGAATATGCGTTTGCGGAGACGAACCGGAACCGGCCCGAAAGCGTCATTTTTGACCTGGCCTATCATTATGTTGAGAGCGAAAAAGTGGAGGAGGCCCTGGATTATATAATCGCGGCGGCGGAAAAAGCCAAATCAATGTATGCCAATGAAGAAGCGATAAAATATTACCAGATTGCCATCAATACCCTGGCAGGCAAAGACTGCCGCAAAAAGGAACGCCTCAGATTGCAAGAGGAGCTGATCAGGCTTCTCCTGGTCGTGGGGGAGAATGATCAGGTGATTACAAAGGCCCGGGATATTCTCTTAATGATTGATGATCCGGTACGAAAAGCCGGTATCTATAATCTCATCGGTATCGCTTATTTCAAGAAAGGCAACTGGCGGGAGGCGGAAGAAGCCCTGGCAACCGGCCTTGGCCTCTTGGGAGAGAAAATACCGGGCGAAGGCCTTAAGCTCCTTTATGCAATTGGTAAAGAGTTGGCCTTGCACATATTTTATTTCCTCTCCGGCTTGTGTTTCCGGATCTATGCCCGGTTAAACAAGGGAAAGACCACCGCCAAGCCGGAAGAGCGCGCACGCACTATTATCTGGCTCTTCAGGACGTTGGGCTGGTTATACATGCTCAGTAATGTGAAAAAGCTCTTTTACTGCGTGGTAAAAATGATTAATGTGGCCGAAGCACGCCTGCCTGAATCAAGGGAGCTGGCGCAAAGCATCGCCGGTTTCGCCGGTGTCTGTATGGCAATCCCCATCTTTAAAATGGCGGTCAAATACAACCAGCGGGCTTTGCGGCTGGGGAGAAAAATCGGGGATGAGTGGGGCGAAGCGCAAAGCCTGCAGTTTCTCGGGTTTAGCTATGCGTGGCAGGGAAATTATGAAAAAGCAATTGACCTGTTTAACCAGGCCGGAGAAAAGTTTGAAAAGATCGGCGATCTATGGGAGATAGGCATGGTTTCCGAAGGGTTGGGTTATTGTTACCGCAGTCTTGGCCAGTGCAAAAAAAGCATGGAAATTTACCGGAAATACCTGGACTTGTGCTACAAAACCAATAATACATATGGAATATTCTCCGCCTATATTGAACTGGCAGTCAACCAGATAAAGATCGGCGATTATGATCAGGCTTTTTACCTGCTTGATAAGGTATTAAAGACCCCGGGGATCAACGATTCCGCGTTTAACCATTGTTACGCCTTGACCATGCTGAGCCTCGTCGAAACAGAAAAGGCAAATTACAGAAAAGCCGTGAAATCCCTGCATGCCGCCGAGAAGATCGACCGGGAGAACAATTTTGTGAAAAACTATACTTCCATTATCTATCCTTATCTGGCCGACGCCTGTATCAAACAGGCACAAGCACAGCACACGGGCGGCTCCCACTCATCTCCGGTTTACGCTTCACCGGATAAAGTCCAGGGATTTGGCTGGCGTAAGCGCAAACAATACCGGTATCTTTCTGCTTTATGCCGGAAGGCCCTGCGGGAAACAAGACCATGGGCAGCCAATTATGGGGCGGCCTTGCGGGTCCGGGCAAATTATTACGCTTTGCGGGATAAAAAAAGAAGAGCCAAGATTTACTATGAAAAAAGCATCCGGCACGCAAAAAAATACCGCCTCCGTTATGAACTGGCGAAAACCTATTATGAATACGCCGGTTTTCTCTCCTCCTACAATGAAGAAAAGGCGAGATGCAGTTATTTAGAGGCTTATCGTCTTTTTGAAGAGATTGACAATAAGGATTATCTGCAGCGGTGTGCCGGGCATCTTGGGGTTAATGATTTTCCACCGGGGATAAATGATGAAACCAGGAACATCCTGGCAAGCAGTAACCGTAACCGGGAGCGGCTGGCTCTTGAACGCCGGATGGAAGCGGTTGCAACCACCGCCCGGCATATCAGTTCCCTGCTGGATTTGGAACTCCTCTTGAATAAGATTATTGACAGCGCTGTTGAACTCGTCGGGGCGGAACGGGGGATCTTAATGCTTTACCAGGAGACCGGGGAGAAAAAACTGGAGTTGCAGGTTCTCCGTAACATCTCGCCGGAAGAGGTTGACCGGGGATCCCCGGTAAGCTCCAGTATTATTTCGAAGATCGAAGCGGAACAACGCCCGGTCATAATAACCGACGCCGTGAGCGATGAGGATTTCAAAACCCAGTCAAGCATTATGTTATACGGTATCAGGTCGGTTTTAGCCGCTCCCATCATGCGCAGGGGCCAGATGCTGGGGGTTCTTTATTTGGATAACAACCTCGTCGGCGGTTTATTCAACGAAGAAGACCTGAAGATCATCGAGTTATTGCTGAACCAAGCAGGGATCTCCATTGAGAACGCGCGCCTTTATAAGAATCTGACCATGCTAAATCAGAACCTGGAAAAAAGGGTTCAGGAAAGAACAAAGCAACTGGAAAGCCTGAACAAAGAATTGCTGGCAAAAAATGAAGAACTGGAAAAACAGGCCGCCGTCGTTGAAGAGTTGGCGGCGGTAAAAGAGAGAAACCGTATAGCAAACGAGGTTCACGATACATTGGGGCATACCATGACGGCAATAAAGGTTTTGCTTGACTTAAGCCTGGTAAAACTGGCCGGCCAGGATTTGGAGGAAGCGAAAAAAAGCATAACCGACGCCCGCAAATTTGTAAAAGAAGGCATGGCCGAGCTCCGCCGTTCCCTTTTGGGTTTATCTGCATCCGGTGTTAAGGCCGACTCTGTTGTCAATACCATAAAGAGCCTGATTCCGAGGTTTGAAGCTTTGGGTGTACAGATTGATCTTGATGCCGGGGGCCCGGGTATAGACCGGAAGGAAGGGAGAGAACTGTTGACCGAGATTTATGGGATCTGCCGGGAAGTCCTTACCAATGCAATCCGGCATGGTAAAGCTGAAAACATCTCAATTATTCTCCGTGCGGTGGATGGCGTTTACAGGATTTCCATCATTGATGACGGTTGCGGGTGCAAAAAAATCAATAAAGGGTTCGGACTTTTGGGTATAGAGGAAAGAATTAACAAGCTCAACGGGAGACTCTTATTTGGCTCTGACGGCGTGAAAGGTTTCTATTTCCACATGGAAATACCAGCAAA
>Ga0079223_10002168_pt1 | contig 12091 bp, 7 predicted proteins | sample Stecom2011_FD_75072 | JGI IMG/M metagenome (GOLD analysis project Ga0079223, IMG submission 75072) | Agricultural soil microbial communities from Utah to study Nitrogen management - Steer compost 2011 | ecosystem: Environmental > Terrestrial > Soil > Agricultural land | place: USA: Utah...
CCTTGTAATAATTCGGTTTCTAAAGTTTCGTTTAAAATTAATTGAGCTCCAACCTTATAATCCAATATATCGTTCATCTTTTTATAATAACCTTCAACACTTAATTCGATGCTTTGATCGGGTAGGGTTTTGAAAAACCCAAGGCTATATTGACTAGCGCGTTGAGGTTCGACGTTTAAATCGGATAATTTCCAAATATCGGTTGGAGACATTGTTGTATTCGTAGATAAGAGATGTAAATATTGAATTGTCGTGTTAAATCCACCCTTTACAGAAAAGTTATTTCCGAGTAAATAACGTGCGGAGATACGATATTCAGGACCACCATAGGTTTTAATGAACTCATTGTTGTCATAGTTCTTCACTTCTATAATGGAATTTTCACTTTTTGGAACTCCCTCGGCGTAAACGTTTTGAGTAGCGGCGCCCAAAGAAGCATAGAACGAATAGCGTAAGCCTATATCGATTAACAATTTATCATTCACCTCAAACATATCTGAAAAATAAACAGCAAATTCTAAGCCTTTTTCGCGATTGATGCTTTTTTCCGTTACATCGGAGTTAGCACCGATTGGAGAAATATTACCAGGATCTATTGCGTATAACTTACTACTTAGTCCGTAGGTGAATTTATGCTGCTTACTGAATTTATAATTAAAATTGAACTTTGTTTGATATTCGTTTAGTTCATAACCAAAGTCGAAGTCTTTATTGGCGCGAGCTTCATAATTAATCCCGTATTTATACTGACTACTTGCAAAAAGCACCTCTGCCCTATTCTTTTCATTAAAAGCATGACCGTATTTAAATGAAATTAGCCTGTTTTGATAATCAAAAATTGAATCGGACGTAATACTAAAACGATCTTTACTGAAATAAACAGTGCCTTCAAGCGTGTTATTATTGTCGATATTATGTTTGTATTTTACAATCCCGTCATAAAATGAAGCTTCACTATTTTTAAGTTGTTCTTCATCTAAACTTCTTAAAATCCAATCGGAATAAGTGGCTCTAAAACCTGCGATTACCGATGCTTTTTCTTTAACAATAGGTGCTTCAATAGCGAGGTTGGCTGTTATTGGGCCAACAGAACCTTCACCTTTAAATTTTTCCATGCTTCCTGATTTAGTTTCAATGTCGAATACGGAAGACAGTCTCCCACCATATTCTGCTGGAATACTAGCTTTATAAATATGCATACTCCCAGTGGTAAAAGGGTTTACCGCAGAAAAAAAGCCTAAAAAGTGTGAAGGATTATAAAGAACGGCATCGTCTAACAAAATAAGGTTTTGATCTGCCCTTCCCCCGCGAACATTGAAACCACTAGATCCTTCACCTGCTGTTTTAATTCCTGGCATTGTTGTGGCAACTTTTAATAAATCACGCTCTCCCAAAACTAAGGGAATTGTTTTCACAGATTCTATGTTAATACTTGTAACTCCAACAACAGCATCGCGAACATTTACGTCCTTTTTAGACTTTACAACAACTTCTTCCATGGATTCAGTGTTCTCTCGCAGACTTAAATTTATGTTTCCATCGCCATACAATATTACGTCTTGCCGAATCTTCTCAAACCCTAAAAGATTTATTTCCAATTTATTTAAGCCATACGGCAGACGCAAGCTGAAATACCCGTTAGAATCGGTAACGGCATATTTTGAACGATCTACAGTAGAAATTGAAAGGTTTTGTAATGGTTCGCCTGTGCTCGAATTTGTAAATGTTCCAGAAAGTACATACGTTTTGTTAGCCGAATTTGGTAGTTGTTTCCCTATTGTTACCAACTTTCTATGTTGAATCGTAGTTTGGCTTGTATACTCTTCCTGAAAAATAGGAGCAATATTTTCCTGTTTATAGGTTTTCTTTTCTGCTGCCTCGTTAAAGAAATTCTCAGGTAAATTGGTATATATATACGAATTGTTTACGAGTATTATTTTTTCATCTTTCACAAGATAATTAATGTTTGTGTTCTCGAAAATTCCATCTAAAACAACGGTAATTGACTCATTTTCAAACGCGTTCGATACAAAGTAACCTTTTAGCCAATCTTCATCAAAATAAAAACTGAATGAAGAAGCTTCTTCCAATTGTAAAACAGCCTCTTTTAAAGGTGTATTTTCAAATTGAATATTGATGTTCTGATTGTTCTGAGCACGAACCTTCCACAAAGAAATTAGCATTATGAGTAACAGAAGAAGGTGCTCTTTTTTCATATTTAAGCTATGGTAAATTTACAGGGTATCCAATTCGGGAAGTTTGTCTATGTAATTTGAAAGCTTTATCATAAAGCTATCTCGATCCTTTTTGTAGAGCGTTTTTTGAGATTTACGAAAGCTATTAATCTGATCCTTAACTTCGGGAAGTGCACGCCGTAAATCACTTATCGATTCTACTTTATAATAACTTTCTTTATACCTAAAAACATAATAATTTATAGGTTTAAAATTATGTTGAACTCCAGTATTTAATGCTTTTTCGCGTTTCTTTAGCCTGTGTTTAATATACAAATTGATAGCATTTCCTTCATAAGCTACTTCAAAAAACTCACTTTTTTCAAAAATTGTCTTTCGCATAAAATGGCGGCCGTGTAGTTTAAAGCTTGAAACAAATTCAGGAATAAGTTTGACTTCAAAAATGCTTAAGTTATCATTAGATTTGGTTAGTAAGTTATCTTCAAACACATCGTATTTCAACAATACATCTACGAAATACTCACCTTTATAAACGACTGAACCTTTCACATAATCGAACCTTTCAAGGTATCGAAAGGTGCCATTTGTATTGAGATAAGAGTCGGTAAATTCGGTACCGTTATAAAGGCTTGTGTTTTCTAATCCTACGAGTTGATCATACGTTTTGTATATATTATCTTGAGAAGCTGTTTGAGCAGTCGCAACAAATGAAGTGAAAAGAATAAGGAATAGAAATAGATACACTCGGTTCACGGGGGATCGTTCTGAAATTTCCTGAAAGTTACATAAAGTTTTACTTCATTTCCTAAAATAAATTATAAAATCATATTTTCAGATGTTTTAAAAATTTAAAAAATACTATTAATTTTAACTAGTTTTTAAAGTTATCACTTATAAAATCATCAATTCTAATACAACAACCAATAATTCAAATTTTTATGAAAAAAAATATTTTAGCCATTTTACTAATCGCAGTAATACTATCATGTAAAGAAAATGCAAAAGATGAACCTACTTCTATTGACACAGTCGCGACAAACTCAGCTATTTATTTTGGAGGTGATATTCTTACAATGGAAGGAGAAACACCTAATTATGCCGAGGCCGTAGTGCAGGAAAACGGCAAAATTGTATTTATTGGATCAAAAACTGAAGCCCTTAAAAAGTATCAAGGGAAGGCAAAAGAAATAGACCTTAAAGGAAAAACAATGCTTCCGGCGTTTCTCGATTCGCATGGACATTTTTTTAATGTTGGTTTTACCGCTTTATGTGCCAACCTTCTTCCACCACCCGACGGTCCTGGAAAAAATATCGAAGCGGTTGTCAATACCTTAATTACGTATAAAGACTCTGAAGATGGCAAGTATATTCAAGATAAAATGGGTTGGATTATTGGTAGTGGTTATGACGACTCTCAATTAGAAGAAATGAATCATCCCAAAGCAACCGATTTAGACAGGGTTAGCACTGAATTTCCTGTTGTAATTATTCACCAATCTGGACATTTGGGCGTTACAAACACTAAGGGTTTAGAAATGTTGAATATCACGAAAGACACTAAGGATCCCGAGGGCGGTGTTATAAGAAGAGATAAAAATGGAAACCCAAATGGCGTGCTTGAAGAAGCTGCTATTTTTAATGTTTTATTTCCAATTTTAGCCAAAATGGATGACGAAATGGCGATGAAGTTTCTCAAGAAAGGACAAGAAGAATATGCTAAAAATGGATACCTAACCGCACAAGATGGGCGAACCACTCCTGAACAGCTAACGGCTTTAAAAGCAGGTGCCGATAATAATGTTTTCGTAATGGACGTAGTTGCATATCCAGATATAGCGCTAGGAACAGATTACATTGCACAAGACGATTACAGTCCTTCGCTCAACTATAAAAACAAGTTTAGAATTGGAGGTGTTAAGTTAACACTAGACGGTTCTCCACAAGGAAAAACAGCTTTTTTATCTAAATGCTATCACGTAAACCCTGAAGGAAGAGATGGGTGCTATAAAGGATACGCTGTAATGGAAGACAGCACAGTTACCAACTTAGTTTCAACGGCATTTAAAAATAAGTGGCAAATTATCTGTCACAGTAATGGAGACGCAGCAATAGACCAATACATTCAAGCCGTAGATAAAGCTGAAAAAGAATATGATTATCCAGACCATCGCACTGTGCTTATTCACGGACAGACCTTGCGAAAAGATCAAATTCCAGAACTGGTAAGGTTAAAAATGTACGCATCGCTCTTTCCAATGCATACGTTTTATTGGGGAGATTGGCACGTTGAATCTGTTTTGGGTGAGCCGAGAGCTTCGTATATATCGCCAACACGAGATGTATTGGATGCTGGAATTAACCTCACTTCACACCACGATGCTCCTGTAACTTTCCCAAAATCTATGCGTGTTTTAGATGCTACTGTAAATAGAGTTACGCGAAGCGGAAAAGTATTAGGCCCCGATCAACGTTTAACTCCTTACGAAGGCTTAAAAACATTAACAATTTGGGCTGCAAAACAATATTTTGAAGAAAACAGTAAGGGAACTATAGGTGAAGGAAAATTGGCTGACTTTGTAATATTAGACAACAATCCCTTGAAAGCTGATCCATTAAAAATCAACGAAATAACAATATTAGAATCAATTAAAGAAGGAAACACGGTTTATCAGAAATAAACATCAATAACAGAAGTAATTATATATCCGCCATTGACTAGATAATCTCTTTTCATGGCGGATATTTAAGTTTATAAAGTATTCTAACTATGCTCAGTTTTTATTTGACAAAAACCCAAGTATCTTTGTTGAAAAGTCATCGATGAAAGCAGCAAGTTTAAAAGATATTAAAACCGAACTAAAACACCATTCGGCTGAAGAACTGCTCGACTTATGTATTCATTTAGTAAAATCAAAAAAAGAAAACAAGGAACTCCTCACGTACCTATTGTTTGAATCTACAGATGAAGAGGCTTACATACAAAGCATTAAAAACAAAATGGATGCTGATTTTGAAGCTATAAACACCAAAACTTTCTTTTATATTAAGAAAAGTGTACGCAAAATTTTAAAGGAAATTAAGAAGTTTATCCGCTATTCCCAAAACAAAGAAACTGAAGTGGAACTTTTAATTTATTTTTGCGGTAAACTAAAAGATTTTAAACCTTCAATATCAAGAAACACAGCGCTTACCAATTTATACAACAGGCAACTCGATTATATTAGGAAGAAAATCAACACATTGCACGAAGACCTTCAATACGATTATAATTTGGAGTTAACAGAGTTTTCTTGAAAGTGAGGGATAGTTAGTTTTCAGTAGACAATAGCATTTTACTGTTGTGCTTTGATGAATGAGCATAGAACAATTAGCAAACTTTAAACATTACTTTGCGACTTGGCGAGAAAATGTTTCACTGAGCGCGCAGAGACTAGAGAAAATATAAAATTTAAAACAAATGACAACACTATATCACAATCCCCGATGCAGCAAATCTAGAGAAGCGCTTCAACTTTTAGAAGAAAAAGGAGAAACCGTAGAGGTTATTAAGTATCTAGAAACCCCTCCTACGCATCAGGAATTAAGTCAGGTTATCGAGTTACTAGGCATTAAACCAATCGAATTGGTTAGAACCCAGGAAAATGATTGGAAGCAAAATTATAATGATAAAGAACTCTCCGACGATGAAGTAATTGATGCTATGATTGCATTTCCCAAATTAATTGAACGCCCCATTGCAATAAAAGGAACTCAAGCAGCTATAGGACGCCCGCCTTCAAATATTTTAACCATCCTGTAGTATACTCTATTTCAACACAATGCGTCGTTAGCATTTTAGCCAAGCCACTTTTAACACAAATTTGGCAACATCTCTCTTAAACCAAAGGTAGTTTCGCAAGTCCTAAAAGCTAAAACTATTCAATGAGACTACTATTTTCACTTCTTATTCTTGTATCCACTGCTGGAGTATACGCCCAACAGTCAGAAAAAAAACAAGTTACAATTAAAGGTAAAATCTTAGAAGATGGCACCAATTATCCATTAGAATACGCCACAGTTTCATTTACAGACGCAAGTGGTAAAATTGTAACAGGAGGAATAACAGACACCGAAGGATTATATAATATTAAGGTACCAGCAGGAGTATACACAGTGAAATATGAATTTATTTCATATAAAACGAAAACCTTACCTAATCAGAATTTAACTTCAAACACTACATTGCCAACAATTTCGTTAGCAATGGATTCTGCAAGTTTAGATGAAGTAGTAATTCGTGCTGAAACCACAGAGGTACAAATTAGACTCGACAAGAAAATTTACAACATAGGAAAAGATCTTACCTCGGGTGGCGCTACAGTTAGCGACGCTTTGAGCAATGTTCCATCTGTTACTGTTGATGTTGATGGTGCAATTGCCCTTCGTGGAAATGAGAACGTGAAAATATTAATTAACGGTAAACCTTCTGCTATTGCTGGGTTTGGTTCTACCGATGCCCTTAGACAACTGCCTGCCGAAGCTATTGAGCGTGTAGAGGTAATCACTTCACCTTCGGCTCGATATGACGCTGAAGGAACTGCAGGAATATTAAACATCATCCTAAAAAAGGAAAAAACTTTAGGCCTTAATGGCTCTATTAGCACCAGCACCGGAGTTCCTTTAAACAGTAGTACTTCAGGAAATATAAATATTAGAACCGATAAGTTCAATCTTTTTAACACAACAGGAATTTATTATAGAAAAGCGCCTGGTCACGCCAAATTCGACAACCGATATTTTTCTAGGTCTTTTGTGGATGATTCAGGTCAAACTATTACCATAGACCCTCCATTCGACAATATTTATGAAGATAGAACTTCCGACAGAGAACGTAAAGGATTCAACACAAATTTAGGTATGGAGTATTTTCTTACAGATCGTTCTTCTATAACCGGTAGCGTTTTTTATCGTGCAAGTAAAAGCGAAGATGTAACAGAAAACAATACATTTCGCTATCAAAACAACCTACTTTCAGATCAAAGTCTACGTATTGAGAATGAAGATGAAGACGATACCACAATTCAGTTTGCGCTAAACTATGAAAATAGATTTAACGACAAAGGCCATAAACTAACAGCCGACCTTCAGTTTGAAGATAGCAAGGAAAATGAGCAGGCTTTAATTAGGGATTTTAAGAAAATTCCGACCAATGAGCTATTACCTAAGGAGTTAATAAACACCGACGAAACTGGTAGAGAGTATTTGGCTCAAGTCGATTATGTACTTCCTATTGGAGAAAACGCGCAGTTTGAAGCGGGATATAGAGGCGATTTTAAAGAAACAACAACAGATTATATGCTTCAAAACGAAGTAGGCAACTCTGGAAATTATGTGCGTAATGATAGCCTTTCAAACAAGTTTAATTATGAACAAAATGTAAATGCCATCTATTCTCAGTATGGAAATAAATTTGGAAAATTTTCATTCCTATTGGGTCTACGATTAGAAAATACAGTTATGAAGGGAAAGTTGGATGCTGAAGACGTTACCGCATCGACTTTTCTAAACCTAAACTTTGACAAAAACTACACAGGCCTGTTTCCGACAGTAAACCTAACGTACGAAATTAAAGAAAGCGAAAATATAACACTTGGATACAACCGAAGAATTAACCGACCAAGACGATGGTACTTAAACCCATTTCCTTCACGTTCAAGCGAGACGAATATTTTTCAAGGTAACCCAGGTCTAGATCCTGCTTATGCAAGTGCTTTCGATTTAGGTTATCTTAAGCGATGGAAAAAACTTACATTAACAGCATCTATCTATTACCAGCACGAAACAGATTCTTTTGAACGTATTCAAGAAGAAACTGGTGAGCAAACGCAAAACGGGGTTAGTATAATTCGTTCTCTTCCCATAAACCTATCTACCAATCAGCGATATGGCTTTGAAGTTGGTCTTCTTTACAATCCTTTTAAATGGTTAAACTTAAATGGTAGTTTCAACTATTTCCAATTTAAAACAGAAGGCTTTTATAATGATATAGATTATGGTGCCGAAAATACAAGCTACTTTGGAAGGTTTAGTTCAAAAGTAAAACTTCCACTTAAGATTGAATGGCAAACCAATGCTTTCTATCGCGGCCCTAGCAATAATGCTCAAACCGAATCTGACCCAATATTATCGGTAGATATGGCAATGAGTAAGGATATTATTAACGACAACGCAACTATATCATTAAACGCGAGCGATTTATTTAACACGCGTAAAAGAAACAGCATTACCACCACAAATACTTTTACTAGTGAAAGTGAATTCCAATGGAGAGCGCGAACAGTAACGCTAACCTTCTCGTACCGATTTAATCAATCTAAGCAACGTCAACGCGGACAACGTGGCGGCGGAATGGATGATAACGGCGGTTACGAAGGCTAAATAATAAATTCTTTTTACTTTAAATCTGCTCAGTTTTTGAATAATCAAAAACTGAGCAGATTTTTTTATTGATTATATTTTCAGCATACTTTTAACTGAACGCGTAATTGCTATGAATTCACGTTGCGCATAAATAAAAAATACCCGCTACTGGGTATGTTTTCTCAAGTCTATAATTTGTAATCTTGTAACAGATTCATTTTAATACCTAAATCTTTGTCCTTTACGCCTGTTAATGTTTAATTTTTCAGTCTAGATAACAATAATTTGAAATTCACTTGTACGAATTATATATTTTTTCTAATTTTGTAAATCAAGTTTTTTTAAATTTTTAGCTTTTTCTCTCGCTATAAATACAAAAAAATCACTCTCCCCAGACTTTATTAGTTTATACTTTTTTATTAAAAGAAGCTTTTGGTTTTTTTAATAGAAGAAACAGATTAGTATTAATGCTATTTCAAAAAAAGCATATTTGCTTTTAAGAAATAGGAATAGGCATACTCTAGCCCTCGTTATGCATTTTTACTTATAAGAAATATTGATCGTAAAACTGATGGAAACCGTTATTATATTAAACAAGTCTGTATTAACCTAAATTTTTATTATGAAAAAAATTTCATTACTCTCTACGCTCTTTATGATACTGACGATCCCCATAGTTATGGCGCAATCATCACTATCACCAACAAGCAAACAAATCGGTTCTATAGTTACAAATAGTGCAGCAGGTACTGCAACTACTAACAACGGATATGTGTCTAATCTGGTTCCTCAGGTTATCACCTACAGTGCTTCTCAAAATATTGCTCCAGGCCTTGAAATAGCCTGTGCTTCCGCAACTAGCTTTAGAGATAATAGCATATACGTTGATTTCAATTTGAATGCTGATTTTGGAGTCGTAAACGATTTTGATGTCGCTTCTGTTGAATTCGCTATTGGTGAAATTAGTACGCCAAGTTCTTTTCCAATTACTGTTCAAGTTTGGTCTTCTGTGGGTGATTTCCCTGGAGGAACGCTAACTTTACAAGGTACAGGTGTCCATACTGCTACGAATGCTGATCTTGAAACAATTGTTTCAGTTCCAGTAGCTGCTACAATACCGGCTGGAGAAAAAATGGTTATTGAATTAATGATAGTAGATGATTTATCAGATACTAATATGTTGCGCTTTGGTGCTAATGATGATGGGTTCGGTAATGGTGAGTCTTGGATTAAAGCTGAAGATTGTGGAGTTGCTTCACCTACTCCTTGGGGAGACCTTGGGCTGACTCAGGATATTGTTTTAAACGTTGTTGGTGAAAAATCTGGCTTTGTCTACGAAAGCGGCTCTTGGATACCAAGTGACCCCAATACCAATGCAACAGCTACTGATAATATTACCGTTTTGAGTGGTACTACTTCACTTTCCCAAGCACTAGAAGTTAATAATATTACTGTAAAGAATGGAGCTACACTTAATGTAGAAGATGTTTTAACAATTAATGGCGATATTATCAACAATGGCAATCTTGTGTTTAAAAGCTCTGCTACTAAAAATGGCGAACTTGCAGCCGTACCAGCAAACGTTACTATTTCTGGAGATATTACTGTTGAACGCTATATGCAAAATAAACGCTCATACAGAATGGTAAGTAGTGCAGTAACAACCACAACTACTATCCACGACAATTGGCAAGAAGGTGCTACTAGCAATACTGATAACCCAAACCTTGGTTTTGGAACACACATTACAGGCACTAGAACCGACCAAACAGATGGTTTTGATGCCACTGGCACAGGAAACGCTTCTATGTTTACTGTAAACATCGCTTCACAGCAGTTTGAAGCAATTGATAACACCAATATTAATACATTAACTGCAGGAGAAGGGTATCTATTATTTGTTCGTGGAGACAGAAGTATTAATTTATATGACGACTCAGCCACAGGCGAAACTATACTTCGTGCAACTGGTTCATTAGCCACAGGCACCCAAACACAACTCTTTAACTCATCTCAGACTGGAAACTTTTTTATGTTTGGGAATCCATACCAAAGTGCTGTAAATATGGTAAGTGTTTACAATAGTTCATCAAATGTTAGTAGCTCACATTATTATATTTATGATCCAAGTTTAGGTAGTAATGGATCGTATGTAACCGTGTTCCTGCCTTATGGAATTAACACTTCAGGATCCGTTGCTAACCAATATTTACAACCAGGACAAGCTGCACAAGCTTTAACGGTTAATTCTGGTATTACTTCAATAGTTTTTAACGAAAGCGATAAGGCACCTGGTAATCGAACTTCAACCAATGCCAGTTCTGTAATAAGCAATATGTTAACTGTACAGTTATACACCAATGAAAATTTTACTAATGGTGGTCCAGTACACGATAGTTTTGGAATTATTTTTAACAAAAACAACACCAACGATATCACCCCTGCTGATGCTGTAAAACCTATGAACTTCTACGAAAATCTAGGAATTAACAATAATGAAACATTCTTGAGTATTGAACAAAGAGAAATGCCGCAAGCTGATGAAGTATATACAATATATAGCACTGGATACCAGTATTCTGACTATACCTTAAAAGTAATTGTCGATGGTCTAGAAGAAAACTACTTCTATCTTGAAGATAGTTTTACAGGTACTAGCACACTTTTAGAAACAGGAGAAAACAGCTACAATTTTACTATTGATGCTAACGACTCAATGAGTATTGCTACAGACAGATTCACAATCCGAACAGAACAGCGTCTTAAAGTTGATGACAACAGTTTATTAACTGATATAAGACTATTCCCAAATCCATTAAATGGAAATACATTCAACATCAATGCTCCAAAACTCAATGGAGAGCAACTTTTAGTTAATATTAGCGATTTAACAGGAAGAAGTATTTACAACCAAACATTAGATTGTAACGACAATACGATATCTATACCAATGGACAACAATGTTGCTGCTGGCGTATATCTGGTTACACTTAAAAATGGTGGAGATTCACAAACATACCGTTTAATCAAAAAGTAAAAAACCATAATTATAAACTATAAAAAACTAATAATATGAAGACGAACAATAGCATCCAAGGAAAAAAATTGATGCTCTTATTTATTGGTCTTTTGCTCGTAGGTAGTTTGAGTGCTAATGCTCAAATTGGACTTCCTGGTGGTGGAGACCCTAATATTCCAGACGCTCCGATAAATGGTTTCTTGAGTATTGGACTAATTGCTGGAGCCTGTATTGGCTTACGTAAGCATATAAAAGGATTAAAAAACTAACTGAACTAATATTTTGATTGAGTAAAGGCTGTCTAAAAAGGGCAGTCTTTTTTTTATGTCTAAATGATATAAAGAAAAGTTCGATTTTGGAGGTTTAATATCTAAACCAACGAATCGCCTCTCTCCTATTTAATACCAATTTGATTTTTTGAATGTTAACCTAGTATAATTTAATTTATTAAACAACAATCAACTAATTGGTCTACAAG
>Ga0079223_10002169_pt1 | contig 12079 bp, 8 predicted proteins | sample Stecom2011_FD_75072 | JGI IMG/M metagenome (GOLD analysis project Ga0079223, IMG submission 75072) | Agricultural soil microbial communities from Utah to study Nitrogen management - Steer compost 2011 | ecosystem: Environmental > Terrestrial > Soil > Agricultural land | place: USA: Utah...
AATGTCCTTGATGCCCGCCACCACAAAACCGACTTCTCCAGCTCTCAGCTCTTTGAGCTTGGTCAGCTTGGGGTTAAATACGCCCACGCTATCGACCGGGTGAGCCTTGCCGATGGACTTGGCAATAATTTTGTCTTTCAGTTTTAGCGTGCCCTGGGTAACACGCACCAACGACACCACACCGAGATAATTATCAAACCATGAGTCAATAATCAGCGCCTGCAAAGGTGCGTCGCGATCACCCTGAGGCGGCGGCACCAAACGCACCAGCTCTTCGAGTACATCTTCAATACCCAAACCCGACTTGGCACTACAACGTACGGCTTCAGTAGCATCCAGGCCGATCACGTTTTCGATCTCTTCGGCTACCCGATCAGGCTCAGCTTGTGGCAAGTCCATTTTGTTTAATACCGGAATAACCTCCAACCCCTGCTCAATGGCGGTATAACAGTTGGCCACTGATTGCGCCTCTACGCCTTGAGCGGCATCCACCACCAGCAGCGCACTTTCACAGGCCGATAACGAGCGGGACACTTCATAGGAAAAATCTACGTGGCCGGGGGTATCAATAAAATTTAACTGATAAGTCTTGCCGTCGCGCGCGGTGTACTCCAGGGTGACACTCTGGGCTTTAATCGTAATACCGCGCTCGCGTTCGATGTCCATGGAGTCCAGCACCTGCGCGGCCATTTCGCGGTCCGTCAGACCGCCACACACCTGAATAAAGCGATCGGCAATGGTAGATTTTCCGTGGTCGATATGGGCGATAATTGAAAAATTACGTATATGGCTGAGGTCTGTCACAGGGGTTCGCATACTCCGGAGTTGGCAATAAGCACAGGGGCCGAGCCCTGCGCGCAAAGGCGCCAAGTGTAGCCGATTTGACCGCTCGGCGCTATGTATCCGACAGCGCTTAACCCCACGGCGGCAAGTTTGTTAAAATTGCCGCCTCCTTCATCATTCGCTGGAATCCTCCATGCCCGATACGCTGCGTTCAGCCACTTTACAGCTCGCCTGCGAGCTTATTTCCCGCCCTTCCATCACACCGGCAGATGCCGGCTGCCAAGACTTAATGATAGAGCGACTTGAACAGCTGGGTTTTCATGTTTGGCGACTGCCCTTTGGCGAGGTGGACAATTTCTGGGCCCTGCGCGGCGACACTGGCCCGCTGCTGGCCTTTGCCGGGCATACGGATGTGGTGCCCACTGGCCCCCAAAACCAATGGACATACCCGCCCTTTGAGCCACAAGTGGTGGACGATATTTTGTACGGGCGCGGCGCGGCTGATATGAAAGGCTCGCTGGCCGCCATGCTCATCGCCTGCGAACGCTTTGTGGCCGAGCACCCTCAACACCAAGGTCGTATCGGCTTTTTAATCACCAGCGATGAGGAAGGGCCTGCCGCTGACGGCACCGTCAAAGTGGTAGAGTGGCTCACCGAGCGCGGCGAAAAAATTGATTGGTGTCTGGTGGGCGAGCCTTCGAGCACCGCCAAGGTTGGCGATGTGATTAAAAACGGACGGCGCGGCTCGCTTGGTGGTCGTTTGCAAGTCAAGGGCATCCAGGGGCATGTGGCCTACCCCCATCTGGCGCGCAATCCCATCCATCAATTGACCCCCGCCCTGGCAGAGCTGGCGGCAACGGTGTGGGATGAAGGCAATGAATTTTTTCCCGCCACCAGTTTTCAGATATCCAATATCCAGGGCGGTACCGGCGCCACCAATGTGATTCCCGGCGAGGTGGAGGCGGTGTTTAACTTTCGTTTCTCCACCGAATCCAGTGAGGCTGATTTACGTCGTCGCACCCACGCCATTCTCGATCGCCGCGGACTCGACTATCACATCGATTGGCACCTCAGCGGCCAGCCTTTTTTGACAGCTAAGGGCTCTCTGGTGGAAGCGGCCGTGGCCGCGATTACCACCGTGACTGGCCAGAGTCCCAAACTATCCACCAGTGGCGGCACTTCCGATGGACGCTTTATTGCTCCCACAGGCGCCCAAGTGGTGGAGCTGGGGCCGGTCAATGCCACCATTCACAAGGTGAACGAATGTGTGCGCGCCAGCGATCTGGATCAGCTCACGGATATCTATCAGGCACTGCTGCAACACTTATTAATCGAGGCTTAAGGGCAGTATTCGTCGTTGGTGTTGTTGCAGCTCACGATGCGCCCACTGCAGACGCGGAACACTCTCGTACAGAGCCTGCCAACTGCCATCGGCGCGAGCCCGTAGCAAGCCGGTCTCAATGCGCTCTGCCAAGCGGGTATTATCCGGGTGGACAAAAAAATACATATGACTGGGATAGGCGAGCATAAGAGTTTGCTCAATAACCAGTCCCAGCTCAGGAAAGCGCTCGATTTCTCCGGCAATCTGGTAGAGGCCGCGCGAGAAATAATCGAAGCGTCCGGCGGCTAGCATCTGAAACAAGCGGTTATAGCCAGTGGTGGAGACAAATGGCAAATCATTGGCGGCCAGCACCTCAGCCTCTGGCCATTGTTCGCTCAGACCACCGACAAAGCCGCGCAAGTCTTCCAAGGTTTCCACTTGGGCAAAGCGCGGCTGATCTTCCTCGCGAATTAACAGCAACCGGTACTGGTTGATCTCGCCCAGTAACGGCACCTTGATGGCGCGCAGTTGCTGTTCTGTTTCCGGCGTGGTGGAAAACCAGGACACATCCACATAGCCTTGCATAATAGCAGCCTTGAGACGGTCATCCACAAACAGGGCATCGGGCAGCGCCAACTCATAAGCGCCATAATCCTCAACGGTTTTTTCCAATGCCAGATGCAGCAGGCGCGCGTAATAATAAGTGCCGCTGTTAATATTGTCGGTCACATACAAAGGTGCTACCAACCGTTGAGGCCCAGCCCCAATAGCTGGCCCCACTGTCACCATCAAGGCGAACAGAAGGATTACTCGCAGCTGTTTTGGTATGCACATAAACCGTATCTCTTGGGTTATACTCTCAGTTATAGTTTAAATCTGGTGGTGCATCCCTCTTGACCTGCTTCAACACCCTCGCCGCTGCTTGCGCCGGTTAGCCCTTTGCAAGCCTATCTTCTGTTTATTCGTCAGCACTGGCCGCTGCTCAGTTTTGGTTTTATCAGTATTTTCTGGGGCAACTTCGGCCAGTCTTTTTTTATTAGCTGGTATGGCGCCAGTATTCAAACCTCGCTGGGCCTGAGTGCCTCAGTCTATGGCAGCCTCTACTCTGCTGCCACCCTGGGCAGCGGTTTGGCGGTTATGCTACTGGGTGGGCTGATCGACCGCGTTCCGTTACAGCGCTTTGCCGCCAGTGCCGGAGCAGGTTTGATGCTGGCGTGTCTGTTAATGACTTTTAGCCTGACCATTCCTCTTTTGTTGTTGGCTTTATTTTGTCTGCGCCTCTGCGGTCAAGGGCTTTTGCCCCACGCCTCACACACCACCATGGCGCGTTACTTTGACAACCATCGCGGCAAAGCACTGAGCCTGGCCGCGAGCGGTGTGCCGCTGGGGGAAATCCTGCTGCCTTTAATCGCCGTTATCCTGATCGGCCTGATCGGCTGGCGCGGCAGTTGGTTGATACTGGCGGCCAGCATCCCGCTTATTTATTTACCCGCCAGCCTGTACCTATTGCGCAAGGCGTCACAAACGACGCATCGCCCACCCGCCCTGGAAGAGCCGAGCTCTGCCACACCGCCCAAAGGCGCCGGACGCCGCCAGGTGCTGAGCGACTACCGTTTCTGGCTGGCCTTGCCTGCAGTTCTCAGCGCTCCTTTTGTGGTGACCGGCATTTTTATTCAACAGGGTTTTGTGCTCAACGAAAAAGGTTGGGACCCTCTGTGGCTGGCCAGTTGTTTTGTGGTCTACGGCATCACTCACTGGTGCAGCTCTCTGCTGGCCGGCCTGTTGGTAGATCTGTTTAGCGCCTGCCGCCTGCTTCCCTTTATGCTGTTGCCGCTGATAGCCGCCGTGCTGGCTCTGGCAGGATTGGATGGTTTGTGGGTGGCGCCTTTATTTATGGCTCTACTGGGCATTACCATAGGCATTGCCGGGCCCGTAACCGGGGCTCTCTGGGCCGAAGTGTACGGCACCGCTAAACTGGGCTCTATTCGCTCGCTGACCAGCGCCATGATGATTTTCTCTACCGCTGCCTCGCCGGTGCTCTATGGCGCTTTTATTGATGTGGGCGTCTCGCTGGCAAGATTATTTATCGGTACCGCGCTAGGCGTGGGCCTCGCCAGCTTCCTGGCCCTCTTTGCCTACCGCCAAGACAGACCCAAACCTCTGGAGCCGTGACCATATTGTGATGACCAGCACTCGCGCAAAGCACCTGCCCGCCCTGCTCTGGCCGATTTTTTTACTCGGCCACTGGCTCGCCATCGGACTGCTGGCCTGGCATCTGCTGGCGCAAGTGAACTTTGTTTATCCCACCTTCTATCAATGGCTGGGAATTGAATCCCATATTGCTGAGTTTGCGCCGCAAAACCGCCATCGGTCACACTTTCATCACACCTCTCCCAATGACCATTACGCCCTGTTTGCCGGTATTAATCAGGCGATTCATAGCGACCCCGATCAACTGGCCCGCCTTGCTTACATTGACAACAACGGCCAACACCATCTTTTACTGCATGACGACGAGGTGCTTCACTTGCAGGATGTGGCACGCTTGGTTAAAGGGGTTTACCTACTGGGCTTGCTAGCTTTTGGAGCAGCCGTGCTCAGCGGCTTGCTGCTGTGGAAGCTGCGCTTCCGCTTCCCCAGTGCCCGGCGCATCGCCGCAGGCACCTTATCAGCCATTGCTCTGACGGTGATCGGCGTCTGGCTGCTGGGCCCCAAACGGGTGTTTTACATGCTGCATGAATGGATATTTCCACCTGAGCACCCGTGGTTCTTTTATTATCAGGACTCGCTGATGACGACGTTGATGAAGGCCCCGGATTTATTCGGCGCTATTGCCATTGCTCTGCTGTTGGTCTGGCTGGCATTTTGGGGAGCGTCTCTGTGGATAATCGTACGACTCTGGCTCAGGCGTGTTGGGCCAATCGGATAAAATCCGCCAGGTAATCTACCTGTCGATCCATCTCACGCACACCCAAATGAATTTGCTTGGCGATACCCGTCGGACCCAGTGGCACACTGGCCAGCGGCATCTGCGTCTGATACTGGGCCACCAGCCATCCCGGCAGAGCGGCAACACCGCGCCCGGCCGAGACCATTTGCAACATAATATCTGTGGTCTCAATAGTTTTGTGCTGGCGCGGCAAACACTGGGCGGGCAGTAAAAACTGGTTATAAATATCCAACCGCTCCAGCGGTACAGGGTAGGTAATCAAAGTCTCCGGGGTAAGATCGGCAGGCGCCACCCAGGGCTTTTTCGCCAGCGGGTGGGAAAGGCTCGTCACCAGCATCTGTTCATAATCAAACACCGGGGTAAACTGCAATCCCTGATGTTCCAGCGGGTCCGGCGTTACCAGTATATCTATCTCATGAGCAAACAGCGCCCCAATACCGCCAAATTGGAAGGCCTGTTTGACATCTACATCCACATCCGGCCAGCGCTGTAGATAGGGCGCCACCACTTGCAGTAACCACTGGTAGCAAGGATGACATTCCATGCCGATACGCAAGTTGCCGCGCTGGCCACGCGCCATTTGCCCGATCACCATTTCCGCGTGTTCCAGTTGCGGCAACAGCCGCCGCGCCAGTCCAGCCACATACTCACCCGCTTGGGTCAAGCGCAAACCCCTGCCCTCGCGGGTCCATAAAGGCGCCCCCAGCTGCTGCTCGAGCTTTTTCATGGCGTGGCTCAGCGCCGGCTGGGTCAAATGCAAAGCCGTGGCCGCCGCCGTTAAGGAACCTTGTCGTTCCAGTTCGCGCACGATTTGTAAATGTTGTCGATCTAACATGTCACATGAGCAATTCTTATGAATGAATGAAATAATACCATTTTTACTTATCTATTCCACTCCCTAGACTAGCGGCTTCACATTTTGTTTTTTGGAGCCACGCTAATGCCAATCACACATAATCTGGGTTTTCCCCGTATCGGGGCTAACCGCGAATTGAAATTTGCCCTTGAACACCACTGGCGCGGTGAGCTTAGCGTCACCGAACTGGAATCCGAGGCGCGCCATTTACGTCAATTGCACTGGCAGCACCAAGCCGATCTTTCTTTTGTGCCGGTGGGAGATTTTTCTCTTTACGATCAGGTGCTGGACATGAGCTTTACGCTCGGCCATATCCCTACCCGTGCCGGTACTGGAGAGGCGCTGGATCGCTACTTTCGTCTGGCCCGTGGACGCAGTGCCAACGATAGCGACTGCACCTGTATTCACGCCGGCGAAATGACTAAATGGTTCGATACCAACTACCACTACATTGTCCCCGAGTTTACCGCTGACACTCGCTTCTCCCTCCAGCCGGAGCGGCTGCTACAACAAATCAAAGAAGCGCGGTCACAGGGCCATGCTGTCAAACCCGTCATTATCGGCCCGCTCACTTACTTATGGCTGGGTAAGAGTAAGGATGATAGCGACAAGCTACCACTGCTCGACAATCTAATTCCCGTGTATGCCCAGCTACTCGACGAGCTGGCCGAGGCCGGTGCCCAGTGGGTGCAAATTGATGAGCCCATACTTTCCACCGAGCTGGACGGCGAGTGGCAACATGCCTTTAATCATGCTTATCACAACCTCAAGAGCTGTCGCCCGCAGATTTTATTGGCCAATTACTTTGATGCTTTAGGCAGCAACTTACAACTGGCCTGCAACCTGCCCGTGTCCGGCCTGCATGTGGATGCAGTCAATGCACCGGAAGAGATTGAGCGCCTGGTGGACTGGCTGCCCGGGCATAAGGTGTTGTCACTGGGAGTCATCAATGGTCGCAACGTTTGGAAAACGGATTTGGATACTCTGCTAGATCAGCTCCAGCCCATCTACCAACGTCTCGGCGAGCGCCTGTGGCTGGCACCCTCTTGTTCGTTGCTGCACGTACCCGTCAGTCTGCACCGGGAGGACACCCTTGATGCAAAAGTAAAATCCTGGCTGGCCTTTGCCTTGGAAAAATTACAGGAACTGCAACTGCTGGAGCGCGCTTTGCGTCGGGGGCGCGAATCGGTACACGAGGCGCTGGCCGAACATCGCCAGGCCATCGACAGTCGCCGTCAATCCGAGCGGGTCCACAACCAGGCCCTACGCCAGCAACTGCAAACGATAACGCCGGAGCTCGGCCAGCGACACAGCCCCTATGCATTGCGTGCTCAGCAGCAGGCGCAACATCTGGCGCTACCGCTCTACCCCACTACCACCATTGGTTCTTTTCCGCAGACGGCGGACATTCGGCAGACCCGACGCAATTATCGTGCGGGCAAAATTACCGAAGCGGAATATCAGACGGCCATCGAAAGGGAAATTGCCCACACCATCAGCGCTCAGGAAGAGCTGGGGCTGGACGTACTGGTACACGGCGAAGCCGAACGCAACGACATGGTGGAATACTTTGGCGAGCAGCTTGAAGGTTTTGTCTTCAGCCGTTTTGGCTGGGTGCAATCCTACGGTTCTCGCTGCGTTAAACCGCCGATTTTATTTGGCGATATTCAGCGCCCTCACGCTATGACTCCGCGCTGGACCCAGTACGCACAATCGCTCACCAGCAAGCCGGTTAAAGGCATGCTCACAGGCCCGGTGACCATTCTCAACTGGTCGTTTGTGCGCGACGATCAGCCGCGCAAGGACACTTGCTTGCAACTGGCGCTGGCGATTCGCCAGGAAGTACTGGATCTTGAGCGTGCCGGAGTGCGTATTATTCAAATTGACGAGGCAGCGCTGCGCGAAGGCTTACCGCTAAAACAATCGGCCTGGCAGGAGTATTTGCAGTGGGCGGTGGACGCCTTCCGTATCAGCGCCAACGGTGTCGCCGACGGCACACAGATTCACACTCACATGTGTTATTCGGAGTTCAACGATATTATCGCTGATATTGCCCGCATGGACGCCGATGTGATTACCATCGAGACCTCGCGCTCCGACATGGAACTGCTGGCCGCTTTTGATCAGGTAAACTATCCCAACGATATCGGCCCGGGCGTCTACGACATTCACTCGCCCAACAAACCCACAGTGGAGCAGATTATTGAGTTGATGCAAAAAGCCGCCGACAAAATTCCTGCCGAGCGCCTGTGGGTCAACCCGGACTGCGGCCTGAAAACCCGCCAATGGGCTGAAGTTCTTCCAGCGCTACGCAATATGGTGAGCGCTGCTCAGCAATTACGCAGCGCGGCAGCCACTATCACCAAGGAGCAAAAAACCGGCTAGCAAACACCCCCCTCATACCCGCACAGGGTGTGAGGGTTTTAGCCGGCAAAAAAATCCCACCCATATAAGCACTAGAGATTGTTTTCACACTTATCCTAACATTCCGTTATATGCTCGGCAGATCATCTGCCATATGGCAGAATTATCCTCAAACTCGTCTATACTCAAACCCTGTACATTAACCTGGGCGCGGAGCATTTGTGGAATACAGCTTGTTACGAAGCCTTGCTGATAACACTCTCGACTTGATCTACGCTAAAGATCGGCAAGGTCGTTTTGTTTTTGCCAATCAGGCAGTTATCAATATGCTCGGCTGCCAAAGCATTGATGAGGTGCTGGGCAAAACAGATTTTGATTTTTTCAATCCCCAACGTGCGCAGGCGTATCAAGCCGATGACCAGCTTGTACTGGGCACTGGCATCGCAGTGTGCGATCGGGAAGAACAAGTCGCTCACGCTCTGTCCAGCAAAAGCCGCTGGCATTCCACCACCAAAGTCCCTCTGTGTAATGACGAAGGTAAAATCGTCGGCACGCTGGGCATCAGCCGCGATATCACCGCCCTCAAACAGGCTCAGCAAGCACTTGTCGAGTTAAACCAGCAACTGACATTGCACGCTGAAGAAAGCAAAAGCACCTTGATTTCCCTCTCCGAGACCTTGGCCGCCGAGCGCGATCTTATGCGCACGCTGATTGATTCAGTACCCGATAATATTTTTGCCAAGGATAGCAACAGCAAATTTTTATTGGCTAATGACGCCGTTGCACACGGTATGGGCACCACGCGCGAAAAGCTACTCGGCAAAGATGATTTTGATTTCTTCCCCCCGGCTATGGCTCAGGGTTTTTACGAGGATGAGCAAACTATAATGCGCACCGGCGAGCCGCTGCTGGACCGCGAAGAGACCGCTATCGACAAAGAGACAAGTCGTACTCGCTGGCTATTGACCAGCAAAATTCCAGTGCGTGACAAGTCTGGAAATATTACCGGCCTGGTGGGCATCGGACGCGACATCAGCGATCGCAAGAGCATTGAAAAGCGCATGCATTATCTGGCCACCCACGATAACCTGACCCATCTACCCAACCGAACCATGTTTGCTGAAATACTCAGTCTGAGCATTGAGTCTGCCAACCGTTACCAGCGCAAGCTGGCCGTTCTGTTTATTGACCTGGATCGCTTCAAGAATATTAATGACACTCTCGGTCACGAATCGGGGGATAAACTTTTACAAGAAATCTCCCAACGCTTTAAAGCCTGTTTACGCTCCTGTGATGTGGTTGCTCGCCTCGGCGGCGACGAATTTGTTGTCTTGGCACAAGAAATTGATAACGCCAAACAGGCCGCCACCGTCGCGAAAAAAATTCTTGATGCGGCGGTCAAGCCGATCCATATTCTCGGCCAGGAAGTTCGTATCACTGCCAGTATCGGCATCTGTCTTTATCCTGATGACGGTGAAGATGAAGGCACGCTGATGAAAAACGCCGATATTGCCATGTATCGAGCCAAGGATGAGGGCAAGAATACCTATCAATTTTACTCACCCGCTATCAAGGAGCGCTCCTTAGAGCGTTTGATTCTGGAAAATAATTTACGTCAGGCGCTGGAGCGCGACGAATTCTTTTTACACTATCAGGCCAAACGCGACCTGCAAAATGGCACCATTGTCGGCGTAGAGGCGCTTATCCGCTGGCAGCACCCCGAACTGGGTGCCATCTCTCCGGCACAGTTTATTCCTCTGGCCGAGGAGACCGGCCTGATTGTACTTATTGGACGCTGGGTTTTAAAAACCGCTTGTGCCCAAAATATGCTCTGGCAAGCACAAAATTTACCGCCACTGTGCATGGCCGTCAATTTATCCGCACGACAGTTTTTTGATGACAATCTGGTAGCAGATATCAGCGCCGCCCTGGAGGAAAGCGGCATGCCGCCCGAGCTTCTGGAAATGGAAATTACCGAAGGCATGGTCATGCAAGACGCCGAGCGTGCGGTTAAAATTCTTACCGACATTAAACGTCTGGGTGTGCGCTTGGCTATCGATGACTTTGGTGTGGGCTACTCATCTCTGGCGCAGATCAAGCGTTTCCCCATCGACACCCTCAAGGTGGACAGCTCATTTATTCGCGATATTCCGCAAAACCTCGAAGACCGCGCCATCACCCAAGCGATTATCGCAATGGGACGCACACTCAGCCTGACAGTGGTTGCCGAAGGAGTGGAAACAGAAGCTCAGGAAGATTTTTTGCGCGAAAACGCCTGCAATCAATCACAGGGTTATTATTTTAGCCGGCCCGTCGCCGCTGATGATTTTTTAACGCTGATGAAAAAACAGATCAGCCACCCTGCACCCTACCCGCCCAGCGAAAACCCTTAAGCAATAAAAACATGCGCACCCTTAAAACCAAGGTGCGCATGCATAACAAGAAAGCTTAAAAATCGCTAGTGCAAGGTTCACCGGCCAAGGCTTCGGCGATGCCCAACAAGGCGGGCTTTTCACTTAAGTCGGCATTGAACAACAGCGGCCAAACATCATCATAGTCGGCGCCAGTGGCATTCCTGAACTGGTTCATCAACCAACTTTCGTTATCCCCCAGGCCCCACACGGTAATACCACCTCGCTGTGCTTCAGGCACCGTATCCAGATACACCTGCGTCACCTGACAGTAGCGCAATTTTTGCTGGCCCATCAGAGTCTCGCCGTACTCCGGCAAGGGGGGCGGCGTGGCACTGCCATAAGGATTAACCACCGGAATATCCAGCTCGGTTATCTTCACTTTTAATCCCATGTCCACCACTTGCTGGAAGGCATTTTCAAAATTATTCAAGCTCGGGTAATCCATATAAATATGCATTTGAAAACCCACGCCATCAATCGTGCCTTCATCCTTTAGCGCTGCGGCAATTTCCAGGGTTTTATTCAGGCGTGCTGTGTTAGCGGTATTGTCGTAGTCGTTGTAATAAAGATCCAACCCCTCCGGCTTGGCATCGCGTGCCGCCTTAAAAGCCACCTTTATGTACTCAGGGATATCACCTTCAGCAGCCGGCGGTAATGCATTGTAAAACAAAGATTTACGCCAACCGTCTCCCTGGTTCGGACTGTCGGAGATGGCCTCGTTAACCACATCCCAACTCACCACCGTGTCATCAAAATAATTAACGATGGTAGTGACATGCTCAGTCAACATGGCTTCCCAGTCGTCGCTGTAATTTTTCATAAAACCGGGTACCTGATAATCAGGGTGCCATACCAGCGCATGGCCATGCACCTTCATACCGTTACTCTTGGCGAAGTTTACCAGCACATCGGCATCACCAAAGGTGTAGTTATCTTCCTGTGGATGCAGATAACTCATCTTCATAATATTGCCGGCAGTCAACTCATTAAAATGATGAGTGATCACATCTTGACGTTCAACACCGTCATTATTATTAAAAATACTGAATGGCTCATTCGCCGCCGACACGGCCACCCCTATGGGAAAGCTCGCCTGGGTGTAAAGCTGCACATCGGTCTCTACCGCAATAGGCCCTGCGCTACTGCTGCTACTTACCTCACTACTGCTGCTGACTTCACTACTGGAAGAGGAGGAGACGCTGCTGGATGAGCTGCTAGAGTTGTCCACCGGGGGTGGTGAAGAAGAGGAAGAGCTGCCTCCGCAAGCAGCCAAAGCCAGCGTCGATGCCGCTGCCAGGCACAAGCCGTAGGAGGTAAAAAAAGAACGTTTTAATTTTGCCATGAGAATACCCAATTCATTGTTATTTGATCAGTAAAGTGGCTGGGCCAGC
>Ga0079223_10002172_pt1 | contig 12076 bp, 12 predicted proteins | sample Stecom2011_FD_75072 | JGI IMG/M metagenome (GOLD analysis project Ga0079223, IMG submission 75072) | Agricultural soil microbial communities from Utah to study Nitrogen management - Steer compost 2011 | ecosystem: Environmental > Terrestrial > Soil > Agricultural land | place: USA: Utah...
CACTTACTTTAGAAAGTTCTATTGCCTTTCTCATGTACTCTTTTTGTATGTCGTTCATTTGCATTGATTTTGTCTAAAATTAGAAAAAGAAAAGATATATAAAAAACTTGAGCCATAAAAAAGTCCCGACATTTCTATCGGGACCTAAATATAATATTCAAATGTTAAAGTTTAGTTGCTAAACATATCCTTTACCCTTTGAAAGAAACCTTTCTCTTTTCCATCTGGATTCGGTTGAAAGTTTTCACTATCTCTTAATTTCTCTATAATTTCCTGTTCTTCTTTAGAAAGGTTTTGAGGCGTCCACACATTGATATGTACAAACTGATCACCCATTCCGTAATTTTGAACACTTGGTAAACCCTTGCCTTTTAAACGCAACATTTTTCCACTTTGCGTTCCTGGCTCTACCTTAATTCTTGCTCTACTTTTAATTGTTGGCACTTCAATAGAAGCTCCTAAAGCAGCATCTGCAAAATTAATGAATGCTTCGTAATGAACGTTTTGTCCGTCACGACGTAATTCTTCGTGTTCTAAAACTTCAATTACTACAAGCAAATCTCCAGCGATTCCGTCAAACGGACCAGCGTTTCCTTTTCCACTTACAGAAAGCTGCATTCCATCCTCTACTCCTGAAGGAATATCTAATTCAATCACCTCTTCTTTGCGCTCTAACCCTTGGTTATCTGCTCCTGAAGGTTTTTTGTCGATGATTTTACCAGTTCCCTGACAATTAGGACAAGTTGAGGCAGTTTGCATTGCTCCTAAGAAGGTCTGAGTAACACGATTAACTCTACCTGATCCTTTACAGGTTTGACAATCTTTAAAAGTAACCCCACTTGCGTTGACAAGTTTGTTGACACGAATTTTCTTCTTTACTCCTTCAGCAACCTCATCAAGTGTTAACTTAATCTTTACACGAAGATTTGTACCTCTCGCAGTTCTTTGTCGGGTTTGTCCACCCCCTCTTCTACCACCGCCGCCGAATCCACCGCCGAAAATATCACCAAATTGAGAGAATATGTCATCCATATCCATACCTCCAAATCCACCTCCACCAGAACCATCAACCCCTGCATGACCAAATTGGTCATAGCGTTGTTTCTTTTGTTCGTTTGCTAAAACTTCATAAGCTTCGGCTGCTTCCTTAAACTTATCCTCTGCTGCAGTATCATCAGGATTTTTATCAGGGTGATATTTTAAAGCAAGTTTACGGTATGCCTTTTTAATCTCTGCAGCTGTTGCAGATTTACTGACACCCAAAACTTCATAATAATCTCTTTTTTGACTCATAATAAATTTTATTGACCAACTACGACCTTAGCATATCGCAATACTTTGTCATTTAGAAAATATCCCTTTTCAACTACGTCTACAACTTTTCCTTTTTGCTTCTTGTCAACAGGGATATTAGTAATTGCTTCGTGGTGATCGATATCAAATACCTCACCTTTACTATCCATTGCCTTCAATCCTTTAGATAAAAGTGCATTGTTAAACTTGTTGTATATCAATTGGAATCCTTCTTTGATTGCATCTGCATCACTCGAAGTTTGATTGTTGTCCATCGCACGTTCGAAATCATCAAGAATTGGAAGCATATCTTTTACAACACCTTCGCTGGCATTCATAATTAAATCGCCTTTCTCTTTGATTGTTCTCTTTCTGAAGTTCTCGAAATCTGAGTACAAACGCAAATATTTATCGTTCAACTCGGTAAGCTTCATTTCCAATTGCTCTTCAACTGATAACTCTTGAGTTACTGTTTCCTCAGCATCTACATTTTGAGTTTCTCCAGCTTGTTCAGCTGCATTTTGTGCCTCTTCAGATGCATGAGCATTTCTTTCAGCTTCTTCGTCTTTATCTCGTCTTCCCATTTTTATCGTTTTTAAACCAAAAACCCTTACGCAAAATCATTGCCATTCTTTAGATATAGACAATCTGTCATAAGTTGTTACAGAATGCCGTAATAGTGTCAGTTTTAATGGCAAATAACCCATGACAAAAGTGCTTTTAAAGACACATTATATTTCGTATTTTTGAGTTTTAAAATCAAGTTTTATGAAAATATTATTATCTCCAGCTAAATCTTTGGATTACGATTTAAAAATCGAAACCCCATTTACAGAGCAGGCTCACTTTTTAAAAGAAGCAGATTACCTTGCAAAGAAGCTACAAAAAAAGTCCAAAAAAGAGTTGGGAACACTCATGAAGCTTTCAGAGAACTTGAGCGATTTGAATCATAAACGCTATCAAGAATGGGAAGAACCTACCGTTCTGAATGAAAATGCCCAACCTGCAGTAACCGTATTTACCGGAGAAGTGTATAAAGGATTAGATGTAGGAACTTTTTCTGAAAAAGATTTCAAAAATGCACAAAAAGACCTGATGATTCTTTCTGGGTTATATGGTATTTTAAAACCACTAGACTTAATGTATCCATACCGTTTAGAAATGGGTACGCGTTGGAACATCACTCCAAACACTAAAAACCTTTATAACTATTGGGCTTCCCAATTGGCCGATTTTATCAATAAGGAAACAAAAGAAAACGAAGTGATTGTCAACTTAGCTTCTAATGAATATTTTAAAGCTGTCGATAAAAAGATACTCAAACCACGCATCGTCACCCCAGTTTTTAAAGACTTAAAAGGAGACCAATTCAAAATCATTATGATGTATGCTAAACATGCGCGCGGTGCTATGGCAAGAGATATTATTCAAAATCAATATCAAGACATAGAGGATTTAAAAGGATATAATGTGGATGGGTATTCATACAAAGAAGATATGTCTACAGAAGATGAATGGGTTTTTGTTCGGTAAACTCTACCTCCTCCTTTACAGGTAAATTCTTTTTTATTTCCCTTGCGATGTGTTACATTTGCATTAGCATAGGCGTTTTGGACGATAAAGCGCTTCGAAATTGATAAAAACAACAACATATGAGTACAACAACAGAGAAATTATCTTCAGCAGACTTGATCAAAATGGAAGAGAAATACGGAGCGCACAACTATCATCCACTGCCAGTTGTATTGGCAAAAGGTGAAGGAGTTCACGTATGGGATGTTGAAGGGAAGCATTATTATGATTTTCTTTCTGCATATTCAGCAGTAAATCAAGGTCACTGTCACCCACATATAATTGGAGCATTAAAAGACCAAGCTGAAACACTTACATTGACGTCTCGAGCTTTTTACAATGACACTTTAGGTCCATTTGAAAAGTACGTTACAAAGTTTTTTGGTTTTGATAAAGTATTGGCAATGAACTCTGGTGCTGAAGCAGTAGAGACAGCAATAAAATTGTGTAGAAAATACGCTTACGAAGTTAAAGGAATTGCAGAAAATCAAGCGAAAATAATTGTTTGTGACGACAACTTCCACGGAAGAACCACAACGATTATCTCTTTCTCAAACGACGAGAATGCACGTAAGAATTTCGGTCCCTACACACCAGGATTCATTAAAATTCCATACAACGATACAGATGCTTTGAAAAAAGCATTACAAGAAGAAAATGTTGCAGGATTCTTAGTTGAACCTATTCAAGGAGAAGCTGGGGTATTTGTTCCAGATGAAGGATACTTAACCAAAGTTAGAGAGTTATGTACTGAAGCTGGAGTATTGTTTATCGCTGATGAAGTTCAAACTGGAATTGCGCGTACGGGTAGAATTTTAGCATGTGACCACGAAAACGTAAAACCTGACATTCTAATCTTAGGAAAAGCTATTTCAGGAGGAGTTTATCCAGTATCAGCTGTATTGGCAGATGATCATGTAATGGGTGTTATCCAACCTGGTCAACATGGTTCTACATTTGGTGGAAACCCATTGGCTGCGAGAGTTGCAGTTGCTGCACTTGAAGTAATCGAAAATGAAGGTTTAGCTGAAAATGCTGAAAAAATGGGGCAATTGTTCCGTAAAGAAATGAACCGCATCATTGACAACACGGACTTAGTAACTAAGGTACGTGGAAAAGGATTGTTGAATGCAATTTTGATCAACGATACTCCAGAAAGCACCACTGCTTGGGATATGTGTATGGCAATGAAAGAAAATGGTTTAATCGCTAAACCTACGCACGGTAACATTATCCGTTTTGCTCCACCATTGGTGATGAATGAAGAAGAAATGATGGAATGCGTTGCGATTATTGAAAAAACAATTACTGAATTTAAAAAGTAGTTTTCAAACTCTAAATATTAGGAAAAGCTGACTGAGAAGTCAGCTTTTTTTGTTTGGAAAAGTTTACCTTTTTTATAGTTAGTTTACTTCTTTATTAAATATCAGTCTGTTTATATTTAACTTAGCCATCCGAATCAATATTGAAAACGAATTTACTGCGCACGGAGGGAAATAATTATCCTTCTTGAAAACTTTCATTTTTCAATTATGATTCTTTTTTTGTAAAATATAATTCGAAATTATTTTAGATAAATGGCACTTTTTTCAACAATTAGGAATGGCTAAAAACCTCTATGGAAATGAATGTCTTAAAAACTATAAAAGAATGAAATTGAAAACGACAGCTTACATAGCTATGACAATGATCATAATGACAGCATGTTCTGCTAACAATGATGAACATGATGCCTCAGGTTCGTTTGAAGCCACGGAAATTATTATTTCTTCTGAAGCAAATGGAAAGATAGAGTACCTATCAATTGAAGAAGGCCAAAAGCTTGAAGAGAATCAACATGTTGGTTTAATAGATACAACACAGCTTTATCTGCAAAAAATGAACTTGTTTTCTAATTCAGAAGGGGTACAAAATTCTTCTTTAAGAAACCAAATCGTCTCTTTAGAAAGGGAAAAAGAACAGGCTTTGAAAACTTTAAAGGAAAATGAGACAAGCAGTAAAAAACTAGAGGGCATCAATAAAGCGATAGAAAAGTTACAAAAACAACTTGCTGAAGACCTTTCCAAACTACAGAAAAAAAGTGAAAACATTTCTAATCAAAGTTCGTCTTTAGAAATCCAAATGGCACAAATTGAGTATGGTTTAAAAAAATCAAACATCATTAGTCCAATTGCGGGAACAGTACTCACAAAGTATGCTCAAGCAGGCGAATTGGCAAACATGGGGAAACCATTATTTAAAGTGGCAGACATCAACGATATGACTTTACGTTTATACGTAACCAATGACCAACTTGCAACACTTAAACTCAATGATACTATTCAAATATTCGTAGATCAATCTAAAAATAATAAAAAAACTTACAACGGTGTAATTACATGGATTTCAGATAAATCAGAATTCACACCGAAAACAATTCAAACTAAAAATGAAAGAGCAAATTTGGTTTATGCTATAAAAGTATCAGTGAAAAATGATGGATATTTAAAGATAGGAATGTATGGTCAAGTAAAGTTTGAATCTCAATAAGGGCTTTATAAATTAATGACAACTATGATTCGAGTTAATGACTTAAGAAAAAACTATCACTCTCAATCCTCCAATAAATTTGCAGGTATTGGAAGTAAAGACAATATTGAGGAAGGTCTTTCATTTTCTGTTTCAAAAGGTGAGGTTTTTGGTGTAATTGGACCAGATGGAGCAGGGAAAAGCACACTTTTTAGGATCTTAACGACATTACTTCTCCCAGATTATGGAACCGCATCAATGAATGGATACGATGTCGTGAAAGATTACAAGTACATCAGACAGAACATTGGATATATGCCAGGTAAATTCTCACTTTACGAGGATTTAAGTGTAGAAGAAAACTTAAAGTTCTTTGCTACTGTTTTCGATATAAGTATTGAAGAGAATTACAGTCTTATCAAAAACATCTATGATCCAATTAAGCCCTTCAAAAAAAGAAGGGCGGGTGCACTATCAGGTGGAATGAAACAAAAACTGGCATTGTCTTGTGCATTGATTCATAAACCTAAAGTTTTAATATTAGATGAACCTACGACAGGACTAGATCCAGTCTCTCGCAAGGAACTTTGGGACATGCTCAAAAAGTTGAAAAACGAAGGAATTACCGTATTGGTTTCTACAGCTTATATGGATGAGGCAAATCTTTGCGATAGAATTGCATTGATGGGCGAAGGTGAATTCATCGCTATAGACACGCCAGCCAATGTCATTGCCAATTATAAAGAAATACTTTGGTCTGTCAGTGGCGATAAAATGGCGCTTATGCTAAAAGATTTACGCATGTACCCAGAAGTGAAAACTATCTTTGCGTTTGGAGACACACATCACATAACAGTCAGCGAAAACTTAAAGAAAGAGGAATTAAAAAACCACCTCATCGAAAAAGGTTACATGCAGCTGAAGATTCAAAAAATCACCCCTACTGTAGAAGATTGTTTTTTGGCATTAACCCATAAAAGGCAATAAAGATGGAAAGCGATAACATAATTGAAGTTTCTAACCTGACCAAAAGATTCGGTCAATTCACTGCTGTTAACAATATTAATTTTAATGTAAAAAAAGGAGAAATTTTTGGCTTTTTAGGGGCGAATGGTGCAGGTAAAACTTCTGCTATTCAAATGCTGATTGGATTAAGTAAACCAACATCAGGTTCAGGAACTATTGCGGGTTATAATATCATATCTGAAAGTGAAGACATTAAAAAGAACATTGGGTACATGAGTCAAAAATTCTCTCTGTATGAAGATTTAAAGGTATGGGAGAACATCCGTTTATTTGCAGGTATTTACGGAATGAAAAGTAAAGAAATCAAATCCGGAACAGATACACTTTTAAAAAATTTAAACTTTGAAAATGAAAGAAACACTTATGTAAAGTCATTGCCTTTAGGTTGGAAACAAAAGCTTGCATTTTCAGTGGCCATTTTTCATAATCCTAAAATCGTTTTCCTGGATGAACCTACAAGTGGTGTTGATCCAGCAACGAGAAGACAGTTTTGGGAGATGATTTATGAAGCGTCTTCAAAAGGAATAACTGTTTTTGTAACCACACACTATATGGATGAAGCAGAATACTGCGACCGTGTATCAATTATGGTGGATGGAGAAATAATTGCATTGGATACCCCTGAAAATCTTAAAACCACCTATAATACAAATACTATGGATGAAGTTTTTCGTGGACTGGCAAGAAAAGCCATAAGAAACATATAGTTTATATTAGAGAATAACTTAAGACAAAATACAATGAAACAATTTAAAGCATTCGTAAAGAAAGAGTTTTACCATATCCTAAGGGATAGAGGTACTTTGCTTATTTTACTTGGAATGCCAATTGTTCAGATATTGATCTTTGGATTCGCAATAAATATGGAGGTGAAAAACATCAAAATCGCCATTTATGAACCTCAAGCGGACAGTTATACTCAAGGTATTCAATCAAGAGTTAAAGCCAATCCTTATTTTATTTTAAAATCAGAGGCTCCAAAGTCTATGCATGAAGTTGAAGAGTTACTTAGGAAAGGAGAAATAGATATGGCACTCATTTTCCCTAACAAGTTTCACGATAATTTAGTTCATTCAGGAACTTCACAAATACAAATCATAACAGACAGTTCGGATCCGAATGTCGGAAGTATTTCAAGTAATTACATGAGGGCCATTATCGGTGAACAGCAAGTCGAGTGGATGAAACTGCAAGACATTCCTTATGAGATAAATATCACGAGTAAACTTCAATACAATCCTGAATTGAAATCAGCATATACTTTTGTTCCTGGAATTATGGGCTTGGTATTAATGATAATTTGTGCAATTATGACGTCCGTTTCAATTGTTCGTGAAAAAGAAATGGGAACCATGGAAGTTCTTTTGGTGTCTCCTTTAAACTCATTAACAATCATACTTTCCAAAACTGTTCCTTATTTATTTCTATCCATTATAAACCTTGCAACCATTCTGTTGCTTTCATTTTTTGTACTCAAAGTCCCCATCAATGGCAGCTTGCTATTATTGGTTTTAATATCTGTTCTTTTCATATTTTTATCCCTGTCAATAGGAATGTTAATTTCTACGTTAGTCCAAACACAAGAGACAGCAATTATTATTTCAGGAATTGGACTTCTTCTTCCTGTACTCTTGCTTTCTGGTATGATATTCCCAATCAGTAATATGCCCGTAATACTGCAATGGCTGTCTGCAATTGTTCCTGCACGATGGTTCATTGACGCTGTAAGAAAAGTGATGATACAAGGTCTCGGCTATACAGCTGTAGCAAAAGAGGTGTTCATTCTTGCAGGAATGACCTTTGGTATTATTGTATTCAGTATTCGTAAAATTAAAATCCGTTTGGAATGAAGACACTTAAATATCTTGTCGAAAAAGAGTTTAAACAGATATTGAGAAACCCAATCATTCCAAACATGATGGTTTTTTTCCCAATATTGGTTTTATTGATATTTCCATGGGCCATAAGTTTTGAAGTAAAAAATATAAAAATCAACATTGTTGATCAAAGCAAAAGCTCCTACTCTCAACGTTTAATCCATAAAATTGATGCCTCATCCTACTTCATTCTAAATGACATTACTGACAATTATGAAGCTTCCTTGTTGGATATGGACAATTCGCGCTGTGATGTTATTCTTGTAATTCCTTCCGCCTTTGACAAAAATTTAATGAAAGAGCAAAAGGCAGATGTTTCAATTATTGTCAATGCTGTAAACACAACACAAGGCCTATTAGGAAACAGCTATTTAACAGAGATTGTTGCTGACTTCTCTTCTGATTTGCGCTATGAAATTATGCCCATTTTAAAAACACAAAACGCGCATAATTTAGAAGTTCTTCCTCAGTATTGGTATAACCCTACATTAGATTATAAAGTATTTATGTTGCCTGCATTCATTGTGTTAATGATTACCCTAATTTGTGGGCTTCTTCCTTCTTTAAATATCGTTTTAGAAAAAGAAATAGGTACAATTCAACAAATTAATGTATCTCCTGTAAGCAAAATGAATTTCATTATTTCTAAGGTCATCCCCTACTGGATTATTGGTATCATCATCCTAACAATATCAATACTTATGACATGGCTCATCTATGGATTATATCCTGTTGGAAGCATGTTTGCTCTTTATATAACAGCTTTCATTTTTATTCTGGGCATCACAGCTGTAGGAATCGTTATTTCCAACTATTCAAGCACGGTTCAGCAATCCATGCTTTTAGCAATGTTCTTTATTCTTATAATTATATTGCTCAGTGGAATGTTTACTCCTGTTACAAGCATGCCGATATGGGCCCAAGCAATTGCGTATGCAAATCCACTCACTCACTTTATCGAGGTGATGCGATTGATTTATCTAAAAGGCAACTCATTCAGAGATTTACTTCCACAAACTGGAGTATTGGTCATATTTATGTTTGTTTTTAACGCTTGGGCAGTCTTAAGCTATAAGAAAAGTAATTGATAAGTGTAAATCACTCCTTTAATTCATCCTATTTTAAGAACTGAATTGTCTTCAAGAATATCTATTTGCGATTACACACAATTGATGTTAAATTAAATCAATTGATTAATCCCTACCTCTAAAATCTAAGAATTCTTTACTACATTGTAAGACATACAACTCACTACATGTCAAAATCAAATTCCATTTTAAACCGCACCAAGTCCTTTTTCGCCGAAATTGGTGATATGGCCTATTTTGCTGGTCGATTTTTTAAGGAAGTATTCAAACGACCCTTTGAATTTAGTGAACTTATAAAACAATGCTACAACGTTGGAATCCGTTCCTTATTTTTGGTTGTAGTGACTGGATTTATTATCGGTTTAGTATTTACATTGCAATCTCGTCCCACCTTAACAGAATTCGGAGCAGTTTCGTGGATGCCCAATATGATCGGTGTTTCTATCATTCGAGAAATTGGACCTGTAATCATTGCTCTTATTTGTGCTGGAAGAATTGGCTCAGGAATGGGAGCTGAATTGGGTTCTATGAAAGTAACCGAACAGATTGATGCTATGGAGGTTTCAGGTACAAACCCATTTAAATACTTAGTGATTACACGAATCTTAGCCGTTACTTTAATGCTGCCCTTATTGGTCATTGTTGGAGATGCTGTAGCGTTACTCGGTTCTGCAATGGTGGAAAACTTAAAAGGAGGAGTGTCCTATATGCTTTATTTTAATATGGCTTTTAGTTCGTTGAGCTTTGCCGATGTACTTCCTGCAGTTGTAAAGACCGTTATGTTTGGTTTTGCAATTGGACTGGTAGGGACATACAAAGGATACAATTGCAGCAAAGGTACAGTTGGCGTTGGAGAAGCTTCAAACTCTGCTGTAGTGTACGCTTCGATGTTGGTATTTGTTATTGACTTTATTGCAGTATTTGTTTCTGACATATTTTTTGAAATCTAAATGGAAAACGAAAAACGAAAAATAGTACTTGAATTAAAAAACATTCACAAGAGCTTTGGTGACAATCATGTAATCAAAGGATTTAGCTTGAAACTTTACGAAGGAGAGAACCTTGTAATTATGGGGAAATCAGGTTCGGGAAAATCTGTAATGGTGAAATGTATTGTTGGTTTGCTACAGCCTGATAAAGGAAGTATTACCATTAAAGACCAGGACATTATTACGATGGGACAAAAGGAGTTGGATTTCTTAAGAACTGAAATCGGATTTTTATTTCAAGGAAGTGCCCTCTATGACTCAATGACTGTGCGGGAGAATTTAGAATTTCCGTTGCGTCGTCATAAAGATAAAGTCAAAGACTTTAAAGGAACGGAGGAGTCTGTAAAGCAAGCATTGGAAAGTGTAGGATTATTAGAATCTATTGACAAGATGCCAGCAGAACTTTCGGGAGGAATGCAGCGAAGGGTGGCTTTGGCACGAGCTTTAATCTTAAAACCCGAAATCATCATGTATGATGAACCCACAACAGGTTTAGATCCGATCACATCAAATGAAATCATTCAATTGATGCGCAGCATTCAGAAAGAATACAACACTTCATCACTGATCATTACGCACGATGTGGATTGTGCAAGGGTAATTTCGAATCGAATCATATTGCTGGTCGATGGAATCAATTATGCTGAGGGGACTTATGAAGAACTTTCAACCTCAGATGATCCACAGACAAGAGCATTTTTTAAAAATTAATTATCATGGGGAAATCAAATTCACAAAAAATAAAAGTAGGTATTTTCGTAATTGTAGGAACTGTTCTGCTCATTACTGCTCTATATTTTATAGGTAAACAACAGTATTTGTTCAGCAGGAATATCGAAATGTATGCTGTTTTTGAAAATGTGAATGGCCTTCAAAAAGGGAATAATGTACGCTATTCAGGAATTAATATTGGAACAGTTAAAAACATCGAAATGACTGAAGGTGGTTTAATTACTATTCAAATGTCTGTGGAAGAAAAAACAGCGAAGTTCATCACTAAAAATGCTGAAGCCTCTGTTGGATCGGATGGATTAGTTGGAAGTATGGTTGTCAACATCAACCCTGGAAAAGACAAACAAAAAGGTAAAGTTGCTGATGGGGATACCATTCAATCTTTCAACCAAGTCAGTACCGACGATATGATGAAGACGCTAAACAAGACCAATGAAAACGCAGCCATATTATCTGCCGATTTATTAAAAATCACTCATGAAATATTAGAAGGAAAGGGTACTGTTGGAACATTGATCAATGACACTGTTATGGCACAAGACATTCAACAGTCGATTTTAGAATTGAGAAAGACAACTGAAAACGCAAGCTTGGCGATGACAAAAATCAATACAATTATTGCGAAAATCAATTATGATGAAAGTGCAGCTGCAGTAATTCTAAGTGACACTGCCGTTGCGAATCAAATCAGGGATGTTTTCGAGAACCTTGAAAAGTCCAGTGAAGAAATACACAGCTACATCAACGAAATAAAAGATGGAAAAGGTGCAATCAATCATTTAACGCAAGATGAAGAGTTGGTTCGTGAAATAGATTCCACGATGATTTACATCAAGCAAGCAGCTGACAAATTAGATCAAAACATGGAAGCCCTGAAGCACAACTTCTTATTCCGTGGGTATTTTAAAAAGCAAGACAAGAAAGCGAAAAAGGAAGCTAAATTGAATGATGAATGATGAATTAGGGGAATTACGAATTGGAGAGAATTACG
>Ga0079223_10002173_pt1 | contig 12075 bp, 8 predicted proteins | sample Stecom2011_FD_75072 | JGI IMG/M metagenome (GOLD analysis project Ga0079223, IMG submission 75072) | Agricultural soil microbial communities from Utah to study Nitrogen management - Steer compost 2011 | ecosystem: Environmental > Terrestrial > Soil > Agricultural land | place: USA: Utah...
AGATTTTTAATCATGGTTTTAAGATTTTTAGTTTTACCGGTGGTTGAAGTGTCAGATTTATTACCACCCAAAGTAACCAATATGATTTAAGCATTCCAAAATACAATTTGGAATTATATGGATATGGTTTCGGAATATAATTGCCTCTGACCTGATAAGACTGGGTAATTTGTGAGAAGGCTAGAATAACAACTCAGAAATAACCGCGAGTCAAGCCCCTCTCTTGTAAAAAATGTAATCCGTAACAATCGGTGCAATCCCGATTTGTCTTAAATCCGATATGATTTGACCCTTGTGATGACTAAAATAATTTACAACATGAAATAGAATCTCCTGTATCGAATTGCTAAACTCAATGCCCTTTGAATTGGTGTAAACTATCTTATCATCTAATTCGCGATCATTCAATATGCCTCTTGTATCGTTATAATTTTCATCATCGATAAGCTTACATTCCTTCAACGAATGGTTCTGGAATACACCTACCGATTGTTTTCCGATTATCCGCGCATTCCATATTTGATGGGCATTTATTGAATGCGAAACAAGTGGAATCGTCCGTTCCGATAAAATGCTTTCGTTTGCGATAAGCTGATCAATCAGTTTTTGGTTAAAGTGATTGTGGTATTCGAATATGTCCTTAAAAAACGCTTTCATTTCGGTGGTTTTAATTGGTTTATAAAACTTCTATTACAATAGACGCTAAAACACCGAAAAGCGTATGCCATTCTTATAAACACCCTTCACCATTCGGGTTTTAACTTTTATCTAAATCATTCAAAGTCAAAATATACTTATCAATATAAAGCTGTCTTTCTTTGAACTTATACTGCTGGATAAATCGCGGATGCTCCAGTATTTTCAACTCGCCAAAAAGCTTAGCCTCCTTGTTTAATTTCTTAATAAAATCACCGTTTTTTTTACCCAGCACATATACGGTCGAAGTATCGAGCCCTAAGCTGATGTGCTCTTTCAAAGAGTAAATCATATATTCTTTTACCATTTCAAAAAGGCGTTTGTCGTCATAGTAATTGGCATTTAACCATTTGCCATCCTTGGTTTGACGAACTATGGCCAAAGGAAATGGCGAGTTGATATAAAACTGCTCATAGAATCGGTTCACTCCGCCGTACTCCGCAATCATATCGTACATAAATACCGACGATACTTCGTGCGTATAGGCAGACTCCATTTTGATTCCGCACACGCTTTCGAGCCTTTTGGTATCTGTAAACGGCACACCGGTAACGCCGGCACCTTTGCGGCTCGGGTTTATGCCGACAATAAATTGACGGCGATTTAAATCGTTGTAAAACTTTTGATAAAACTCTTTGGTAACCACTTTGGTTTCGGGATTTTCAAGAAATGGATTGATCACCTGAAAACCTTGAGGTAGCTTCCCGGTAAACTCCAGGCTATTATTGAATTCAATGACTTTATCGCCAAAGCTTTTTGATGCCATAACTATGTTTAATTCCTCCGATCTACAATTAATTACGGAGGGGTTGAATTACTTCGCCCAAAATACTACTTCTTTGGCTCAATGCCCACCAGGCGCCTCCCTTTTTCGAGACGAAGTGAGAATTTCCATTTTGCTCTCAATCAATGTCGAAGATTGCAAACAATCTCACTAAAACAAAAAAGCCGACTCTCTCAAGTCGGCTATTAATATTTCTATTTCTTCTGATATTACTTCTCTCTAATCACTTTAAAGGTCGAATTGCCTTTGGTTCCGCTTACGCGAATAAAGTAAATACCTGAAGCGTATGATGATAAGTCCATGCGTATTGATTCTGTTTGGGATACCGCAACTGAATTTAATACACGACCACTTACATCGTACAATTGAATCAAGTCAATTCCCGAACCGGCTTCCATATTCATATTCAACTCACCGGATGTTGGGTTGGGAAAAACATTGATTTGGTATGGGTTCGCTTCTGCAAATCCAAATACATCCTCTTCAAAACATATTTCCAGACTCCATTCGTTAAATAAACCACCGGCACCTGTCTGTGAATCTTCTAATTCGAGAATCCAAGTTCCGAATGCATTTTCGCCGGCAAAGGCTGAGAGAGGTTCTAATGGCGCATAAATAAAACCTGTAGTTGGCGGGCAGTCTATTTCAGCAATTCCGCCATCGGCAAATGAAAGATCGAAGTCATTGTCGTTACCACATACTTGGGCAAAAAGTTCAACCACAGTTCCTGAAGGGCTAACAAGTCGTGCGCTAAGATCGCCAACACGGTTATGGGTTCCAGCCAGTCCCGATACCGCCACACTTGTTAATTCTCCTGAAAAAACAACATCTATTTCTGAGCTATATACTGCCGGTGCAGATGAGATACTCATAGGCAAGTCGCCGGCTTGATCTAGATAGCATGTAGTGGTAATCAATGAGTATACTTCAGATACTGTTTCTGCACATTCATTATCCATTCGAACACGCCAGTATACCGTTTCGACAGGTGGAAGTCCATCATAAGTATAAGTAGTGTCGCTTCCGGTTTCAGCGCTTACAATCATTTCTATAAATCCGGGGTCGGAAGAAATATCAATCTCATATACGGCCGAAGGAGAAGGGTCTTTTGCCCACTTAAATGTTACTATTGAAGATGCTGCAGTCTCATTATCACCCGGAGTCAATAGATCGACAGAAGCCGGGTTATTGTCATTTATACTTGTTTGGATTCCGAGGTTATAAACCAAATTGTCGTCGGCTTCGCCGTTTACAAACCAAGTAAAAACACCGAGCGGGCTCGCCTCTGTTGAAGTAATCGAAACTTGGGTAGATTCACCGGGCATGATCACCTCAGGGTCAAAACTTACGGTCACACCTTCGGGCAAATTAGATGCATGTACAGTAATGGGGTTAGAAAATTCAAATATAGGTGTGGCAGTAACAGTAAACTCTGTCTCTGTGCCTTGGCAGTTTTTAATTTGCTCATTTTCGGAAGACAACAAAAAGCTACTACCTCCGGCTATGCAAAGTTGAAGTGCCCAACTCTCGAGCGTCCCTCCTGCCGCGTTTACCTGATCGTGCACTCTAAGGCGCCATGTACCTTGGGTGTCCTCTCCATTAAAAGCCGATAGAAGTTCCTCGGGCACGTAATTTTCTCCCGAAGTTGGTGGACAGTCAATCTCGCTTGCTGAAGCCGCATCGTCGAACCCAAAATTAAAATCTTCGTCATTTCCACAAATGTTGCTTACTAAAGTTACCGTGGTACCTTGCGGACTACGAAGTTCAAACTTTAAGTCACTTACTCTAGCGTGCGTCCCCGTGATATTTAAAACATTCACATCAGTAATAGTACCGCTACTTTCTATTTCTACTGTTGAAGTAACAATTGACACATTTGATGGTATATTTTTGGGTACATCCGAGCTTTCATAAACAAAACAGGTGTGCGTAAAAAAGCTGAATGTATCTGAATAATCAGAGTCTCCACATGCTGTTGATTTGCGAACACGCCAGAAATATGTGGTTTCCGGCTCTAGTCCTAAAATATTATATGTGTTTCCCGAAATATTGGTTACATCGTTTACCATGGATTGAAAATCGGAATCGAGTGCAAGTTGAAGTTGATAAACTGCATCGGGCGATTCTGATTCCGACCATGTAAACTCCACGTCGGCTGCGACAAACTCTGCGTTGTTTTCCGGCGAAAGCAAGGTTGGTGCCGAGGCATCTACAGCATTAAAGCCGGCATGCAGTAAAACACTCCCTTCGCTCGAGTTGGCAACTCCGTTTACTAAAAGGTCTAAAACACCGCTTTCTACATTTTCGGTATTCGACAGGGTAAGCGTAGTACTAGTCCCCGGCATAATGGCCGCAGAACCAAAAATTGCCGTAAGGTTTGCGGGAACTTCTTCTAATGAAAGGTTGATGGGTTCATTAAAATCGCCCACCGCAATGGCATTGATTGTAAACACTATATCATCGCCAACACAAACATTTTGAACAGATTCGTCAGCTTGGAGATAGAACCCGTCAACAATACCATTAATTGTAAAACTGTTGTTCGAAATATCAAAGAAAGTACCGGCTGCATTCATTACCATTATTCTTGCCGAAGTCGTTGTGTAGTTGGGCACCTGGATTTCCAGCTCTCCATTATTGGGCACATTTTCTGCCACCAGGATCGGATAGCTCGCCCCACCATTTACCGAAAGGAAAACATCAACAAATTCGCAAGCAATGGGTTCAAGATTGGTATTTGCCACATCCCAAGTCACAGTTTGATCTGTAAAGGCGTTCCAACTTATTCCTGTAGAGCTGGGATAAGTTACTGTAAATGGTCCCGCCTCAGCAACAAAATTAACTGTTGTGTTATCATACTGGGTACATCCACCACCAGGGGCATTATCGCGCACTGACACCCTGAAATTCATGGTACGAGCTATCGACGGCAGCCTCTCCCAGGTTTGGCTTTGCGACGCAGCAAGCGACGGCAATCGTGGAAAATATCGGGTAGGCAAAGTGTCGGGACTAAACGACCGAAAATTAGGTCCTGCCGTAGCACTTGCCGACGGCGGCTGTGTTGAAATTTGATTGTTCATCTGTTCCCAAGAATAGGTGAGCACATTATCTTCATCGCCATCGGTGGCAACAGCAGTAAGTGCAAATGGCGTAGAAATTGGTACGTACACGTTTACCGGTACGGATTCAATTTCAGGAGAAACGTTAACCAGCGCTGTAGATGTTCCACATGAATGCCCGTTTATTTCCGTCCCTATCTCACCCATGCTTACACCATGGAAATAATCGTCGCTATTAAAAGTTATATTTGGCGAACATATTCCGGCGTATGCCATAATGGTCGAGCCGCTTCCGGGCTCCATGGCCGTTGAGTTATTTCTATTTCCTTGACACGAATTGTTAAATGTGTGGTTGGCCCCAAATTGGTGTCCCATTTCGTGGGCTACATAATCTATATCGAATGCATCGCCAATAGGTGCCCCACTTCCGGTTACACCTGCCCCTTTTTGCGAGCTACACACTACGCCCAGTCCGGCAAGGCCACCACTGTTAGTCCCAAAAACATGACCTATATCGTAGTTTGAAAAGCCTATATTTGTGTTAAGAACACCGAGATTTTGACTAATCATTGCGCCCGGGCTACCATTCGTAAAGGGGTCTGTACTCGGATTAACATATACTACTTCTGAGTTGTTTGAAACCAGCTCCATGGTAACCGCAAAATCGCGTTCGTAAATCATGTTCACCCGATTTATAGTTGTGACAATAGCAGCCATGGCCAACGCCACTGTACCACCATGAAACTGAGTGTACTCGCCGGTTGCTGATATTGCCAACCGGTAGGTTCGCAATTCGCAAGTATTATAATCAATAGATGCTGACGCAGATTCTGTTTCGTCAGGAGTATATTTAGATTCCACCCCCTCTACTAAACATTCAGCGGTTTTTGTAACAACGTATTCCGATCGCGAGTAAAGCACATACGACTCGGTATCGCCTTCAAATAAAGGATCGATAAAAATCGTTTCATGACCCGGGATCCGAAACATGGCGTATAAACCTTTGGGCGAAATATCAAATTTGCCCCAGGTACTATTACTTTCCGTTGAGACTAGTGTGTATGATTTAATTTCAGGAAACTCGGCTTTTAAGCCCGCACTCATTGTAGTATTGTCAACGAGTTTAAAACGCATAAAACTGTTATTTTCAACCGGCAATTCGAGGATATATCCCGCTCCCTGATTTTGAATCTCGTTGTATATCGCTTGATAATCGGCTGTAAAATAAGCTCCCCCACGTGTTTGTATTAGTGGATTCTTCGCGGTTTTTGATTCTAAGGCGTTTTGGGTTGTGGGTTTCCAATATCCATTGGCGGAAGCCGAAACTTGAACGGTAAACAAAATGGAAAATACAGTGATTGTCAGTAACGACAACGGAATGCGGTAGATCTTTTTCATATATTGGATTTATATCGTGTGTAAAAGTACATTTCTAATGACGGGTAATTTTGTCTGAATCCGGATTGACGTATGAGAAATTCTTCAAATCATGGATTCCAATACACCCTTGAATCAAATTGTCAATCGCGCGGCCTCAACCTGCCGATAATTTGTACAACCTCCTTTTGGTCCTCGTCAGAGAGTTCAAATTTTGGCACTTCTTTGGGACCATCACCAGGAAACTCTTCATCGGGAATTTCATACTGCATGATATAGACATAAGCGTATTCAAGCATAGGCATATCCATCATTAAGTCCCCCCGTATAAAGCGAATGTGGTCAGTTCGTTTTTTATATCCGTTAAATATGGTGGGTAGTACTGAATTTCCTCTGCTGTATAGTCCTTGAAAGGCTGTGAGACTAACTATAGCGTTTGAGTCGCTAGCAAGCACAATCAGCTCGTCATCACTTGCGATACGCATAAATTCCTGCTTGCGCAGAAAGGCAGAGTCCACATATTGCTGTCGTGCTATTCGCTCGGTACCGATGTAATTATCACGGGCAATTTGCTGCCGCAGATTTTCTATTTTATTGCTCAGTTGGTTCGTATCTTGATCTGAATTGCCAAGCTTATGTTTAGAATTACAAGCGGAAAAAACCCCTATCAAAAATGCAAATAGAAGCATTGCTCCTATAGCTTCACTCCTTGGATTCTTACCTCTTTTTTTTAGCTTTGCCCTCACGTGTTAATTCATGTTTAAATTCGCAAATATGCCTGTTTTTATCCACTTCGCCAATTTGATTATTCCCAAAGCTATCGTTCGAGCCAAGTATCCGGGAGGAATCGATGGGTTTTTAAAAGAAAACGACTTCACAGGTAAAAACCACAACCAAGAAGACGATGAATTGTTCGTGATTTCGCGAAAATTCGTACACGAATTTGATTTGGGAATGTTGATCAAAAAAGGGTTTGATTACGATAAAAAGGCTCATTTTTCAAATGACTTTGTGCTTCTTCCATTTAAAGGAAAGGCGCCGTGGTCAGTAGATTGGCTAGAAACTAACGGGGTATTTGCATGGCATAAAGATACCCATCCCGATTTGGTAAAACGCGCTAATTTTATTGCACACGAAGTTGATGCAGAAATGGCTGAGCGAAGTGCGCAGCTCGGGGTCAATCTATTGAGCCCGATACGTTTGGATCAAAGTAACTATTATCAAAGTTAAGTTCTGCGGGGCTTCCTGCTTATCAGCTTATTACGTTGATTATCGTAGCTTAATCATTCCACTTAAAATCAAAATGTGCTTCCTGTTTTATTACATCTAGCTGTGATAAGGGCAAGGCTTTATATGAACTTGATGGAATCGACCAAAATACAATCAGGGTCATATCCGGCTCTATACCTTCAACCAAGTCAATGTCAATAGTAAACTTTTGTTTGGGATAAATATCTTGGGGAACAACACCGCTCACGAAAATCATCTTTTCAACCAATCCGTCAGTAAATTTAATAGCGTGATCAATACCTTTATCGATATTCCACGGAATTTCATATTTGGTACGATAATAAACTAAGCCGTCATTTTTTATCCTTTTAGGACGCGAAAAATACACTTCTCTCCAATCAGTTATTCCCTGAGCTTTGACTGTGGCCCGCACATAACTCTCTGAATATACATTGCCTACAATTTTAAGCTGAGCATTCGAGTTTATTGCACAAACCAATATAGTGCAGAACGGTACAACAATTTTTAAAATCGCTTTCATAATGTGGATTAATCCCTATTTACATATCGCCTATACTCTACCTGTGCTGACACTTAGTTGTAAGCCCGCAACCAATTGCGTTACTTCTGCTTCTGCATTATTGTGATTGTTTTTTGTAAATATAATCGTTATGGCCATCTTAAAGTGCTCACGCAAATTAATGTATAAACACTTTAATGTTAGCTAAATACAATACTCTAATCATTTAATCCGAAAAGTTGGGGCAGCCTACCAACTTGATCTTTGATTTTGTTTTTTAAACAAATACCCAATTAAAAGCCTTATAGAAACCAGATCTCGCCGGATGACCTTCGAAAATTGAATGGTGCTTTATTTTTATTCGGTGAAAAATTTCGTCATTTTTATAACAATAATTTCGTTCCTTAATAGCGACACCTACTATCACTATGGATAAAGCGTTAAAGCAAGAACTCAAAGAAATATCTCAGGACTTAGCAGTTACACCGTTTTCGGAAAAACCTGCTGTTGAATTTGACTATAACACCTATCCCCTTGCGGCTAATCAAGCATTGTATGTTATGTCATTGGCGAATGAAGAGATAATCTATCAACGCAAAATTTTTGAATTGCTCGGGTATGAAGAAGAAGAATTCAATTTTGATTTGGCATTTGATTTAATCCATAAAAAGGACTTTACCTTGGTGAAAAACATTATTAGGAACACTTTGATTTACTCGCAAACTAATGGGCTTCCTCCTGAATCGGTTTTATGTATTACTCATCGGATCCGCAAAAAAAATGGCACGTACATTCGTGTTCAAAGCATGTCGGGTGTATGCCAGAGTCCTAATACGCAATCATTTGTCCAAAACTACTGCATTCTTCAAGACATCTCATACATGGGTATGCACCTGGATGTGCAGTGGGAATGGACGAGTCCGGGTCTCAATAAAGGTGCTTATTTAAAAGCCATTCAGATAAAACCGGCAGAAATACTTACCAAGCGAGAAAATCAGGTAGTGGAGTTAATTCTCGATGGGCTCGACGGACATACCATTTCAGAGAGGTTGGGCATAAGTTATAACACCGTTAAAACCCACCGCAAAAATATTTTTCAGAAAACGCAATGCAAAAGTGTTCCTGAACTAATGAATTTTATACGGATGGGGCTATTCAGAACCAAATAATAAAATTGGAAAAGTTCGAGTATACTTTTTCGTTAAAGCCGTTTCTCCTCATTTTATTTGGCGAAAGCGGCAATACTACTTGTGTTTTAATATTAAAACCTAGCTATATCCATCTCGTAATCAATCTGTTTTATTTGTTTTTGGCTACAGCTTACTTACGTTAAACAGTTTAATTACCTTTGTGCGGCCAAAATAATGGCTGTATTAGAATTGGAATCTTTCCGGAATGTGAGCCGAAACGCCTTTTTCCGGATTGTGTTTTTTAAAAATGTTCATTAAAATTAAGAATTTTAAAATTTATCAATATGTCACAAGCACCGCGTATATTATACACAAAGACAGATGAAGCGCCTGCCTTAGCCACCCATTCATTTTTGCCTATTTTAAAAGCCTTTACAGATACTGCAGGTGTAAAAGTTGAAACACGCGATATTTCTTTGGCTGCGCGAATTTTAGCGGCATTTCCCGATAAGTTATCGCCTGAGCAGCGCGTGGACGATGCCCTTGCTGAGCTTGGTGAAATTGCCAAAACGCCCGAGGCCAATATTGTAAAGCTTCCCAATATCAGTGCGTCAATTCCACAATTAAAAGCCGCTATTTCAGAGCTTCAGGAAAAAGGTTATGATATTCCGTACTATATGGAAGATCCCGAAACAGACGAAGAGCGCGATGCCAAGGCACGATACGACAAGATAAAGGGAAGTGCTGTAAACCCGGTACTTCGTGAGGGTAATTCAGACCGTCGCGCACCAAAAGCTGTAAAAGAATATGCACGTAAGCACCCGCACTCGATGGGTGCCTGGAGCAAAACCTCAAAAACAGAAGTTGTGAGCATGGATCATGGCGACTTTTATGGAACAGAGATCTCTAAAACCATGGCCGAGGCAACGAATGTTGATATTGTTTGGGTAGATGACGAAGGTGACCAGCATATTCTGAAAAAAGGACTGGCTTTGCAAAAAGGCGAAATTATAGATGGCTCAGTAATGAGCAAAAAAGCACTGGTTGAATTTTTAGAAGCGGCCAAAGCTGAAGCCAAAAAAGAGAACATATTGTTCTCGATTCATCTTAAAGCGACGATGATGAAGGTTTCAGACCTGATAATTTTCGGACACGCTGTAACTGTTTACTTTAAACAGCTTTATACTAAGCACGCTGAATTATTTGCTAAATACGAGGTAGATCCCAATAACGGATTTGGAGACTTGCTTTCAGCAATCGAAAACATCCCGGAGGTAAAACGTCACGAAATACAAGGCGATATTGCCAAGGCCTATAACGATGGTCCCGATTTGGCAATGGTAGATTCTGACAAAGGCATTACCAACCTTCACGTGCCGAGCGATGTAATTGTCGACGCTTCGATGCCGGCTATGATTCGCAGTTCAGGTAAAATGTGGAATAAAAAGGGAAAGCTTCAGGATACTTTAGCGGTAATTCCAGACCGTTCGTATGCCGGCGTATTTCAGGAAACTATCACCTTTTGCAAAAAGAATGGAGCCTTTGATCCACAAACTATGGGAAGTGTTTCGAATGTAGGACTTATGGCGCAAAAAGCCGAAGAATACGGGTCGCACGACAAGACTTTTGAAATATCCGGAAAAGGAAAAGTAATTGTTCGCACCGAAGCCGGTGACATACTTATGACGCATGATGTGGAGGCCGGCGATATCTGGAGAATGTGCCAGGTTAAGGATGCTCCTATCCGCGACTGGGTAAAATTGGCAGTAAATCGTGCACGCGCGACCGGAGTTCCAACCATATTTTGGTTAGACCCAAAAAGGGCTCACGATATTGAACTCATAGCAAAGGTTAATACATACTTGCCGAAGCACGATACAAAAGGGTTAGATATTCGTGTAATGTCGCCCATCGAGGCAACAAAGTTTTCGCTACAACAAATCAAAGACGGAAAAGATACCGTTTCTGTAACCGGAAACGTATTGCGCGATTACCTTACCGACCTTTTCCCTATTTTGGAACTTGGTACCAGCGCAAAGATGCTTTCGATTGTTCCGTTGATGAACGGTGGTGGACTCTTTGAAACAGGTGCAGGTGGTTCTGCACCCAAGCACGTACAGCAATTTGTGCAGGAAGGACATTTACGTTGGGATTCACTGGGCGAGTTTTTGGCACTGACTGCTTCTTTGGAGCATTTAGGAAACTTTGCCAACAACCAACGTGCAATTATTCTGGGTGAGGCGCTTGACTCGGCTAGTGGTAAATACCTCGACACCAACAAATCTCCTTCCAGAAAAGTTAATGAACCGGATAACCGAACCAGCCATTTCTATTTGGCAATGTACTGGGCAGAAGCATTGGCAGAGCAAGACAAGGACAAAGAGCTTAGTAAATTCTTTGCGGAGGTTGCAGACCGGCTTAAAGCAAGTGAAGATAAAATCAATGCTGAGTTAATTGCCGCCCAAGGCAGTCAGGTTGATATTGGAGGGTATTACAAGCCTTCGGATAAATTAATAGATGAGGCGATGCGCCCGAGCCCAACGCTGAATGAAATTTTAAATTTTAAATCTGTAGCTGCCGGGATTTAAGTCTAAATCGAAACCACAGAAAGGATTAATTGATCAAAGGTGTGTCGATGAGAAATCACGACGCACCTTTGGTGGTTAAATAGGGTAAATATCTATTAGATTGTATAATCAAAGTATTGCATAGAACCAAGCCACCAATTTGTTGTAAAATCAAACCAATTCGCCCCTCGGGTGTTATATGCCTTACAATTAGTTTTATTAGATTTCTTAATTGCAATCAGTTCATTCCCAAAAGCACATATAATGGTTTATAATTTTACAAAAATGCTATGAGTAAAAAGTTGACTTATGAGCAATTAGAAGAGAAAGTAGCAGAGCTTAAAAAAGAAAACAAACTCATAGAAGCAAAAATAGCCAGCTTAATTTCTCGACACAAATCCAAAGCGATAGAGCGAAAAACAGATTTACGTATTGCCCAGTTGAGTAAAGCACTCGATAAACTATCAACCTATGTTTTCATAAAAGATCTTGAAGGGCGTTATTTATACGCCAATAAACAAACATTAAAACTGTTTAATTTAAGTGAAGAAGCAGTCTTTGGTAAAGTTGATTCTCAATTTCAGAATGCTGAAATTGCTGAACGTATTACTGAAATTGATAAGCGTGTAATACTGTATGGCGAAGATACCGAGAGAGAGATAAGCTTTTTTTTACCCGACGGTTCAGAGCGGATCTATAGAGAATTGAAAAC
>Ga0079223_10002175_pt1 | contig 12072 bp, 9 predicted proteins | sample Stecom2011_FD_75072 | JGI IMG/M metagenome (GOLD analysis project Ga0079223, IMG submission 75072) | Agricultural soil microbial communities from Utah to study Nitrogen management - Steer compost 2011 | ecosystem: Environmental > Terrestrial > Soil > Agricultural land | place: USA: Utah...
CCGCCAGCGTGCAGTATGGTCATAATAACCTCAGCGGCGGAAACACCTTCTCCCTCATGGAGTTCCACCGGAATACCACGACCATTATCTTGTACGGTGACTGATTCATCCGGATGGATAATCACGCCTATCTCAGAGCAATGGCCCGCCAGTGCTTCATCTATAGAGTTGTCCACCAACTCAAAGACCATGTGATGCAGGCCGGTACCGTCATCGGTATCACCGATATACATGCCTGGCCGTTTACGCACTGCATCAAGTCCCTTCAATACCTTGATACTGGAGGAATTGTAATCAGATTCGCTCATCTAGAGACTCCTGAAAGGTATGACGATCGCCTATACCTGCTCACCCTGTTTACTGAGGGTAATCAGGTTAAACGGACCTTATTCTTCCGTCAATTTGCCATGTTCCACGTGGAACATCTTGTATGTTGGTATATCACCATCCGGCCACAACACCCCCGGATCGGGATGTTCAATGGAGGTGACAAACACCTGGCACCCTAATGTCTGTAACTTCCTGGCCAACATTGCCCGATGATTAATATCCAGCTCGGCATTTATATCATCAATTAAAAATGTCACCTGCTTGCCCATCTCGCTCAAAACCATACCCTGAGCAATCTTCAGCAGGATAACCAGCGTCTTCTGTTGGCCGCGGGAAAATATCTCGGCCACCGGACGCCCTTGGTATTTCAACCGGATATCAGCACGGTTTGGACCATAAAGCGTATGCCCCATCCTCCTCTCCTGATCCCGGTGCGTTGCCAGAATATCGACGAGAGACTGATTTCGATCCCAACCGGGAAAGAACTCAATGCTTAAACTCTCGCTCCACTCCTCAATCATTTCGCTCAACAGCGATGTGAACGCAACTTTAAAGCGATTAAAGGTAATCTCCCTCGCTTCACTTATACGCTCACTGAGAGCTGCATACTGGGTGTCCCACACTCGAAGTAGCGCTTCGTCCAGTCTACCATTTCTGAGCATTTGATTCCGCTGTGATGTTACTCTCTGGCCTTGTTGCCAGACGGATGCAAATGAAGGTTCCACGTGGAACACTGTCCAATCAAGAAACTGACGCCGTTTGCCCGGGCTACCGGACACAATATCAAAAGCACCAGGATCAATGACAGTAACCGGCAAATGCACCGCCAGCGACGATAAGCTGCGAACGGTTTCCCCATCCACCCGCAAAGTCGTTTCTTTGCGGCCAACATCTCTGGCAATACCCACACGACGTATAAGGTGTGTTTGTCCTTCATGATCGGCCTGGGCATGGCCGCCATCAAGCCCACCAAACACGGTAAACCTTTGCGCCCCATAGCTCACTACTGCCTGATGCCTGCTCACCCGGAATGACCGTCCTAAACCAAGATAGCCGATTGCCTCAAGCAAGCTGGTTTTGCCACTGCCATTTGTTCCATACAGAAGATTAAAAGACGAACAAAAATCAACCGGCGCGGACTCAAGATTTCGAAAATGCTCAGTCTGAAGTTTAACAAGCGCCATAGAACAAACGACTCAAGACGGAAGGAAAGCAGAGGAAGATATTCAGCAACACTCAAAAAAAAGCAGCGCTACATACCCTGCAGCGCTGCCCTAGTGTACAAAAGCCAGACCACGAAGGCGACTTTCTCAATGAAGCATGCTTAAACGCTCATCCATAAACACATCCATTTCGGGAGCGAGTATATGCACGTACCGATCGAAATAAAGGAACTGTTTCAGCAGCAGTGCGAATTCCCGAGGAAAGTGCAGGCCGTGGCTCTCGCCAATTTTAACCATGTCCATCAGAATATGGTTAACATCGTCTTCAGCTTTGTCGGCCTGATATGGCACCTGATCAGGAACCATCTTGTCCATCTGCCGATAGAGCCGGCGTAAATCTTTGGCCAGTGCATCTACCTGTACCGTGTGGCGGGTGATACCAATACGTATCATGGCATCTGCCATGCCTTCAAAATTACCAACCATCACCGCGGAGATAAAATCACTGACAGCTTGCCAGGTATCCGGCTTGATTCGCCCTACAATACCGAAATCAATAAATCCGACACGGCCATCTTTCAGAACCATCAAATTGCCCGCATGCACATCCGCATGGAAAAACTCACACTGGGTCAAACTTGCAAACCAGGTGTTCATGGCAGTAATCAAGGTGTGCTCAGGATCTCGTGCATAACCCCGAATGCTCTCCAAATCTGTTAATGGTACGCCATAAAAACGCTCCATCGTCAAAACCCGGCGAGTGCTGCAATGGTCGTACACTTCGGGTACAGCGGCACCCTCATTATTCGTGTCGATCAAAAATTGGCGGAAAACTTTCAGATTGTTCGATTCCTTAATGAAATCGCATTCTTCCATCATGGTTCTCTGGATTTCCTCGACAATTCCCGACAGAGACGTCCAGGAAAGTTTAGGCGCCAGTGTCTCCAGTATCTTTGCAGCCACATAAAGGAAGTTAAGATCAGTCAGCAGAATATTCTCAACGCCCGGCTTCTGAACTTTGATAACGACATCTTCACCGGTGATCAGGCGGGCAGCATGTACCTGAGCTATGGAGGCAGAAGCGAGAGCAACGGGATCAATTTCCGAATAAACCTGATCCAGAGGCCGCTTCAGTTCATCTTTGATAATCTTCTTGATTACACTGAAGGGTAAGTTTGGTGTTTTATCCAAGCAATACTGAAACTCCTCAACATATTCCTTAGGGAAGAATGTTGGTGAGCTGGCAATAAACTGACCAAGCTTTATATAGGTAGCGCCCAAAGATTCAAACGTTTGCCGGAGCAGGCGCGGCGTAGGGGGCCTGTCTCCCATAACCCAATTGACACCCGTGCGCCCGAGAACAGACAGTGTTTGGCCAATTCTGAATGCGCCTTTGATTCCATTCGAAACGGTGCCCATTAAATACTCTCCTACAACCTCATTGGCATAACCACATACAAGCAGCGGTTATCGTTCTGTGATTCAATCAACGCACTACTGTTCGGGTTTGAAAGGGTAATTTTCACCTGTTCATCGTCCAGTGCATTCATTACGTCGATCAGATAGCCTACATTAAATCCGATCTGCAGGGATTCGCCCTGATAGTCGACCGCCAGTGCATCTTCAGCCTGTTCCTGATCCGGATTATTGGCAAACACCTGTAGTTCATTAGAGGTCAGATTCAAACGGACGCCACGGATATTTTCGTGGGACAGAATGCCTGCCCGCTGCAAGGTATTTTTAAGGGTAATGCGATCTGCCAGTATTACCTTGTCACCCCCACGGGGAATAACCCGGTTATAGTCCGGAAACTTACCTTCAATCAATTTAGAGGTGAACGTATACATGCCAACGGTTGCCCGAAGATGGTTATCACCAATTACCAGGGTAACCGGTGTTTCAACATCCTCAAGTAACCGCGCCAGTTCAAGTACACCTTTTCGCGGAACAATAACCTGTTTTGGCTCAGGGCAGCCGGTCGGCAACTCCAGATGTGCCATCGCAAGTCGATGACCATCGGTTGCGACGGTTCGCACATGAGCGTTGTCAACTTCCAGCAACAAACCATTAAGGTAATAACGTACATCCTGCTGGGCCATGGCAAAGGCTGTTGCATTAAACATTCTGCTCAGCTCTTTTTGTGGCAGCTCCAGACGAAAGCTTTCCGCTTCATCTTCCACGTTCGGAAAATGCTCAGCGGGTAACGTAGACAGAGTAAAATGGCTGGCACCGCAACGCAGATGCAACCGATCACCCGTCAGGGTCATTTCAATTTCGCTCTGTTCACCCAACGCCCGGCAGATGTCCGACAACTTGCGGGCAGGCACCGTTATTTGTCCTGGCTGATCTATATGTACGGGTGTAATCCGGCTAACCAGTTCCACTTCAATGTTCGTGCCGGTCAATGTCAGGGTATTACCTTCCGCTACCAGCAATACGTTGGAAAGCACAGGCATGGTCTGTTTTTTTTCTACCACACCGGCAATGCTTTGCAGTGGGGTAAGCAGCGATTCACGGCTGATCGTCAGTTTCATGGCACTCAGCGTTCTTTTGTTGGAAGGGTGAATGGTTAATTACTGGTCTGTGATACCAGTTTACTATCAGGTTGTCAGCAATCTCATAAAATTCTGATAATCCTCGCGGATGCCTGGGTCAAGCTCCTGAAGCTCCACGATCTTTTTACACGCATGCAACACCGTGGTGTGATCACGACCACCAAAGGCATCACCAATTTCCGGCAAACTATGACTGGTGAGCTCTTTGGATAAAGACATCGCTATTTGTCGCGGCCGGGTAACAACTCTTGTTCTGCGTTTGGACAAAAGATCAGCGACTTTTATCTTGTAGTATTCCGCGACTGTGCGTTGAATATTGTCGATACTCACCTGCTTCTCGTGCAGCGCCAACAAATCTTTCAAACTTTCCCTGATAAACTGCGGAGTAATTTCAGAACCGGTAAAGTGAGCATTCGCTATCACCAAACGAAGCGCCCCCTCTAATTCACGTACGTTTGATCGAATTTTCTGCGCGATAAAAAAAGCAGATTCACTACTTAGTTTGACATTAACCTGCTCGGCCTTTTTCATCAGAATTGCCACCCGGGTTTCCAACTCCGGCGGCTCGACCATAACGGTTAGTCCCCAACCAAAACGGGACTTCAACCGCTCTTCCATATCCACAATTTCTTTCGGAAACCGGTCACAGGTAACAATAATCTGCTGCCCACCATCGAGCAACGCATTGAATGTATGAAAAAACTCTTCCTGAGAGCGTTCCTTGCGGGCGAAAAACTGAATGTCATCAATCAACAGCGCATCAACTGATCGATAATAACGCTTAAATTCGTTGATCGCATTCAACTGCAGTGCTTTTACCATGTCTGCAACGAACCGTTCAGAACGCAGATACGCCACCTTCGCACCAGGATCCCGCCGCACCATCTCATTGCCGATTGCGTGCATCAGGTGAGTCTTGCCCAAGCCAACTCCACCATAAAGAAACAGCGGGTTATAAGCGCCACCAGGATTTTCAGCAACCTGCACGGACGCCGCTCTGGCAAGCTGGTTGGATTTACCCTCAATAAAGGTGTCAAACGTAAAGCCTTCGTTCAGAAAGCTCTGATGTTTGATATTCCCTTCTACCTGCACCGTACGTTGTCCATAAGCGGACTTTGGCTGGATTAGAGCGGTACTCGCTACACCCTTTTCTTCCTCGGTAATACGTCCACTGACATCATCCTGAAGACCACCATTACTCTTCTGTGGCAACTTTGACCGTATGACTTTCTCACCAGGTTTTGGCGCAGAACCTACCTTCATGTTTACCCGAGGTGCCTGTCCGCCATTAAGGTCCTTCAATACTTCTTCAATACGCCGCAGATACTTTTCGTGCACCCAGTCCTTTACAAAACGATTAGGGGCAAACAACATCAACTGCCCGTCCTGATGCTCATGCTGAAGAGGTCTGAGCCAGGTATTAAATTGTTGTGCGGGAAACTCGTCCCTGAGTACTTCAAGACATTGATGCCACATACTGTTCGCCACGATAGCCTCTTCTCCTGATGATTCTGAAAAGTCTCAAGTCGGAAAACGGCCACTCCAACCACCAAAGATGAGCCCGGATTCTAACCTGACGAACTCATTAACGAAAGTACCAAAGACACTTATTAAACAGCCTGTGCAAATCTAATTCGATATTTATCAACGTGTTACAGACTTACACACAACATTGTGTACACAAAATACTCAAAAATAGTTATCCACAGCAACGTGTGTGCATCCACCATTAAACCCTGTGAGAAAGTCAAAGATGGCCGGTGGACAACAGACAGAAAATTGGACATCCCATTTTGTTAACATTTCATAAACCGTTCGTGCACAGGGCTCAATCCGCCTTATCAAGACCCTTATCAATTGAATAAACTTATGAAAATATTAACTTTTAATCCCTTACCCACAGAGAACAGGCTGGCTAATAACAGTAGTAGTAAGCTTTAAAGACATTCTAAAAGAACTGATAACTATAATTAGACACGTGGTTTGTTTCTCACCAACCCACAGACCAGGTACCCCGGGATTAATAAACATTGAATTCCCCTCAGTATTTGCCTAGAATGCCGCACCTGTTTTGGCTACAAACTTTTCAGCCAATTACTAACTGACCAACTTACGAATTGTGAGATCATCACCATGAAAAGAACGTTTCAACCCAGTGTTCTGAAGCGTAAACGCGTTCACGGTTTCCGTGCTCGTATGGCAACAGCTAATGGTCGTAAGGTCATTTCCCGTCGCCGTGCCAAAGGCCGTGTGCGTCTCTCTGCGTAACGTGTTGTCTGCCTCATGAAGGCTTCGGGTTTTCCTAAATCGTGCAGGCTATTGAAGCCAGCGGATTACGGTAAAGTCTTTGATGATGTACAACTAAAAGTTCCGCACCGGAATTTCCTGATCCTGGCAGCTCCGAATACACTCGGGCACGCCAGGGTTGGCCTTATATTTTCAAAAAAAAACCTGAAACTGGCTGTACAACGAAACCGGATTAAACGTCTGGTCAGGGAAACCTTCAGGCATCAGCGAAATTTGCCAGCACTGGACATCGTTGTGCTTGGGCGACAGGGGCTTACAAGCCTTGATAATCAGGCAGTATGTGCTTCACTGAACGATCTTTGGGGGCGAGTAAAAACCAAATACCGTCCACACCAGCCACCTGGGCCAGCATCGTCACAAACTGCTGGTCCCGTGGGAACAGGAACGGGTTAATGCGTAAAATTCTGCTCCTCCCCATTCGTTTCTATCAGTACGCAATCAGCCCTCTGATGGCCAGCCACTGCCGCCACTATCCCACCTGTTCCCAATACGCCGTAGAGGCAATAACACACCATGGTGCATTGAAGGGGCTTTTTTTAGCGATTAAGCGATTGTTGAGATGTCATCCCTGGGCCGAAGGCGGTTATGATCCGGTACCAGGCATATCCCAGGCTGAACACGCAGAATCCATTAACACCTGCGTGCATACAGATCACCCTCAAATTATAAACCAGACCAAACAGTAAATTTATGGATATTCAACGCATTGTATTATTTGCCGGCCTGGCTGTTGTCAGTTATTTGATGGTGCAAGCCTGGAATGATGATTACCATCAGCAACCACAAACAATACAGACCGTAGAAACCACCTCGCCCCGCATAGACAGCAGCGCAGACTCCATGTTGCTTCCGGAAGAGTCCTCAGAAACCAGCCACGAGGCAGGGTTTGCCACGCCGGACTCAGGACAGACAGCACAAGCTGCCCGTAAATCTACCGTTGAAAATCAGTATATTACCGTTCAGACCGATGTGTTTAATCTGGTGATAGACCGGGTGAGCGGGAATCTTATCAGCAGTCACTTGCGAAAATTCGACAAAACGCTGCACAGCGAAGAACAACTGCAGATTCTGTCGGATAACGCTAACCGGATTTATATCCTTGAAAGTGGGCTCATCGGAAAAGACGGCCCGGATAATCGAAAAAACGGGGTTGCTCCAGTCTATGAAACGGCTGCCAATGCTTACGAGCTTGCCGAAGGCAAAGACCAGTTAACGGTCGATCTGAGCTACAAAACGGGTGATGGCGTTAAAATCACCAAACGGTATGAATTCAAACGTGACAGTTATGAGATTGATATTCAGTACCTGATAAATAATCAGTCTGATAAAAACTGGCAAGCCAATTTCACCGGCAGCATTGTCCGTGACGAGGCTCCCGATCCGACTGCCCAGACCAGCATGGGAATAAAGGCCTATCTGGGTCTGGTTACAAGCTCACCAGATGATCTCTATAAAAAATATGATTTTGATGATCTGAAAAAAGCACCAGTCAATAAAACCGTTACCAATGGCTGGCTGGCTTTTATTCAACACTATTTTCTAACCGCCTGGATTCCGGAGCGCGATCAGCCCGCCCGGTTTCAGACGATTCAACGCGGTCAGTTACACGTAATGGGTTTTGTTTACCCATCGATTACCGTCGCGCCAGGCAGCACTGCAGAAGTTGGTGCGAAAGCTTACGTTGGGCCAAAAGTGATTGACCGTTTGGAAAATCTGGCCCCTAACCTCGACCGCACAGTTGATTTTGGTTGGTTGTTTTTCATCTCCTTGCCCCTGTTTTACATCCTGCAGTGGTTCCACAGTATTGTGGGTAACTGGGGGGTTTCTATTATTTTGCTGACGGTTTCTGTAAAAGCCGTGTTCTTCCATCTTTCGGCCACAAGCTACAAATCCATGGCGAAGATGCGGGCTGTTGCGCCCCAGCTAACCCGGCTTAAAGAGTTATACGGTGATGATCGCCAACGCATGTCCCAGGAAATGATGGGCTTGTATAAGCGGGAAAAAATTAACCCACTGGGTGGGTGTTTACCCATTCTTGTGCAAATGCCGGTCTTTATTTCGCTTTACTGGGTCCTGTTTGAGAGCGTGCAACTGCGCCATGCACCCTTTGTATTGTGGATTCAGGATTTGTCTCAAATGGATCCTTACTTCATTCTGCCAATTCTGATGGGTATCAGTATGTTCGTGCAGATGCATTTGAATCCGACACCGCCGGATCCCATGCAGGCCAAAATCATGAAGCTGATGCCATTGATTTTCACCGTATTTTTCTTGTGGTTCCCGGCAGGTCTGGTACTTTACTGGCTGGTGAACAATATTCTGTCAATCAGTCAGCAGTGGTACATTACCCGTAAGATTGAAGCAGAGATAGCGGCCAAGAAGCGCTGACTTCTAACTGTGACCCGAACCAGACAAAGGCTCCTATACGGGGCCTTTGTTGTTTCAGCAAGCACCTGGGGACTTTCATGAATTACAGTTCCGATACCATAACAGCCATCGCCACAGCGCCTGGCAGGGCCGGTGTGGGCATGGTCAGGGTTTCCGGCCCTAAGGCCAGGGATATTGCCGAAAAGATGCTTGGCTATACTCCCAAGCCGCGCTATGCCCATTTTGGTCCCTTCCTTGATAGCCGCGGCACCCTTATTGATGAAGGTATAGGCTTGTTCTTTCCTAACCCGAATTCGTTTACCGGTGAAGACGTATTCGAGCTACAAGGCCACGGTGGCACAGTTATTCTTGATCTGTTGTTGCGGGAAGTGTGTAGCTATGGTGCCCGCCTGGCACGTCCTGGTGAGTTTTCAGAATGGGTTTTTCTGAACGATAAACTCGATTTGGCTCAGGCCGAAGCCATTGCGGATCTTATTGAAAGTAGTTCAGAGCAAGCTGCGCGCTGCGCCGTGCGTTCCATGCAGGGTGTATTTTCCCACCGGGTTAATGAACTGGTCGAAGCCATCACCGGATTGCGGATTTACGTGGAAGCCGCCATCGACTTTCCTGAAGAGGAAATCGATTTTCTTGGCGACGGCAAAGTTGCCAGTAACCTGGCAGACCTGCTTGGCGAACTTGAAACCATTCTTGCTGAAGCACAGCAGGGAACGATTCTGCGGGATGGTATGAAAGTTGTTATCGCGGGCAGGCCCAACGCCGGGAAGTCCAGTTTGCTGAATGCCCTGGCCGGGCGTGAAGCAGCTATTGTCACTGCCATTGAGGGCACTACCCGGGATGTACTCCGGGAACATATTCACATTGACGGCATGCCGCTGCACATAATTGATACCGCCGGATTACGGGATAGCCCCGATGAAGTTGAGCAAATCGGTATTGCCCGTGCCTGGGAAGAAATACGTCAGGCAGATCGCATTTTGCTGATGGTAGATGCCACCACCACAGATAAAACCCATCCCCATGAAATCTGGCCGGATTTTATAGATCAGTTGCCGGAAAAAGCGCCAATTACCATCATCCGCAATAAAGTGGATTTGTCGGGGGAAAAACCCGGTATAACCGGAAGCCATGCGGACAGTCATCCGGTGATCCGGCTCGCTGCCAAATCTTCAGATGGCCTGGATATACTTCGTGATCACCTGAAACAATGTATGGGTTTTGCCACTACCACAGAGGGAGGCTTTCTGGCTCGCCGCAGGCACCTGGATGCATTGGAGCGAGCACGGGTTTCTCTAATACAGGGGCAGGCTCAACTGGAAGGTTATGGTGCGGGCGAGTTGCTTGCAGAAGATTTACGGGCTGCTCAGGATGCATTGGGAGAAATCACCGGACAGATTACTCCGGATGAACTGTTAGGCAAAATCTTTGGTTCCTTTTGCATAGGGAAGTAAAAGGGTATCGAGGTCGACTTCTGAACCCCACTAAAAAATGGGGGATTACCCTGTTACTGCGATTCAGTGTTTGTTTTCACTCCATAATAAATCAAACCTTGCCCCCTACCCCTTTAAACTTCTCAACAAACCTAGCAATCTTTTCAAAAACGCTCTGTTTTTTGGTTAAGTACTGCGGGTTGAGCGGACTCATCGTGGGTAAGATGGAATTAAGTTCTGTACCGGCGTCGCTGGCGTATTCACGTTTCAGTGAGGCGCGGAGGTAGCGCCGGGCTTGTTCCGCGTTCAAACCTTCTTCATTAATCAGCTCTTCAGCCTCACGTTGCTGTTCCGCCTGGGCAAATTCGAAGAAAGCCTCAATTACACTGGCCTTGTCGCCAATATCATCCAAGTTGGTTTTGTTAATAAAATCGACCACCAGGCCTTCTTTAGCACGGTTGCCCAGGCTGGCGTGAATCACGCGTCGTACCTCATCCACCAAGTCAGCTTTGTGTTTGTGCTTTTTGTTGTGTTCGAAGATCAGTTCCAGAATGTAATCGAGGTTAATCTCCTGTGACTTGAGCAGGTCGACCTCAAACACCACATCATCCCAATCTATGGTTGATTGGTCTTTCGCATCGGCGGCTTTTTGGCGACGTTGCCAGTCGCGAATATCGTTGTAGGTTGAGCGGTAGTCCTGAACTTTACGCTCTACTGGCAGGCGAATGGTTTGTAGCTCCGCCAGTTTGTCATCATCTAAATAATGTTCGGCTTTAAAGGCTTCAACCGCTTCAGGGTCGCTCATGTCCACGTTCTGCAGAGCCTTCAAGCTGGCGAATTCATCGTAGTTTTGCAGAATGTTCTCAACGCGCAAATACTCACCAAAGAGCTTGGCAAAGGCTTTCTTGTCGGCTTCTTTTTCTATGGCGGACGGGTCAGGGAAGCGCTGTTCCAGTTCGCTGACGACTTCCATAAAGCCACGTCGTGCTTCACCGCTAACAATATCGGTAAAGCCTTCCATGTATTCTTTATAACTTTTTTCCAGCACCACGTTTTTGGTGTTTTTATCACCAAACAGGGTAATGGCATCAATGGTGGCCTTTTCCAGGTCGCGGAAGGTGACAATATTGCCAAAGGTTTTGGTGGCATCATAAATGCGGTTGGTGCGCGAATAGGCCTGCATTAAGCCGTGGTAGCGCAGGTTTTTGTCCACAAACAAGGTGTTCAGAGTGGGAGCATCAAAGCCGGTGAGGAACATGCCAACCACAATCAGCAGGTCAACTTCCTGCGATTTAACCCGTTTGGCCAAATCGCGGTAGTAGTTTTGAAACCCATTGCTATCGACATTGAAACTGGTTTTGAAAAAAGCGTTGTAGTCATCAATCGCCGCATTCAAAAACTCTTTGGCGCTGCTGTTCATGGCCGACACCTCAAAGCTTTCATCGGCAATATCGCCAATGGCGTCTTGCTCTTCGTTGGCAGCAAAAGAAAATATCGTGGCAATTTTTAAGGGTTTGTCGCTGTCTTTTTGCAGCTGATTCAAGGTTTCGTAATACAACTTGGCAGCATCCACACTGCTCACGGCAAACATGGCATTGAAGCCCTGGTTATTGCCTTGCAGGCGGTGGGTTTTCTGGCGAAAGTTGTTGAGAACATACTGCGATATTTCGCGAATCCGTTCGGGGTGCAATAAGGCTTGTTTGTTCTCTAAGGCGCTGAGCTTGGCTTCATCTTGCTCAGTTTCCACCGCCTTAAACTGCGGGCGCACATCGTTGTAATCCACCTTAAACTTCAACACTTTTTCATCACGTATGGCGTCGGTAATCACATAGGAATGCAGTTCGCGGCCAAACACGCTGGCGGTGGTTTCCGCTCCCAGTGCATTTTGCGGGAAAATTGGCG
>Ga0079223_10002176_pt1 | contig 12069 bp, 10 predicted proteins | sample Stecom2011_FD_75072 | JGI IMG/M metagenome (GOLD analysis project Ga0079223, IMG submission 75072) | Agricultural soil microbial communities from Utah to study Nitrogen management - Steer compost 2011 | ecosystem: Environmental > Terrestrial > Soil > Agricultural land | place: USA: Utah...
AGAAATATTTGGATTTCTCCGGGTTATGGTGTAGAACATAGGTTAACCGCAGGCATTGTTGGCGAACTTACTAGAAACATCATTATCCCAGAATTTAAAAAAGGCGATTATTACAGTGGTTTAGACAAAGGAACCGATGCCATTTTCCAGGTGTTAATGGGAGAATACCAAGGCACCAGAAAGGCTGACAAGGATTCTGAATCTCCAGGTGGCTTTATCATATTCCTGATTATCTTTTTCATTATTATTTTAATTTCTATTTCTAAAAACCGTAAAGGAGGTTCTGGAGGTTCTGGAAGCAATAAATCTGGAGGCTTTAGCATTCTCGATGCCATTATTTTAAGCAATATGGGACGTGGCGGCTTTGGTGGTTCTTCGGGAGGTGGCTTTGGCGGTTCTTCTGGAGGCGGCTTTGGCGGAGGTTTTGGCGGTGGCGGTTTCTCTGGCGGTGGCGCTGGCGGAAGTTGGTAGCTATAGTTTGTAGGTGGTTAAAAATTAATTTTTGGTTTGGATTCGGGACTTCTGTACTTAATTATTAGCTTCTCTTACTTTGGAAGTTTGAAAGGTTACTTGGGTTTCTAAAAACCCACCCCATAAAAACCATCTAGTTGAATAAAAGACTTTCTCCCTTGTAACCTGTGTATGTCTAGGGATGGTTTATAAGTCTAACACGACCTAAGCACGACATAAGCACGACATAACCACGACATAAGCACGGCATAACCATAAAGTAGCCAAGTACTTATTGAAGCTTTATAAAGGATGGGATTTGGCTTAAACTTGGAATTAAGATTGTAAACAGATGGTCTTCTACCTTTTTTCAATAACTATAGGCTCTACAATAAAACCCATGTTCTTTAATTGCTCCAATAAACCACAAGAGTTTTTTAAGTGCATAAAACCAACAGCCAGAAAACAGTTCTTATTTTTAAGTAAATCGGGTAAAACCTGCATCCAGTTTTCATTTCGTTGTTTAACTAGAATATCATTTTTACAGGGCACATCAAATTCATAATCTAAACGGAAGTTCCTATAGTCTTTGGCCAATTGACAATTTTGGGGATAGTTTGTATCTCCGTGCAGCATATTTAATAGGGACCTGATATTTTTCTTCTCATCTTTCCATTTCGGATTACCGAAATGTTGATTAATAAACTCCAACTGCGAAGTATTTGTTTCTAAGCCTAAAACTTCGACACCTTTTCCAGTAGCTAAATGCATTAAATAATTATCAAAATGTGTCCACGTATCTAATGGATTATTCGTTTCACATTTTATCTTTTGAAATTCTTGTTGCAGTTTCCATTTCAACTCAATGGGTTTTAATTTATAGATATCAACTCCCCAATCCTTAGTTATTTCTTGAAGTTTAGCGAAGTCTTTTTTACTAAACTCCCTTTCAATTGTTTTCGAACTCTCCCTACTATTAATTAATTTTTGGGTTTGTTCTGTTGTATTAATGGACTCAAATATGGCCAAATCAGATTGATACAGATACATTTTAATTTGTGGAATAGAATCCACAAACGTGTTTCCAAATTGATGGAACGTTCCAACAATAGTAGATGTTTTATGGGTTACAGTATCTGTTACTTTCCACAAAATAGTGTTTTGGGAAAATGACAACTGTGTTACAATTACACAAATTAAAACGACTGCTAACTTCTTCATTCTAAATCAAATTGTTAGAAGAGCATGGCGCATTTATTTTTTACGCATATAAACACTTACAGGAACACCTTTAAAATCGAAATGTTCGCGAAGTTTATTTTCTAGAAAACGCTTATAAGGATCTCTTACGTATTGAGGTAAGTTACAGAAAAAAGCAAATTGTGGTTGCGGCGTTGGCAACTGCATGATGTATTTGATTTTTACAAATTTTCCTTTGTAAGCTGGTGGCGGATAATTTTCTATAATAGGAAGCAAAACCTCATTAAGCTTGCTTGTTTTTATCTTTTTGGTTCGGTTGTTATACACTTCAACAGCCATTTCTATAGCCTTAAAAATACGTTGCTTGTTTAATACAGATATAAATACAATGGGCACATCGGTAAAAGGCTCGATTTCTTTTCTAATAATTTTTTCGAATTCGTTGGTAGATTTATGATCTTTTTCAACTAAATCCCATTTATTAACCAAAATAACAATTCCTTTTCTGTTGCGTTCTGCCAACCAGAAAATGTTTTGCACTTGTCCGTCGAAACCACGAGTTGCATCCATAACCACTAGACACACGTCGCAATGTTCGATGGCACGAACACTACGCATTACAGAATAAAACTCTAAATCGTCTTTAACTTTAGCTTTTCTTCTAATTCCAGCGGTATCCACCAAATTAAATTCAAAACCAAACCGGTTGTATTTGGTATCTATAGAATCTCTGGTAGTTCCAGCAATATCTGTAACGATATATCTATCTTCTCCAATTAATGCATTTATAAAAGAAGATTTTCCAGCATTAGGTCTTCCTACTACCGCAAAACGAGGTAGTTCAGTTTCTTCCACTTCTTCTTTTAAAGGTAATGCTTCAACAAGGGCATCCAGTAAATCTCCTGTTCCACTACCACTAATACTGGCAATGGTAAAATATTCACCTAGACCTAAAGAATAAAACTCCACAGCATCTTGTGCTCTTTTCGCATTATCCACTTTATTGACTACTAAAAAAACAGGTTTTTTAACTTTTCTAAGTAAGGTTGCCACATCTTCGTCCATTCCTGTAACGCCAGATTCGACATCTACCATAAAAATAATGGCATCTGCTTCGTCTATAGCTAACTCTACTTGTTTGTCTATTTCAGCTTCAAAAACATCGTCGCTTCCTTTTACATATCCCCCTGTATCGATTAGGGAAAACTCTTTCCCATTCCAATCACTCTTTCCGTAATGTCTATCTCTAGTTACACCACTTGCCGCATCTACAATAGCCTCTCTTCTTTTAATTAAACGATTAAAAAAAGTGGACTTTCCAACATTTGGTCTTCCTACTATAGCAACTATGTTACTCATTTTAAATAAATTTTGGTGCAAATATAATGATATGCTAAGTATTTAATTGTATTTTGTTTGCTTCAAAAAAATAAAAATGAACCTGTCACTAAAAACCCCTATTATTACCTAAGGATTTAAGTGCCTGTTTGTTGATACTTTCCGAAAGTAAAAAACCTCTAAAAGCCTTGATTGATTTAAAAATTGAACCGATTTAAAAAACCTTATGCCCAACTCCTCAAAAATCAATGAAGTGGTTTTAAGACCACGTTTTAAATTTGAAAGAAACCAAAATAACGAAGAACTATTAAACTTGTTCGACAAAGCCAAGCACGAACAAGAAGACTTTATAGTATCTCGGAGTGACAATCATGTCTTTCTTAGATTGCCCAAGCACAAACAGCATTTCTGGTCGCCACAACTGCATTTGGAGATTGATGAACTAGAAACAAATTCCAGCACGGTTCGTGGCTTATTTGGACCAAACCCAACCGTTTGGACCATGTTTATGTTTTTTCATTTTTTTGTTGCCGGATTGTTTATAGCATTTGGTGTTTGGGCCTATACTAATTGGGCATTAAAAACAACGTACGCCTTACAAGTTGGCATGATGTTTTTTATGGTGATTGTTTGGGTGGCTTTATATGTTATTGGCCAATTGGGGAAAAAAGTTGGGATGGACGAAATGCGCCTGCTTCACGGTTTTATGAGGGATACGTTGAGAGGATAGTACTGGTTTAGAATTTAAAGTTCAAAATTTACTCCTCCAAATTCCTATAAAATAATCTATTGGTTGTAACCGAAACGTCGTAACTGCTTTTGATCGTTACGCCAGTTTTTATTCACTTTTACATAAAGCTCCAAATGGACTTGTTTGCCAAAGAATTTCTCCAAATCCTTTCTAGCCTCCATTCCTACACGTTTTAAGGCTGACCCTTTATGTCCGATAATAATTCCCTTTTGTGTATCGCGTTCCACCATAATTACAGAACGCATTCTAATAATGTCGTCTTCTTCAAAAAACTCTTCGGTATCGATTTCAACCGCATAAGGGATTTCCTTTTTATAGTGCATTAAAATTTTCTCGCGAATGGTTTCGTTTACAAAAAAACGTTCTGGCTTATCGGTTAACTGATCTTTTGGATAAAAAGCTGGAGATTCTGGAAGCAATTCGATAATTCTATCGAACACCTCTTTTACTTGAAAACCTTCTAAAGCAGAAATAGCAAAAATCTCCGCATTGGGAACTTTTACGGCCCAACTTTGCACTTGTTCCTCCAATTGTTCCTGATTGGATTTATCAATTTTATTAAGCAGTAATAAAACTGGAATCTTTGAACTTGTAATCTTATTAAAAAAGGTTTCGTCTTTTAATTCTTTTTCACCTATTTCAACCATGTAAATTAACACATCGGCATCGTCGAAGGCAGACTTTACAAAGCCCATCATGGATTCCTGCAATTGGTAAGCTGGTTTTATAATTCCTGGCGTATCCGACAAAATCATTTGAAAATCCTCGCCATTAACAATCCCTAAAATACGATGTCTTGTGGTTTGTGCTTTCGATGTAATTATCGAAAGTTTTTCACCCACAAAGGCGTTCATTAATGTCGATTTTCCAACGTTTGGATTTCCTATAATATTTACAAAACCTGCTTTGTGCATCCTATTATTTTATAAGCACAAAGATAGTTTTAAAAATTTTAAACTCGGTATAAACCAAATAACTAATGAAAATAAAACCAAGATCTCCATTTTAGTTTATCATCTTTTCCATCTAGAGAATATTTTGTAGGTTTTTTTTAATACTTTAGTACCATTATTAGAACCTGCGTTAACACGTCTATTTAAGTGAGAAACAAAACCTATTATACCATTTTATTCCTAAGCTATTTTTGTGTTATGCCTAGCTTTTTTTTCGCTCAAAACAAGGAAATAGATTCTACGAAAAACACTGAAATTACACCTTTTAGAAAAGGGAGATGGCTTACAGGTCTTACAGGATCTATAGGTTCTGGAACTTTTGAAAACACTAAAACCGAGAATAAATCCATTAGCAATTGGTACCGAATAGAAATTGGTACCGGGAAATTTATAATTGACCGATTAAATATTGGCTTGTCTGCCAATATGGAACGAAGTAATATTGAAAATGACACTTTTGAAAACACGTCCGAAATATTTTTTGTAGGACCTAAAAGCACTTATTTTTTATCGCCAAGCAGTATTGGTTCTGTGTTTTTTAGTTTATCTCCGGGATATGTGCTTTACAGAGAAACCATTGGAGGGATTGTTCAGGATGTGTATGTTGAAAATTTAAACAAGGGAGGAGGCTTTGGTTTTCTATCTACCTTCGGGTTTTCGTATGTTATTCAAGACCGGGTTTCTTTTGATTTAGGCCTGAATTATAATGTGTATTGGTTAAATTTGGACGAAGAAACCACTATCGATCCAAAAGTTAAAAATGTTAGCTATGCCCTTAGCAATCTCTCTTTTTCGTTTGGATTTAAAATATTACTAGACTCGAAACCTCTATAATGAAAAAACTGTTTTTATTCCTATTAATAAGTCTTTTTATAAGCACGCTTGGTCATGGTCAGGCTAAGGACGATGTGATAAAGTCTGACACTCTTAATAAGAACAAGAAATTTCAATTTGTTGCCATACCAATTATATTCTATACTCCAGAAACAAGTTTTGGTTTTGGTGCTGGAGGACAGATATTTTTATTAAAACAGAAAAACATTTATAACGATCGGGTGTCGAATATTTTCGTGGATTTTATCATGACATCGAACAAGCAGTTTATTATAGATGTGATTCCTCAAATATATTTTGGGAATGGCGATTATTTTCTGGACATGAATTTTAAATGGAAAATATTTCCGAATAATTTCTGGGGAATTGGGAATACTACCCCAAATAGCAATGAGGAATCGTATGATATGACCTCGCAAATTTTAAAAGTAAGTTTCTTAAAAAGGTTACCTCCAGCCTTAAATTTTGGCTTTGAATATATTTATGAAAACCACGATGTTACAAAAGTGACGGAAGGTGGCCTTTTAAGCACTGGCGACATTCCAGGTAGCGATGGCGCAGTTATAAGTGGTTTTGGGGTGATTTTTAACTTAGATTCCAGAGACAATGTGGGTTCGCCTATTTCTGGGCATCTCTTAAAAATGAATGCCCAGTTTTCTAGTGAGCTTTTTGGAGCAACAGAGAATTACAATAAGTTTATTGCCGATTTGCGCACCTACCAAAAATTAGGCAAAAAAAGCATTGTAGCCCTACAACTATATTACGAAGGAAACTATGGCAACCCACCTTTTCAAGGACTTGCTTGGTATGGTGGAGGAAATAGAGCTAGAGGATACTACCAAGGTCGATATATAGATAAAAGTCTATACTTATTTCAAGCCGAATACAGATACCGCTTTAAACCTCGTTGGGCCTTAGCTGGTTACGGACTCTTTGGAAAAGTAGCGAACGATCAAAAAGAACTTGTAAGCATTCGAGATTTAAAACCAAGTGCCGGAGGCGGGCTCCGATTTAAACTTTTAAAAACCCAAGATACATGGGTGCGTTTGGATGCTGGGATTGGCGTAGATGGTAGTAGCGGTATTTATTTTGGAATTAATGAGGCTTTTTAATGCCTACAAAAACGCTATAAGCTATTGGTGGTTTGAATGTAGTTATTGATGATCTCTGAAATATCGTTTTTACCCAATTCCTTTTCATTTATTTTCCTCATCAACTCTGGGTCTTCCGTTAAATGATATTTCGCTCCTTTTTTTATTCCACCAACAAGTCCTGTCATATAAAACATATTTGCTACAGGAGCATCCTTCTTTTTTATATAATGAGTAATTGTAGGAAAATCTTGTCCAGAATTATATCGATATAACAACACTATTTCCCCACTTTTAGCGTCTACTTTATAAGCTTGAGATTCCACATAAAAAGTAACATAATCGTTTTTTGCTTCTACTAAAAGCAAGGAATTACCGGCCGCCTTTTTTGATTTAAAACTAAATACAATAGGAGTGTTTTCGTATAAATACCTCTTCCCTTTTTCGGACACCACGCCTACCGACTCTATGTGTTTACGTTTTATGGTTTCTTTTTCCCCTTTTGGAGAAGGCCTAAACGCTATTTCGTTTTCTTTGGAATTGTTTGGAACCATCACATATCCCGGCTTTATGGTACCATCAAAAAGTCTAATCTCCCCTTGCCAATATGGATTTGTATTTATATTAATTTGCGCCTTGGCATCCATAGAAATTAAAAACAAAAGACCGATAATAACCATCGTTTTACTTAGGTTTCTACGCTTAACATTATTCATCTGAATTATATTTATCTATAGTTTTTAGGTGTGATAATAAAAACATCATGTTTTAACATCAATAAACTAAAATATAAAAAGTGAGAGAACTTTACCAAGCAAATTTTAAAATTAATTTTTTATTCACTTTAGTTTCACGTATTCACATTAAATAACTTCAGAAAAAAGACCTGAAAAAGAATGGTCTTTACCTGTTGGAGCTACTATTGTAACTGTTTTACTACCGGTATTATTTAAGCAGACAGAAAAAAAAACCAGAGGGTTATCTCTGGTTTTTTTGCTGTTAAATTAAGAATTTGGTTTGCTTTACTAAATACCTTTATTTTTACTCTACAATAATAAACTCGCTACGTCTGTTCTTTTGATGGTCTGTTTCCGAACATGGCACACCATTGCTACAGTTATTTACCAGGGCGGTCTCTCCCATTCCAATGGCCGTCAATCTTTCTGCACCTATACCTTGTGCTATCAAATAGTCCATGGTGGATGTGGCGCGACGCTGGGAAAGCGCTTTATTGTAGGCATCGTTACCGCGACTGTCCGTATGCGAGCGGATCTCTATTTTTAAATTAGGGTATTGGTTAAGGGCAGCCAATAGTTTTTCTAGCTCCACTTGGGCATCCTGACGGATGTTCGATTTATCAAAATCAAAATAGATGATTGGGATGTTCAATACTTCTGCTAGGTTTACCCCAGGAACCAATGCCACCTCGTTTTGTTGTAACTGGAAGTTGATTTCCTGATTTTCCAGGTTAGGCTTGGAGACGTTCTCATTCGTATCGTAACTTTCCTTGCTTGCTTTTATAAAATAGGATTCAAACTTATTGATCTCGACCAGATACTGGCCATTTTCATCGGTCATCACTTGTTTGTATAACTTTCCTTCAGCGTCGCTCAAAACAATATTGGCACCTGTAATTGGCAGGCCTGTTTGTTTATTGGTGACAAGCCCTTGTATTTGGGCAAAATAGACGTCGATAATCGGTGAGGTCTCCAAGAACGAATAAATATTATCGTAAACAAACTGTCCTTGTACCTCTGAGCGGTTGGAGCTTATAAAACCTCTACCGGTTTGCTGATCGATTCCGAAAGCAAAATCATCTGCATAGGAGTTTACCGGTTCCCCGATATTCAATAAGTTCCCATAGCCAGTATCTTGAATTTTCACATAAAACACATCCAATCCTCCTAATCCAAAATGTCCATCGGACGAGAAATACAATTCATTGTTGGCCGACACAAAAGGAAAGGTTTCCTTTCCGCTGGTATTGATCTTGGATCCTAGATTTACGGGTTCCCCGATACTGCCATCGGTATTGATCTGGGATACATAAAGATCGGACTCACCATATCCTCCCGGTCTATCCGATGAAAAATAAAGTTTGGTTCCATCTGGACCTAAAGTAGGGTGTGCTGTAGAAAAGTGATCGCTATTGATGGATAGCTCCTCGGCTTTTTGCCATTTGTTATCCGTTTTTTTAGATCTATAAATTTTTAATTTTTGGTTGTCTTTCTTCTTGTCGTAAGTGATATTACTTCTTGTAAAATACATGGTGTTTCCATCTGCAGTAAATACAGGCGAAGATTCATGGAACTTACTTTCTATATTCCCTCCTAACTTTTTAGGCTTACTGATGGCACGGTTTAAGGTATCCAGCTGGATTGTATATAATGACAAAAAGCTAAGTCCGTCCCAAGCGCTCCTCTTGTTCAGAAAACTCTTGGTGTTGGTGGTAGTAGCATAATAAAGAGTGTCTCCCAATTTTACGTATCCAAAGGAGATTTTATTTTCACTGTAGGTGGCCTGGAGCGCTTCTATCTCATATCTACCTGAGTTTTGCTGTATCAGTTCCATATAATCCATTGCGCTTATTGCATTGGATTCCGATCCGCTCCGAAGCACAAATGCATCGTAATACTCCATGGCTTTTTCGGTTTGACCCATGGCTTTCAAAGCTTGGGAATAACGCAGGTACACAAGGTTCTGTTCTGGTTCTTCAGTAAAATTGAAGAGGCTTTCGTACCATTTCACAGCCTGATCGTATTGAGCGTTGAAATAATAACTGTTTGCCAATTTTGTAAAAAGCTCTTCAGACTGATAGCCTTTTTCGGCCACGGTCAAATATACTTTTTGGGCATTGACATAATTCAGCTGTTCGTAATCCTCTGTGGCTTTGGTCAGTTTTTTTTCCTGTGCCTGAACCAAAGAGATACCCGAGAAGCCCAGGAGGAACAAAAAGAAACTATAAATGGTGATACTGTTTTTCATTAAATCTTTTTTTAGGATTAAAAGAACCTTGGGTTCACTTTCGCCCGTAGCTTTGTGCCCAGTTCGAAACGCAAGAATATTTCATGAGATCCGTTGTTATAATTCCCCAGTTCCGTGGTGTCGTAATCGTAGGCATATCCTACCATCATGTTCTCCGAGATTTGGAATCCAGCCAAAGCGCTTACTGCCGCATCCAATCTGTATGCCAGACCAAAAGTTACTTTTTCATATAAAAGAGCATTGGCCGAGATATCGATGGCCAATGGGGCACCCGAAATAGCCTTGACCAAGGCGGCCGGTTTCAATTTTAAGTTTGGGTTCAAATCAAAGACATAACCTCCTATTAAATAAAGATGGGTCTTTTCCATGGCCGTAGATACTTGGACATCGTCATAATGTTCTGTTTCCAGAAAATTGGGAGACGAGATTCCCACGTACCACTTTTCGGTATGCACATAAAATCCAGCACCAATGATGGGAGAACTGTTGTTCTCCTGTCTCAGGTTATAATCGTTTGGATCGTAGATGTTCAATTTATTAGGGTCCAGGCTCCATATGGACATTCCTCCTTTTAGGCCAAAGGATAGTTTTAGTTCTTCTGCCATCTGTACCGTATAGGAAAAATCTGCGGTCAGGATGCTCTCGGAAGAGGGTCCTATCTTATCGCTGGTAAAGCCAACACCTAGACCAACACCTTTAACGCCTATAGGTGAATGTGCCGAGAAATTAAGTGTTTCTGGGGCCCCGTCCAAACCTACCCATTGGTTTCTATAAACTCCCAAGATGTTCAGGGAACCTCGAGATCCTGCATAGGCCGGGTTTACGGTAATGGTATTGTACATATACTGCGTATACTGAGAGTCTTGTTGTGCTTGCGCTGAAGGAACCATAAAAAACATGCCCACAAAGAGTACAAGTACAAATAAATTTGATTTATTGAAAGTCATTTGAATTTGGTTCATATTAATTGGCACTTAAGTATAAAAATCCAGCTTGTTTGTGAAAATTGTTTTCTCCTTGATTCCCGTAACCATATTCCAGGATGTAGTAATAGGTCCCTGATGGCAGGTTCTCGGAATTTTTAAGGGTCAATCGGCCTGAGGAATATCCGTCAAAGATATGGCCACTCGTTCCGTAATTGTTCGTTTCAAAAACCTTGACGCCCCAACGGTTGAACACCTTTACCTTTAGGTCTCGGGCGCAGTCATTGTTTGTTTGGTCGATGATAAAATAATCGTTCTTACCATCGCCGTTTGGTGTCACGGAGTTATAGACCACAATGCCACATGGCAGGATTAGATCGGATTTTACGCGTCCAAAGGTAAAGACCCCATAGTTGTTTACTGAGGTTGTTACGGTCTGATTGTCTAAATCTATAACGCCGCCTTCATCTACCCACATGTTGGAAGCTACGTCCCAACGCACGATGGTCAATGCGCCCTGTTCGGCTGCCGCTATCATGGAGGAAGGCGTAGTTACGTTTCTCCAAGAAAGCGTAATCAATCCGTTGTCTGTGTTTGCGCTTACTTTTTCGATAGTCCAATATTCTTGGTTGTCAATCTCTTCAATAACTCCTGCCTTTAGTTCATGAGGATATAGCGGGTTTGAATTCTCGAAGTAAAATTTCCCTTCGAATAAGGCAGAGGAACTGGATGGTGCCGATATGCCACCAAAGCGGTAATAGCCGCCATCGCCAATTGGGAACGTAAACTCTTGGTCTCCATATTTGTTTACTGGGCCGTCCACATGGCTGGCATCGGAGGTATTGATATGGTTTGCATGGGTATTGAAGGTTATCTGTCCGCCAAAATTGTCGTTATCTACAATTCCGTCATAGAAATTAGAGGTCCCACTAATATTCATGGCCCCGGATAATCTAAATGGTTCTAAGGAACTGTTATTATTGAAAAGCACATCGTACAGATAGCTTATCTGTGTCCCGCTGATGTTCTGCTCTGTTGTACCGATAAATCTGGTAAGTCCTGTGTTTTGGTAGAAGTCCAAGATTCCGTCGTTATGAAAATGGCTGTAAATAAAAGCGTCCCCATCGTTGTAGAATGAGCCCGTGGACAGGTTGTTGAAACGTTCTACGGTTGAAAACTGGGTGTTTTCAGCCACGTAGAGCGTTCCCTCATTACTCGTTTGGGCTTTCATTGCACTGAAAATAAGGAGCACTAGAATACTTATATATAATGATTTATTTTGCATGTGTTTTTTAATATTTAACCATGTGGCTATTAACAAGCTTTAAAAAATAACTATGGCGTGTTCCATAATTTTATTCTCTCTATTCTTTATACATAAAATCGTATCATTTTATCTACTTGTTATCTTTCGCCTTAGAATGAATCATCGGATTTGTAACTGTTGGAGATAAAATGTATATTTTATGATCTTCTACTTCACCTGTATTCAAAAATGAACCAGGTGTCATATTTGGAAGTTCGGAAAGCCTTAATCTAACATA
>Ga0079223_10002177_pt1 | contig 12062 bp, 11 predicted proteins | sample Stecom2011_FD_75072 | JGI IMG/M metagenome (GOLD analysis project Ga0079223, IMG submission 75072) | Agricultural soil microbial communities from Utah to study Nitrogen management - Steer compost 2011 | ecosystem: Environmental > Terrestrial > Soil > Agricultural land | place: USA: Utah...
CGATGGCTACGGCTACGCAAGGATAGCAACCTCGAAAGGAGATGCGGGAGCAGGGCACGTGAAACGTGCCGCGCTATCCCTCCCCGGCCGGAAGGCCGAGGTTTCCCGCGCAATCGGATGAATTTCATTGAGAACGAGTCCAGGCAAAAGCTGCGTGGCGGTTACTACACACCCGAAGATCTGGCGGTATTCATCTGCAAGTGGATCAGGCACATCGCACCGCGTCGTGTGCTGGAACCCAGCTGTGGCGACGGTGTGTTCTTTTCCGCCCTCGCGCACGTGCAGGGCTTCGAAACGGCCGAAATCACGGGGTTCGAGATCGAACCCGAGGAAGCACAGAAGGCGCAGCGCCGGGCATCCGAGGCGGGGCTGAGCGGCACACGGGTCATCGCCGAAGACTTTCTGCAGTGGGCGCTGACGCAGTTCCGCTCGCCACATGCCGGCATCGATGCCGTGGTCGGCAACCCGCCCTTCATCCGCTACCAGTATCTTCCCGAAGAATTCCAGGCCAACGCACACGAAGTCTTCGATGCACTCGGCCTGCCGTTTACCCGCCACACCAATGCGTGGGTGCCCTTCATTCTGGCCTCCATCCGGCTGCTGCGGCCGGGCGGGCGGCTGGCCATGGTGATTCCCGCCGAAATCATTCACGTCACCCACGCGCAGTCGCTGCGCTCGTACCTGGGGCGCGAATGCCGCCGGCTGGTGGTGATCGACCCGGAAGAACTGTGGTTCACCGATACGCTGCAGGGCGCGGTCATACTGCTTGCCGAAAAGAAGCATAGCGCCGACGAGGCCGGAGTCGGGCTGGGCATCTACCCCGTGCGGGGCCGGCAGTTTCTCGAGCACGATCCGGCCGACATCTTCAACGCGCCGCAGGCCATGAACGGCAAGACCGTGCAGGGCAAATGGACTCGCGCACTGCTCGATGCCGAAACCCGTTCGCTGGTCGACACGCTTGAACAGCATCGCGACGTGCATGTTTTCAAGAACATCGCCAAGGTCGACGTCGGCATCGTCACGGGCGCCAACAAGTTCTTTCTGGTGCCTGATTCGGTGGTGCACGAGTATCGGCTGCATGATTGGGCACACCCCATGTTCGGCCGCAGTGAACACTGCCCCGGCATCATTTACGACGCCCGCCAGCACCAGGAAAACTCATCCAGGGGCAATCCCACGAACTTCTTGTGGTTCAACGAAGCGCACGGAAAAATCGACCCCGCCGCCCGGGCGTACATCGAGTTCGGCGAACAGCGGAAGCTGCATACCCGCTACAAGTGTCGCGTGCGCAAGCCCTGGTACACCGTGCCTTCGGTGTACGCCACCGAAATCGGCATGCTCAAGCGTTCGCATCACACGCCGCGCCTCATTCTGAACCGTGTGGGTGCCTACACCACCGATACGGCCTACCGCATCAGCACGGCCAAGGTCCCGGCCGAGAAACTGGTGGGCTGCTTCGTGAACCCTCTTACGGCGCTCAGCGCCGAGCTCGAGGGGCGCCACTACGGGGGCGGTGTGCTCGAACTCATTCCGTCGGAAATCGAGCGCCTGCTCATACCCCTGCCCGAGCAGCCGGCGTTCGATCTCAATGAGCTCGATACCGCGATCCGCACAGCCTCGACCGAAAGTGTCCTCGAGCGCCAGGGTGAAATCGTGCTGGGCGGTATTGGTCTGTCGGCAGCACAGCAGCAATGCCTGCTCGACGGATGGCGCCGGCTGCGCGACAGGCGCCATCGGGTCTCGGAAAGCGACGACTGACCCGCGCGCCGTGCGCGTGGCGATCGGCCAGCCTGCGGTGCCGCCACGGCTGGCGGTAGCGATTCAAGCGATGTCGATCAGAAACCCGACGTCGGGCTCGTCGAGTTCATAAAGCGACAGCACGCAGCCGGTAATGTCGGCATCCCTGACGATGGGCGTGAGGGTGCGGCCCCAGCGCAGTATGGTCGTGTAGTTTGCCTGGCCGGCTTCGCCCGAGGGCTTGTGGCTGATCTCGAAGTTGTGCACGCCGTAATCCATGCCACGAATGACGATGCGCATGGGTACGAAGGTGTGTTCCTGATCGGCTCCCCTGTAACGGCCGGTTTCCGGTACCCACGCATAATCGGCAAACAGCTGGCGGAAGTAGGTGGTCTGATCGATACGCTGGCCGGGCGGATTCTCGAAGCGCGCCTGCGTCAGCCGTACGCCGCCCACGTGCTTGGTTCCGGGCCTGACCTGCAGCGCGTCGGAACTCGGCAGCGTCTTGCGCCATACCAGAATGCCGTAAGGTGCTGCCGTGACCGGCTGCGCCTGAACATCCGTTGCCTCGCCCGTCTGCTCGGTGGCAACGGGTTCCGAAGCGGTGTCTGCGGCCTGCGCGTTGGCCGGCAGGAGCGGTGCAAGCGGTACGCCCACGGCGGCAAAGGGGCTGGCAGGCGCCCCGGCCGGTGCACGGCGCGCGGCACTGCGACGGGTGCTGGCGCGCACGTCGGCTTCCGATGGCAGCTGACCGCGCGCGACCAGGGTGTGGATCAGCGCGGCGTCGAGCGGCCGCAGGGTCGGGCCGGGTTGCGGAAACAGAAACTCCGATACCGGCTCGATTACCGCATCGTACGCGGCGCGGTCGCCGGGCAGGTCGAACGCGAAGTGTGTGGCCAGCTCGTAATTGGTGAAGAAGCCGCCTTCGGTGAGATTGTTCGAGCCGATGTACAGGCTGGCATCGTTACCGGTTTCGAACAGGTAGGCCTTGGGGTGAAAGGTGGCGCGGGGATTCGGGTTGTGGAACACGAATGTTTCCACATCCCAGCGTGCGAGCTCCTCGAGCACTTCGCGGCTCGTGCCGCCCAGGTCGATGCCCACCGTCACGCTGAGCCGTGTGCCGTTGGCCGCGTGCTGCAGCAGGGGGTCGCGCAGGCGCAGCACGGTACGCAGCGAGGCAAACGCCGAGACCAGAGCGATGCGCGTGAACCCGTCTCGCGCCGCCAGCAGCTCGGAAATTTCATTGCCGAGCTGCTGCGCCGGTTGAACTAAAGTAGATACGTTCACATGAATACCTGTGTGGGGTGCGGTGGCTGCATTCTATGCCAATGTGGCCACCGGCCCCCCCACGGCATTCGTTGCTGCCTGTTTCGGGCGGGCATGCCGCGCCCGCATCAGCATCGGCCCGACGAAGCGCAGCGTGCCGCCGGGCGTGTGCGAGCCCCGTTGCCGCTCAGCGCAAGGTGAGCATCGCCGCTGGCAGCTGGAAGCGGGCCACCTCGGCCGAAAGGCGCTGCGCCTGATCGTTCATGGCTTCGGCGGTCACGGCGGTTTCCTCGACCATGGCGGCATTCTGCTGGGTCATGGTGTCGAGAACCGACAAGGCCTGGCCCACCTCGTTGATGCCCACGCTCTGTTCCTGCGCGCCGATGGCGATTTCGCGCAGAATGACGTTCACGCGTTCTGATGAAGAGAGCACGTTCTCGATCGCTTCTTCGGTCTTGTGCACGATTTGCGTGCCGGCCTCGACCTGGCTGACGCTTGCCTGGATCAGCTCGGAGATTTCGCGCGAAGCCTGAGCCGAGCGCTGCGCGAGTGCGCGTACTTCGCCCGCCACTACCGCGAAGCCCCGCCCGGCCTCACCGCTGCGTGCGGCTTCGACGGCCGCGTTCAGCGCCAGAATGTTGGTCTGGAAGGCAATGCCGTCGATGGTGCTGACAATATCGCTGATGCGGCTGGAAGTCTGGCGGATGGCTTCCATCGTGTTGACCATCTCGCCCATGACTTCGACGCTGTGCTGTGCAGCGGCCGCGTTCTGTTGGGCGAGCTGGCTGCCTTCGGTCGTGTTCGTTGCCGTGTGGCCTGCCGTAGCGTTGATCTGCTCGATGGCGGAGGCCGATTGCGTCAGGTTCGAGGCGGTCTGTTCGGTGCGGGAGGCCAGGTCATGGGCGGCCGCGCCGATTTCCTTGATGGAATGAACGATCTCGTCGGTGCTGTTGCGCACGGCGGCCACTATGCCGCGCAATGAATGCTGCATGCGGGCAAGGTCTTCCAGCGACTGCGCGAATTCGTCTTTGCCGAACGGCCTGATCGTGGTGGTCAGGTCGCCATCGCGTATGGCCCGCAAATGGAACTGCAGGCCGCTCAGGCCATGCGACATGAGCCGGTAAAAGGAAATGAAGAGATACGAGGCCACCAGGAACAGCACGAGGACCACGCCCGCGTTGATGAACACCTGCGTGCGTGCCGCCTGTACGATGTCGGCCACATAGATGCCGCTGCCGACCACCCAGCCCCATGGCTTGAACATATGCACGTACGAGATCTTCGGCGTGGCTGCCGGTTCGCCCGGATTCTGCCACTTGTATTCGACGAAGCCGCCTCCCTGGCGGTCGGAAACTTCAACCATTTCCTGAAAGAAGGCCTTGCCGTCGGTGTCTCGTGTGCTGCTCAGGTCGCGGCCGTTCAGATCGGGGCTCTTGGGGTGCATGACCATCTTGAGGCCACGGTCGTGAATCCAGAAGTAGCCGCTGTCTTCGTACGTAAGGCGCCCGATGGCGCGCGCGGCTTGCGCCTGCGCTTCTTCACGGCTAAGAGTGCCGCTGCGTTCAAGGTCGTAGAAATGTTCCAGCACAGCCGTGGCAATCTCGACGTGCCCCACCGTCGCGTTCATGCGCGCGTCCCACGCGTCGTCATAGCGTGTGGCGATCTGCCAGAACAGCAGCCCCAGCGTGGGAATGGCCAGAACGACTGCCATCACCACGGCTTTGGCGAGGAAGCCGGCGCGTGAGAACAGCCTGATGCCGGGCCCGAAGAACCCGCGCCCGAATGCTTCATCTTGAACCCGCACGTCGGTGACGGTGGTGGTCTGCTGTGTTGCCTGCTTCGCTGAGGGGCCCGTCAGGGCAGGCGTCAAGGGCGTAGAGTTGTCCATAGTGCTTTTCGCAAACAGGCGAGGCGAGCCTCAGATTGACCAGACATTTCGTCTGATTGTATCGGATTGTCATAGTTGTGACTTTTGATTGCTCGAATGTTTGCGGTGTTTTTTCAAAGGCGTGTCGCAGCTGCGTTTTTTGGCCGCTTCATTGGCTGCCCAGAAAAGCGCAAGCGCCATGGAAAGGGCGATCAGGCCGCGCCCCGTCCAGACCTGATCATCGACGAGGTAGGCATTGCACAGGCGCACCGGCAGATCGAGGTAGGTCATGCCGACAATGGCGCTCATCCAGCAGAAGTTGCCCAGGAAGAACAACTTGACGACTGCGGGCGCGCGCCTGAGCGATGTACCCAGCAGCCAGCCGCACACGGGCAGCCCCGCATACTTGGCCAGGGCGATGCGCCAGTCGGTCAGGGCGTCGTCCAGCGCCTTGGGTATCATCCAGGCTGCACCTGCCAGACTGACGAGCACAAGGCCCGGCACGCCGTATTCATTCCAGCCCCAGGGCCGTTGATGCGTGGATTCTGGCCGCAGTACAGCGGCACCGTTGCAGGGCATGGCATGATACGCCAGCAGGCCGGCCAGGACCAGCAGCGGAATCTGAACCAGCATGTGCAGGCTCATCTGTGCGGTCAGCGTCGAGCGGGCCGCTAATGCGACCGCAAGGCAGACCGTGGCGGCCGCAAGGCACAGCTTGAAGCGCCGCTGGGCCCCGGTATCGGTCACGATCGTTCGCCCACGTGTGGGGCGCGGCGGTTCGCAGACATGCGCTGCGCCATACGCAACGCCCGGCCCGGCTCGTCGAGATCGAAGATGCCGGCGAGCCGCCCATCGGGGGTCACGACGTGCAGGGCGGCGTTGTGTTCGAAGTCGCCGAACTGCAAAGGTACGACCACGATGCCGAACTGGCGCAACAGCGCGTCGCGCTCTGGCGCCCGCATGAACGATCCCAGTTGCCACAGGCCTGCATCGGCCTGCAGGTCGTGCCCGTAGCGCTGCAGATCGGGCGGCCGTTCTCGCAGATCGAAACTGATGCTGATGAGCCGGATGCGCGATGCCAGCCCCTGTGCCTGAATGACTGCCTGCAGCTGCTGCGTGATGAAGCCCTGCGCCCGGCACAGGGCCACGCAACGCGTATAGAAGAAGCCGACGATAGCGACCCGGCCGTCGCTGCGCAGGGCCTCGCGCAGCCGGATCGCGGTGCCGTCGGCAGTCATGAGCATCGCATCAGGAACCGGCCGGGGTTCATGGGCGACCTGCCGGCGTCGTGCGGCTTCGGCGGTGAGCGCCGTGAAGCCGTCGGTTACGGCGTACACGAATCCCGTACCTGAAAGCAGTGCCAATACGAGCGCCAGGGCCCAGCGCATGTGCGTACCCTACTGCGCAAGCAGGGGCTGCAGGTCTTCGTCGCCATTCCAGGGCGTGCTGCGCTGTTCAGTGGCAGCACGAACCTGAGCCACGTGTGCGGCGTCGGTCTGCGTGGCGGCGTTGCCGAAGTGGGTGCGCAGGTAATTGACCACGGCGGCGACTTCCGCATCGGAAAACGTGTCGCGAAAGTTCGGCATGATGCCGGAGTAGGTGGTGCCTGCAACGGTAAGCGGCCCCTCGACGCCGTGCAGAATGATCTGGGTGACGACGCCGGGGTCTCGGGCGATCACCCATTCGGAATTGGCCAGAGGTGGAAAGACCCCGGGCAGACCATTGCCATTTGCCTGGTGGCAGGCGACACAGTTCGCGGTATACAGCTGGGCCCCGTCGGCCGATACGGCAACGGTGAAGTCTTCGGCGACGCGATTGTCGCCCACCAGCGATGGCATGGGCGTGTAGTGCGCATAAAGGTAATACATGGCCCACGCAAGCAGGCCGCCAATGAGAATCAGCACCAGCCTGGGCACGGGGCGGCCGCTTTCCTCCGGCTCAGGGTGTTCGCGCTGCTGTTGAAGGAATTGCGGAGTCGTCATTGCGCAGCCTCGTCGGGGGTGCCGGCTTGCGGCTCATTGGTGGCGAGCGTAGGCAGGGCGGCATGCGGGTCGACCGGGTAGGTGTGATCCAGGCCGATCAGGTACTGCACGAGGTCGAGCGCGTCGGGCCCCGCAACAACCACCTTGCCCGGCGGCTGATGGCTGGCCGGAAGCTGCACGATGACATCGCCGGCCTCTGCCGCGTCTTTCACACGAAACATGAAGGGAAACGCCGGCATCGTGCTGGCGGGCACATACGCGCGCGGATCGTAAAGGTGGCCGAGATGCCAGTCGATGCTGGGCTGGCGGGCCCCGATGTTGAAGAGGTCGGGGCCGGTGCGCATGGTGCCGAGCAGGTGGGGGTGGTCGTAGTAGTAGTCGCCCGCCACGGCGGCGCGACCCCAGCCGCGCTGGAAGTCGGGTGCCTGCGCCTGGCTGCGGGGTTGCTGGGAATGGCAATACACGCAGCCCATTGCGATATACACGTCGCGCCCGCGCAGTTCCTGATCGGTATAGGGTTGCAACCCTTCGGGAGGCTTCACGTGGGAAAGCTGGACGTACGGCAGAATGACCAGTGTGGCCGTGGCGAGCGCCAGCGTAACCATGGCCCCGCTCAGCAGCTTGTATTCGTTCTCCATGGTCAGGCTCCTGCAACGGGGCTGAGTTCGGGCTGGATACGGCGTTCGTGCAGCAGTGCCGGGCCGATGCGGCGCCGGCCGTAGCGCAGCGCCATTTGCGTGAAGTGCACCGCAAAGACGAGATGGCCGAGCGTCATCAGCGTTCCGCCCAGCGTGCGCGCCTCGAGGTAGGGCAGGCTGACCAGCACCGACTCCATGAACGGCCGGTTCGCGTCGAGCATGGCCAGCCCTTGCTGCCAGCCCCCGATGCTGAGCGCGATGGCGTAGATCGCGATGCCCGACACCACCAGCCAGAAATGCGCCACGATCAGCTTCGGATGCGGCCACTCCCAGCTCATGATGCGCGGCATGGCGAAGTAGATGGCGCCGAACATGACGATGGAAAAGAACGCATACAGCCCGATGTGCGCGTGGGCCACCGTGAAGTGGGTGAAGTGCGCTACCGTATTGATGCTGCGCAGCGCCTCGAACGAGCCTTCGACCGAGCTTACGGTGTACATCATGGCACCGAGCACGATGAAGCGCAGCGTGGGCGAGTAGTACATGGTCTTGAAGTGGCCGCGCATGGTCAGGTGCTGATTGACCGAAAAGGCCAGTACGGGAATGATCATCATCATCGACTGCACGATCGACAGCGTGATCAGCCAGTGCGGCACCGGGCCGCCCACCAGGTGGTGCCCGCCCACCTGCCCGTAGAAAAACGCCAGCGCCCAGAAGCCGATGAGCGACAGGTTGTACGACTGAATCGGCCGGCCAATGATCTTGGGCAGAAAATAGTAGACGGAGGCGAGCGCGATCGGGGTGTAGTACAGGCCCAGCACGTTATGGCCGAACCACCAGTTCATGGTGGCCTGTTCCACCCCGAAATGCACGGCCGGCAGTTTGCCCACCAGGTACAGCACCGGAAACCAGAAGAGCGCGGCCCCCATGTACCAGATCGACACGTACAGGTGATCGACCTTGCGGTTGACCAGCGTGAACACCAGCGGCAGGGCGATCAGTGCGCCACCAATCACCAGCAGTATGCTGACCTGCCAGGGGATCTCCAGCCATTCCAGCCCGTCGTTGATGCCTACGGCAATGCTGCCCAGCCCGGCAATGAGGCCCGCGTTCCACAACATGCAGCCCAGCAGTGCAAAGCGGCCTCCGAAAAGCGGTGTCTTCAGCAGGCGTGGCAGCATCCAGATGGCAATGCCGAAGGCCGCCATGGGGCACCAGCCATAGGCCACCATGTTCAGATGCAGTGTTCTGGTGCGACCGAAGGTGAGCCATTCGTATTGCGTGAGGAATTCGGGGTAATGCAGCTTGATCGAGCTGATCAGGCCGAACACCGATGCCAGGACGAGCCAGATGATGGCGCAGGCCAGGAAGACGAAGCAGACGTAGGCCGTGGACTGGTCTGCCTTGATTCGGTCGGCCAGTTCCTGTCTGAAGCGGTCGGCAAGTGTAGGGTCGATGGCCACCTTGCCCCCGTCGACCATGACGCGCTGCAGGCCTTCGCGTTGGTCCGACGTGGCGGAAGGATCTTCGACGCGGCCGATCTCCCCCGTGGAGAAGATGACGCTGGCTGCTTCGAAGTTGTTGCCGAACATGTTGCGCCGCAACGACCAGATGAAGATGCCCAGACCGGTGACGGACAGCACGAACGACAGCAGGAGTACGGTGACGGAACTCATGGCATTCAGGCTCGAAGACGTCAAAGATGGTTTTGTTATATATCTTCAAGGCCTCGAATGCCCGAACAGGCATACTTGGAATATGGGTAACGAAGCATCCATCAGCCGGGCACTGCTGAACGCCTGTGCATCGCGCCTGAGCGGCAGCGCAGAAAAGCAAAACGCCACCCGGTTAAAGGTGGCGTAAGTGCTTGATTTCATTGGTGCCGGCTAAAGGAGTCGAACCCTTGACCTTCGCATTACAAGTGCGCTGCTCTACCAACTGAGCTAAGCCGGCCAAAGAAGCGACATTCTACATGATTTTTGGTGGGCTTACTTGACGACGGTAAGGCGCGGCCGGGTGGGCGGCGTGTCGTCGGGGCCGTCGTCGCCACTGGCGGGTTTTGCGGGCGACGAGTCGCCCGTTGCCGCCGTATCGGTGCCCGGGTAGGGGCGCGAAGCGGCCACCTCGAAGCCCATGCCTGCACCGGTTTCACGAGCATAGATGGCCGAGACCGCGGCCACGGGCACGCAGATGTTCTCGGTGACGCCGCCAAAGCGGGTCTGGAACTCGATGTATTCGTTGCCCAGTACCAGCCGGTTGGTGGCCAGCGTGCCGATGTTCAGCGTGATCTGGCCGTCGCGAATGTGCGCGGGCGGTACCGTGGTGTTCTCGTCGACCGTGACGACGATGTGGGGCGTGTAGCCATTGTCGGTGCACCACTCGTGCAGTGCACGGATCAGGTAGGGCTTGGTGGACGATTCTTGCATGGGATTCCGGCTTAGCGGCGCATGACCTTTTCAGAGGGGGTCAGCGCTTCAATGTAGGCAGGGCGTGAAAAGATGCGCTCGGCGTACTTCTGCAGGGGCGCGGCGTTCTTGGGCAGTTCGATGCCGTAATGGTCGAGGCGCCACAGCAGCGGAGCAATGGCCACGTCGAGCATCGAGAATTCGTCGCCCAGCATGAACTTGTTCTTGACCAGCACGGGGGCAAGCTGCGAGAGGCGGTCGCGAATGGCCTGGCGCGCGGCGTCTTGCGCCCGGGTATCGGTGTTGCCGCGCTCTTCGAGCACCGACACGTGCACGAAGAGTTCTTTTTCGAAGTTGTACAGGAACAGGCGCGTGCGTGCACGCATGACCGGATCTGCGGGCATGAGCTGCGGATGCGGGAAGCGCTCGTCGATGTACTCGTTGATGATGTTGGATTCGTACAGGATCAGGTCGCGTTCCACCAGGATTGGAACCTGCCCGTATGGGTTCATGACGGCAATGTCTTCCGGCTTGTTGTACAGGTCGATGTCACGGATTTCGAAATCCATGCCTTTTTCGAACAGAACAAAGCGGCAGCGTTGGGAGAACGGGCAAGTCGTTCCAGAATAGAGCACCATCATGTCGCGGTTTCCAATCGTTGAGGATGAATAAAGGTACGCCTTTTGGGCGGCCCAGAAAAGGGAAAAGGCGTAATCAGTTACGCCTCGCCCTTTTCTTGGTTTGCAGTGCGGCCCGCATCAGTTTGCGGGCCGGGGGTGGACTTCAAGCTTCACAGCTTATTTGACGTCTTTCCAGTAGACGGTGTTCAGGCGCCACGCGACCCCGAAGAACAGGATCAGGAACAGCAGCACCCACACACCGAGACGCTTGCGCTCGAGCTGTACGGGTTCGGCCATCCAGCCCAGGAAGTTGGCAAGGTCGGCCACCTGGCTGTCGAAAGCCGCGGCGGCCTTGGCGTCGACCGGCGTGAACGTAACCTTGTCGACCGGGCTGCCGTTGTAGCCCTGGAGCACTTCGGTGGTGATTTGCGAGAAGCCCTGTGCGTCGTACTTGGCTACGGTGCGCTGCCACTGCTTGGAGCCGTCGTCGGCATCGACCAGAGCAATGGTGTCGCGTTCCATGCTGCGCGGCCCCTGCAGCTGCCACAGCGCATGCGGCATGCCGACGCTGGGGAAGACCAGGTTGTCCCAGCCGATGGGCTTGGACGTGTCGCGGTAGAACGTGCGCAGGAAGGTGTAGATGTAGTCGACACCCGTGGGGCCAAGGTTGACGGACTTGGCGCGGGCAATGACCGACAGGTCGGGCGGCGCGGCGCCAAACCAGGCGGTGGCGTCGTCGCGACGCATGGCGATTTCCATGAGGTCGCCCACCTTGTCGGTTGTGAACAGCAGGTTTCGCTTGATCTGCTCTTCGGTCAGGCCGATATCGGTGAGGCGGTTGTAGCGCATGGAGTTCGCGCTATGGCAGCCCAGGCAGTAGTTCACGAACAGCTTGGCGCCATTTTGCAGGGCAGCCATGTCGTTGATGCGCTCGGGTGCCCGCTCGAGGGGATACCCGCCCTCGGCCGCGAACGACACCGCGCAGGTCAGCGACAGGGCAATGGTTGTAATCAGCTTTTTTATCATGATCGTTCCGTTACCTATGGGGGACCTCAGTGGGCTTTGAAGTTGATGCGTTCAGGCACCGGCTTGAACGTACCGATTCGGCCCCAGATGGGCATCAGAAGGAAGAATGCCAGGTAGATCACCGTACCGATCTGGCTCATGAGGTTGAACACGGGGCTGGGTGGCTGCGTGCCGAGGTAGCCCAGGATCAGGAACGTTACGATGAAAATGCCATACAGGTACTTGTGCCAGGTCGGGCGATAGCGGATCGACTTGACGGGCGAAGAATCGAGCCACGGCAGGAAGGCCAGCAGCACCACCGAGCCACCCATGACCACGACGCCCCAGAACTTGGCGTCGATGACGCGGAACAGCACGGCCAGGATGATGAGGATGGCGGGAACGGCCAGGCGCCATACGCCGCGCAGCTTGCCGCTGGCGAACAGGATGATGGCTGCCAGGAGCGAACCGCCGGCCAGCACCCAGGTGAAGTCGGCCGTGGTGGCGCGCAGCATGGAGTAGAACGGCGTGAAGTACCACAC
>Ga0079223_10002178_pt1 | contig 12059 bp, 8 predicted proteins | sample Stecom2011_FD_75072 | JGI IMG/M metagenome (GOLD analysis project Ga0079223, IMG submission 75072) | Agricultural soil microbial communities from Utah to study Nitrogen management - Steer compost 2011 | ecosystem: Environmental > Terrestrial > Soil > Agricultural land | place: USA: Utah...
AATTTATTTGAGGGAGGGTCAATTATACGTTCTGAAGGGCAATGTAGGACATCCTTTCAAAGCGAAAGCACTGGAAATCCGTCGTCACATGGCGGAGAAGTTCGCGCGTCACATGCCCGTGGACGGAGATGCATTTGCCATTGCCTCCACCCTTATTTTAGGCTATCGCGCGGACCTGAGTCGGGAATTATTAGAAACGTATTCTTCCACCGGTACCATTCACGTTCTGAGTGTTTCGGGCATGCATGTGGTGATCGTTTTTTGGCTTTTAGCGGCCATGTTGTTCTGGATGGATCGAAATAAACTGCTAAAGGCCCTTCGATTTCCACTTTTGATAGGGGCCGTATGGGCTTATGCTTTTTTGACGGGATTGTCGCCCTCGGTTATGCGGGCTGCGCTAATGCTCAGTTTTGTGCTGTGGGCAGCCGCCGGGGGCCGCAGGGGGATCACCTACAATAACATCGCTGCTTCTGCGTTCTTTTTGCTACTTATTGAACCTAAATTATTGTTTCATTTGGGATTCCAGCTTTCTTACTTAGCGGTGGTGGGGATTGTTTTTTTTAATCCCATAATCTTAAGCCTTTATCATGTCCCATTCCGATTTCTTCGCCCCATTACGGATTATTCGGCCATGTCCATGGCCGCTCAAGCTGGAGCATTCCCCTTGGCGATGTTTTATTTTCATCAATTTCCGGTGTATTTTCTATTGGCTAATCTCTTAGTCGTATTGCCGGCTACAGCGATCATGTATTTGGGTTTTGCACTACTGCTGTTTCCCGAGACGGCATGGTCCCAGCCTGTATTACAAACACTGGGTTTTCTCTTGGGTGGCTTAATTGACCGCATGAATTCGGGCTTGTATTGGATACAGGGCCTTCCGGCGGCCAGCCTACAGGGATTGGAGATTTCGTGGTGGGAATGCGTGCTGATTTATATGGCAATGCTTAGTCTGGTGTTTGCATACACGGAGCGTGCAAAACATTTCTTTTGGACTGGTCTGACTTGTTTGTTCCTATTGAGCACATCAGCTGCAGTTAAACAATATCGTCAATGGATGGATCGCACCTTGATTATCCATCAGCTGCGTTCTCAATTGGCCATTAGCTATACGGGACGAGGACAGGTTTGGCTCTATTCAAATTTAGAGGATCCTACCCATAGTAGCCTCAATTATTCGGTTTGGCCTTACCTGCGACGTTATGCTCCCATGGAGGATGTCCGCTTCTTTACGATGGAAGAAAAATATCAAGATGATATACTGCGAATTGGTCCAGGGCGAATTCAGGTGGGGCCATATGGTATAGGAATTTACGACGAATCTCAAGCATTAGTTGGAATAGCCTCGGACGAAAGGGAAGCTACATCGACGATTGAGGGATCGAAAATGGACTTGGACTTCCTATTGATCCGAAATAATCCTGAACGAAGTTTGAAGGAAATTATAGCGGAGAATCCGGCGGAAAAATTGATCATTGATGGGTCGAATTATCCGCGTCAACTTAATCAATTGGTCGAGGAGGCAGAGAATCTACAGATCGAATATGAAGTGTTAAAAGATAATTTTGCGTATGTTTGGGTAATGGATTGAACCATGGAGCAGGATCGTTATAGCGTATTGAAGAGCTACTGGGGATACGATTCATTTCGTCCCCTGCAGGAGGATATTATACAGTCTGTGTTGGATGGGCGGGACACCTTAGCCCTGATGCCCACTGGCGGAGGAAAATCCTTGTGCTTCCAAGTGCCCGCCTTGATGATGGACGGGATTTGTTTGGTGATTACGCCCCTGATCGCATTGATGAAAGATCAGGTCGAAAACTTGAAGGCCAGAGGCGTGGAGGCCGTAGCCATATATTCCGGAATGAAAAAACGGGAAGTGGACATCGCCCTGGATAATTGCATCTATGGGCCGGTCAAGTTTTTGTATTTGTCCCCGGAACGATTGATGAGTGAATTGGTCCGGGAGCGGATTCGCCACATGAAGGTCAATCTCTTTGCCATCGACGAGGCGCATTGCATCTCCCAATGGGGCTACGATTTCAGGCCACCTTATTTAATGCTGAGCGCTTTGAGGGAATTGCATGCGGATGTGCCTTTTTTGGCCCTTACAGCGACTGCTACGCCGGACGTGGTGCAGGATATTCAGGACCAATTGGGATTTCGCGAGGAGCATGTTCTGAAGAAGAGCTTTTATCGGGACAATCTCCATTATATGGTGCTTCCCGAAACCAATAAACAAGGTCGAATGCTGAAAATTATTCGCAAAATCGGGGGGAGCGGGATCATTTATGTGCGAAATCGACGAGAAACACAGGAAATAGCACGAATTTTAATGCATGAGGGGGTTTCTGCGGACTTTTATCATGCGGGCCTTTCGGCAGAAGACCGAACAGCAAAGCAAGACAGCTGGAAGACCAACCAGACCCGGGTGATCGTCGCCACCAATGCATTTGGGATGGGTATCGACAAGCCGGATGTGCGCTTTGTGATCCACTTAGAACCGCCCGAATCGTTGGAAGCCTACTATCAGGAGGCCGGTCGAGCAGGCAGGGACGAAAAGACTGCTTATGCGGTGCTACTCTATCATCAGGCGGATTTATTGCAGCTCACTAAGAATTTTAAGCATAGTTTTCCAGCCATTGAGTTCATAAAGAACGTTTATCATGCTTTGGGAAGTTATTTTCAAATCGCTTATGGGGCGGGAGAAGACTTGATTTTTGACTTTGATATTGGTCATTTTTGCCAACATTATACGTGGGAACCCATACCGGTATTGAGCGCTTTAAAGTTTTTGGAGCGAGATGGTTGGGTGGCCCTTAGCGAAAGCGTCTATGCCCCTTCTCGCCTGAAATTTGAATTGCAGCCCGACGAACTTTATCGATTTCAGGTGGAAAACGCCGGGATGGATGGATTCATCAAAATGATATTACGTGCCTACGGCGGAGCATTCGATCACTATATTCCGATCCGAGAGCAGGAAATAGCACGAAAATTAGGGATTCCCTTGCCGGCGGTGATGCAAACACTGCAACAATTACACAAAAAACAGGTGTTGGATTACGTTCCTCGAACCGATAGTCCACAGATCCATTTCCTACGACATCGGGTGGACAAGCAGCATCTGCACGTAGATGCCCAATATATTAAGTTACGAAAAAATACTTACAATACCAAATTGCAGGCAGTTTTTGATTATCTGGAGCGTTTTGAGTGCAGAAGTGCCCAATTATTGGCCTATTTTGATGAAAGAGCGGAGAAAGTTTGTGGAAATTGCGACGTGTGTTTGCGAAAGAGCCGTGTGAAGGTCCCAGATGCAGACTTTATTCAGGCTTTGAGGGCTATTTTGAGTGAAGGACCTCGACCATTGTCCGAATTGATCGATCGCTTGGCACTCGGGGATGAGGAGCAACGCCTGCATTTCGTGCGCAACTGTTTGGATCGGGGCATATTGAAGGAAAACGACGGTAAATACAGCCTGTAAAGGTCGGGTTTTCAGCTTTTTTTGAGTAAATTTGCGCAACAATTGAGAAAACGATAGCTATTTTAAAGACAAACAATTTATGAGTACAAAAAAAGCGACCATTCAGTACACGAGGACCGATGAGGCTCCTTTATTGGCGACCTATTCTTTTTTGCCCATTGTTAAAACATTTACGGCTACAGCCGGAATTGATGTGGTGGAAAAGGATATTTCTTTGGCTGGACGTATTCTGGCTAACCTGTCTGCTTTCCTACCTTCGGAACAACGCGTAAATGATGCCTTGGCGGAGTTGGGAGAGTTGGCGACTAAGCCAGAGGCTAATATCATTAAATTGCCTAATATTTCTGCATCTATACCCCAATTAAAGGCAGCCATTACTGAATTACAAGCAAAAGGTTATGCCTTGCCGAATTATCCGGAGGAACCGAATACAGAAGAAGAACGAAATATTGTGGCACTTTACGGTAAGGTGTTAGGTTCTGCAGTAAATCCGGTGTTACGAGAGGGAAATTCAGATCGTCGCGCACCCCGCGCAGTTAAGAATTACGCGAAGCAGCATCCACACCGTATGGGGAAATGGTCTGCGGATTCTAAAACCAGAGTAGCTTCCTTGTCGGAGGGTGATTTTTATGGAAGTGAGCAATCGGTCACTGTGCCGGAAGCGACTACTTATACCATCGAATTCTGGGGAGAAAATGCCGTTGAAGCGGAGGTGTTAAAAAAAGCAGCCCCGTTACTGGCCGGTGAGGTGATCGACTCATCCAGTATGAGCATCAATGCCCTGAAAAAATTTGTGGCCGCAGAAGTCGCGAAAACGCGTGAGGAGGGAATCTTGCTGTCTGCGCACTTGAAAGCTACGATGATGAAAGTCTCGGACCCGATAATTTTTGGTGCGATTGTAGAGGTTTATTTTGCGGATGTATTTGAAAAATACGCCGCCGTCTTCGATCGCTTAGGTGTGGATACCCGAAATGGATTGGGGGATGTTTATGCCAAGATTGACGGGCATGAGAAAGCGTCTGAGATTCGCGAGGCTTTACAATCGGCCATGAACCATGGACCGGATTTGGCGATGGTGAATTCGGATAAAGGTATTACAAACCTGCACGTGCCTTCCGATGTGATCGTGGACGCTTCTATGCCGGCAATGATCCGTAATTCGGGCCAAATGTGGGATAAGGAGGGGCAGGTTCGGGATACGGTTGCATTGATTCCTGATCGTTCCTATGCGGGAGTTTATGCGGCTACAATAGCGGATTGTAAGCGTCATGGGGCATTTGATCCAGCGAAAATGGGCTCGGTTCCCAACGTGGGTTTGATGGCGCAGAAAGCAGAAGAATACGGCTCACACGATAAAACTTTCCAAGCAAAATCCGCAGGCGTAATTCGGGTGGTGGACGGTAACGGAAAGGTACTGATGGAGCAAAAAGTAGAGACAGGTGATATCTTCCGGATGTGCCAAACCAAGGATGCCCCGATCAGAGATTGGGTAAAATTGGCGGTTAATCGTTCCCGATTATCGGAGACCCCTGCGGTGTTCTGGTTAGATGAGAAACGCGCACATGACCGTGAATTGATCCAGAAAGTGAATACGTACTTGGCTGAACACGATACCGAAGGTTTGGATATCCGCATTTTGGATCCAGTCTCAGCGACACACTTCACCCTGGAACGCATTCGCAGGGGGGAAGACACGATTTCAGTCACTGGAAACGTTTTGCGGGATTATTTGACCGACCTTTTCCCTATCTTGGAATTAGGTACTTCTGCTAAGATGTTATCCATCGTGCCATTGATGAATGGGGGAGGTTTATTTGAGACGGGCGCTGGTGGCTCGGCTCCGAAGCATGTGGAGCAATTTGTGACCGAAGGTTACCTGCGGTGGGATTCGCTGGGCGAGTTCCTGGCACTGGCAGTATCCTTAGAACATATCGGTCAAACCACGGGCAATAAGCGGGCCTTGGTGCTTGCCGAAGCCTTGGATCATGCGACCGAAAAGTTCTTGGAAAACGATCGCTCCCCGGCGCGTAAAATCGGACAAATTGACAATAGAGGATCACACTTTTATTTGGCTCAATACTGGGCCACTGCATTGGCCGAGCAGAACGAGGATGCGGGATTGAAAGCGATCTTTACACCGGTTGCTGAAGCCTTAGTAGCTCAGGAAAACCAGATCAATAAAGAGCTGATCGATGCACAAGGTAAGGCGGTAGACATCCAAGGATACTACGCGCCTGACGAAGCATTGCTCGACAAAGCCATGCGCCCCAGTGCCACCTTAAATCGGATTATCTCTTCGATCCAATAAAGTTAGATTCAAAAATTACCATAAATATAGAGCGGCGCGTCAACAGATACGCCGCTTTTTTTTGCCCTGATAGCATGCGGGCCTGCAAATCGTATATGGATTGATGGGGTAGGGGGGAGGAATGCGGTCTTCGTTATCGGCATGGGTCTACAAAGAAAGAAGCCCTGAAACGGGGAGGATCAGGGCTTCTCTAACTAACCAATTATAAACCTAAATATGAAAAGACTAATTTTTGTTCTGATCGATTATTCATGCACTGTACATGAAAGTACCACCAGAAATCTATGATATAATTATCAATTACAATGCCACATTCTGTGGCGTACTGTTAATTACTGTTAAAATTTCGCAGGCATAGCGCTCGGATTCGACATGAGGGGTTAAGTGGTATTTTCTTGCTTTTTTGCCCTAATTTTACCTGAATTCTCAGACATATGCTGTCGGTTTATTTATTGCTATTAAATTAATTATCAGTTTGTTTTAAATTTTACATCACTTAATTATTGATGTGAAGGCATTGATTTATGCTATCATTTTTAGCATGATGCTTCGAGACGGCTTTCTAGGATCAAAAATTCAACATATATCATTGTTAATCAGCTATTATGATCTTATTACATATACCCATACTTCATGTTCTGATTTTAACATTTTTAGAAGGGTTGATTCCATGGAAATAAAAAAATGTGTGCGGACTTTTTTGTAAATTTTTACCTATTAATTTCTAAGCATGTTGATTTTTCCCATCGTGTTTTGGTTTTTGCCGAATGTCTTATAGAATGTTTCATGATACATTGTAAACTCAATCCCTCGTTTTTTGATGACTGCTTGTTCCTATTACCCGTTGTGATCTGCAAAAAAAAAGAGCTAAGAAACATGTGTTTCTAAGCTCTTGATGAAAATTTAATTGTATCGAATCCCCTTTGGGCTTCGTCGTATTTTAGTTAGAAATCGGCACTTTTTGGTGTTCGTGGAAATGGAATCACATCACGGATATTGGTCATGCCTGTTACGAAAAGTACCAGTCGTTCAAATCCGACTCCAAAACCGGAATGGGGTGCGGTTCCAAATCGGCGGGTATCTAAAAACCAATCCAGTTCATCAGCGGGTACATTCATTTCTTCCATTCGTTTCAACAAATAATCGAGGCGTTCTTCACGCTGAGATCCACCCACCATTTCACCGATTCCCGGGAACAAGATATCCATGGCTTTCACAGTGCGTCTGCCCTGCTCATCGGGTTCGTTTTGGCGCATGTAAAATGCTTTTATATCGGCTGGATAATCGGTCAGAATGACGGGTTTTTTGAAATGTTTTTCCACCAAATAGCGTTCGTGTTCTGACTGCAAATCTGCACCCCATCCGTCGATCAGATACTTAAATTGTTTTTTCTGGTTGGGCTTACTACGCTGCAATATTTCTATGGCTTCGGTGTATGTCAGGCGCTCAAAATCGTTTTCCATACAGAAGCGTAATTTAGCTTCCAAGTCCATGGCAGAACGCTCCTGTTGTGGTTTTTGTTTCTCCTCATCGAGCAATCTATTTTTTAGAAACTCGATTTCTTCCGCACAATTTTCGAGCGCGAAAGCGATCACATACTTTAACAATTCCTCCGCCAGATCCATATTGTCATCCAGATCATAGAATGCCATTTCCGGCTCAATCATCCAGAATTCCGCCAAATGCCGGGTTGTATTGGAGTTTTCAGCTCGGAATGTAGGTCCGAAAGTATAAATGTTCCCCAATCCCATCGCAGCCAGTTCTCCCTCCAATTGACCCGAAACGGTGAGGTTGGTCGATTTGCCAAAGAAGTCCTCCTTAAAATTAATGGAACCATCTTCCTTGCGGGGAATATTATTTAAATCTAAGGTCGTTACCCTAAACATCTCTCCTGCACCTTCCGCGTCCGAACCCGTAATAATTGGCGTGTGCATGTATACAAAACCTTTTTCAAAGAAGAATTGATGAATGGCGTAGGACAATGCATTTCTCACTTTGAATACCGCGTTAAAAGTCGTGGTACGGAAACGTAAATGAGCGATTTCTCTCAAAAACTCTAAGCTATGCTTCTTGGGTTGGAGCGGGTATTTGTCGGGGTCACTATCTCCAATGATTTCTAATTTGGATGCTTTCAGCTCCACACGCTGCCCTTTTCCTTGGGAAGGGACCAATGTCCCCCAAACGGCAACCGAAGTACCTGTATGAATTCTTTTCAGCAATGCATCGTCCGTACTGGTGAAGTCAATTACTGCTTGCAAATTCCCGATGCTCGAACCATCATTCAAGGCGATAAATTGATTATTTCTAAATGTTTTAACCCATCCTTTGACCAGAACCTCTTTGCCGAAGTCTTCGGAGGCCAATAAATGCTTTATTCTTGTATGTTTCATATTCGATTATTTACGGAATAAAATTAGCTTATAATCAAAGAAACCTTCGGAATGGTTCCGAAGGTTCTATGAAGGTATACTGTTTTAAGGATTAAAAATCCTTATTTTAAAACCTTTGTTACCAAATCAGCTGCTTCTTTTAATAGAATAGCTGAATAAACTTCCAATCCGGATTCATCGATTAATTTTTTGGCTTCCTCCGCATTGGTTCCTTGTAGACGAACGATGATAGGCACTGGAATATTGCCAATCTCTTGGTAGGCGTCGATCACTCCTTGAGCGACTCGGTCACAACGCACGATTCCACCAAAAATATTGATCAAAATAGCCTTTACATTCGGATCCTGAAGGATGATGTTGAAACCGGCTTTTACAGTTTCGGCGTTTGCGGTACCACCTACATCCAAGAAGTTCGCGGGTTCACCACCTGCGATCTTGATAATATCCATGGTAGCCATCGCTAGTCCGGCACCATTGACCATACATCCCACGTTTCCATCCAATTTCACGTAATTCAGGTTTGATTTTCCTGCTTCCACCTCGGTTGGATCTTCTTCGGAAAGGTCTCTTAGCGCTAAAAAGTCCGGATGACGGTAAAGTGCATTCTCATCTAGATTTACCTTGGCATCCACAGCCATGATTTTATCATCGGATGTTTTTAAAACAGGGTTAATCTCGAATTGTGAAGAATCTGTTGCATCGTAAGCTTTATATAATGCAGAAACGAACTTCACCATTTCTTTATGGGCGGCTCCTGTCAATCCCAAATTAAAGGCGATCTTCCGCGCTTGGAATCCTTGCAATCCCACTTTCGGATCCACCTCTTCTTTATGAATCAATTCGGGCGTTTTTTCAGCCACCTCCTCGATGTCCATACCTCCTTCGGTAGAATACATAATGATATTGCGTCCGCTCGCACGATCCAGCAGTACACTCATGTAGAACTCCTTGGTCTCACTCTCGCCCGGATAATACACGTCTTGAGCGATCAAAACCTTGTTTACCTTTTTACCTTCTGGGCGAGTTTGAGGCGTGACCAATTGCATTCCGATAATGTCATTCGCGCGCTCGCGGACTTCGTCCAAGTTTTTGGCCAGTTTAACCCCGCCTCCCTTGCCGCGTCCACCTGCATGGATTTGTGCTTTAACGACTACCCAATCCGAGTTGTAATCTTCCTTCAATTTCTTGGCAGCTTCCACAGCTTGCTCAGGGGTGTCTACGACGATGCCTTCCTGCACCCTTACACCGAAACTTTTCAGTATTTCTTTACCTTGATATTCGTGAATATTCATTATGAAAAAATTTGATGTAAAAGTACAGTTTTATAGCCAAATAGTCAAGTTAATTTGAAAATCATTACCTTTGCGGCATGCTAAGCGCAAGGGGAGTTTATAAGTCATTTGGTGACCTGAACATTTTGAAAGGAGTGGACTTGTCTGTGGCTAAGGGAGAGATTGTTACTTTAATTGGGGCGTCAGGCGCTGGCAAGAGTACCCTGCTTCATATTGTAGGGACATTGGACAAACCCGATCGGGGTGAAATCGAGATCAATGGCACCGATATCAGCCGGCTTAGCACGAAGCAATTGAGCGCATTTCGCAATACACATATTGGCTTTATTTTTCAATTTCACCATTTGTTACCCGAGTTTACGGCATTGGAAAACGTATGTATCCCCGCCTTTATTGCCAAAACGGATCGCGATACGGCAGCCCAGCGCGCGAAAGAACTGCTCGAATTATTAGGTGTGGATCATCGGGCATCGCATAAACCGAATGAAATGAGTGGGGGAGAGCAGCAACGAGTCGCAGTCGCACGCGCGCTGATTAATCGTCCCTCCATTGTGTTAGCCGATGAGCCTTCCGGTAATCTGGACTCAGAAAATGCCGCTGCATTACATCGTCTTTTTATGGATTTACGGGATGAATTGGACCAAACTTTTGTAATCGTGACACATAATGAGGAATTGGCCCAAATATCCGATAGAACGGTCATGATGAAGGATGGATTGATCGTAGAATCGTATGGAAACAAAGTCTAATCGACCTAAGAAGATACTCTTAACCTGTGGAACCAGTGCATTGGCCCAGCGAGTCGCCCGGCGATTATTACCGGCTGAGGAGGTGCGTTACGCCGCCGCGGAGCCCATTCCAGAGGTGCTCTTAAAAACGGGTCCCTATGATCAGATTTCGGACAGTGCGCGACCTGCATTCATACATGAATTGTTAAAATTAGCTTTGGATCGGGGAATGGAAATGGTTTTTCCATTGGGGAAGAACGAAATCAGCCTGTTGGGAGATGCACATACCCTCTTTTCCGAATATGGCATTCAATTACTGAGCCCCAATCGAACCCAATTGGCATTTCAACAATGGATGCATCAGCCTCCGGCAGGATTGGAATTACAGGTGATCTGGCAGGAAACCACGAACGAATCTGCACCCGTCGGCCCAGGTTTGTATACCATGAGCGATGATGGAACATATTACCTGTGTTCGGCAGATTAATTTTCTTTTAGTGGCATATGGATAAAAAAGCGGTAATATTCGATTTTGACAATGTGTTATATCCCGAGCGCGATTTTTTGTTGCAGGTATATTACCTTTTTGCTCATTTCGTGGAATTTACGACGGGTGAAGCCGTGGCAAACGAACTGCTTGAACGATTTAAAGCAGAATACGAGGCCTCGGGGACGGAACAACTCTTTAGCCGCGTTCAAGATAAATTTCCTATTATTGGTGAGTTTAATGAAAATTTTGAACGATTACATCATCAGGCTCAATTGCCTTTAAAGCTCCAACTGAATGCAGGAATGGAAAAGTTACTCACTAAATTGGTGAAGGATGACAAATTTATTCTGATTTTAACCGGTGGCGATCCTTTGGGTCAATTGAACAAAATCAAACAAGTGGAATGGAAGGGATTGGAAAATCATTTAAAACTCTATTTTGAGGACGAATTGAATTTTACCCAGACGGAAGCCATTCCATATATCAGTTCCGAATTAAACCTGTCGCCTGCAGACCTGTCATACATGGGACAATCTTCGGCAATACTGAAAAGTGCCCAAGCCCTTGGAGTGGAAATTTATACCGGTGAAGATTTGCGTCGCTTACAAGAAAATTAAAAATCATCGAATGAAAAAGGGACTTAATTATGCAATGGTTTGGCTTCTCGCACTCAGCTTTATGGGTTGCGAAAAGCTCGACACGGATGTGACCATGCCCGAACGCCCACAAGTGGGTGCAGATGATCCGGATGGATCCTATAGTTATTTTCGGAATTCGTCTGAAGGCAAACTTAGGGATTCGGTCTATTTTTACACCTATTACTTCTATTTATGGCAGGATCAATTGCCGAGGAGTTATGGGGTGCATAACTACCGTTCGGCCGATGCTTTACTGGAATCCTTAAAGGGAATTGCTCGGGATGAAGATGGACGTTTGGTCGACCGCTTTAGTTTTTTAGATCGTTCGGGCTCGGTGAATCAAGAATTGCAAGACGGCGTGCTCGGTAGTTTCGGATTCGATATTCGCTATTACAATGAAACCGATCTGTATGTAAAAAAAGTGGATTTGGGTTCACCGGCATACCAAGCAGGTATCAGACGTGGCTGGCAGATCACGGAAGTCAATGGTCAACGGGATCTGTCCTTGGCCTCCATGGAGCAGGATAATTTTCGGTTCCTATTCGATGCGATTTATGGGGAACAAATTCAGTTGAAAGCGAAAAATCCGGCTGGAGTAGAGCACGGTTTTCAATTTCAGGCCGCCCTGTTTAATTATCGCCCCATCATAACCCATCGTATTTTCGATCTGGGCACCCAAAAAGTAGGTTATTTAGCTTTTGATGCGTTCACCAGCCTACACTTGATTCGCAC
>Ga0079223_10002179_pt1 | contig 12057 bp, 10 predicted proteins | sample Stecom2011_FD_75072 | JGI IMG/M metagenome (GOLD analysis project Ga0079223, IMG submission 75072) | Agricultural soil microbial communities from Utah to study Nitrogen management - Steer compost 2011 | ecosystem: Environmental > Terrestrial > Soil > Agricultural land | place: USA: Utah...
ATTAAATACACTTTTTCTGGAATATTTTTTATTTCACTCATCCAATTTAATAAATCTTTTTGATCTGCATGAGCCGACAAACTCTCAATGTGCTTAACCGAAGCTTTTACTGGATAATATTTTCCAAAGAATTTAATTTCTTGAGCTCCTTCCAAAAGCTGCCTGCCTCTGGTCCCTTCTGCTTGATATCTTACCAGTAAAACAGTAGTAGAACTTACATCTATTAATTGTTGCAAATAGGTTAAAACCCTTCCTCCTGTTACCATACCACTTCCTGCTATAACTATTTTAGGGCGTTTATCGTCTATGGTTTCCCAAGTTTCTTTATAGGATTCCACAATGGCTACATGATGGCACATGGCTCTGTATTCTTCGTTTGAAAGTTTGTGCCATTTTGGAAATTGTTTAAAAACCTCCAATACATTATGTCCCATTGGACTATCTATAAAAATAGGAATGTTGGGAATTCGGTTTTTCTGATATAATTTCCATAAAATATACATTAGGGTTTGAAGTCTTTCCACTGCAAAACTAGGAATAATCAAGTTTCCTTTTGAATGTATCGTGTTGATAATTAATTCTGTAAGCAATCCTTCCACATCTTCTTCAGGATGACATTTATTTCCGTAGGTACTTTCAACAAATAAATAATCTGCCCACTCTGGTTTTTTAGGATTGTCCAACAGGTAATCGTTAGTTCTGCCAATATCTCCAGAAAAAACAAAACGCTTCTCGAATATGTCCAAATCTATAAAGGTTGCTCCAATAATATGGCCATTATATTGAAATCTGTAAGTTATGTTTTCATCAAGTTTTATCCACGTATCCACTTTCTCTGTTTGAAACATGTGTATGGTTTTTTCTGCTTCTTCAGTTGTGTATAAAGGTAATGCTGGCTCATGTTTGGTATAATGTTCCTTATTAGCTTTTTCTGCTTCTTCTTCATGGATTTTGGCACTATCCCTTATAATTATCTCGGCAATGGCAAGGGTTGGAGCTGTTCCTATAATGTTGCCCTTAAAGCCTTGTTTTACAAGTCTTGGCAAATAACCAACATGGTCTAAATGGCCATGAGTTAGTAAAACCACATCTATTTCCTCTACATCCACAGAGAGGTCATCCCAGTTTAATTCCCTTAATTCTTTAAGGCCTTGAAACATACCACAATCCACTAAAATGTTTTTTTGGATGGTTTCAATTAAAAACTTAGATCCTGTTACCACTCCAGAAGCTCCCAAAAAATGTATTTTCACTAAATGTTCCATAATTTAATTAACTGTTACAGAGTCGCTTAACCTCATCAAGGATTCTTTCTTTTCTGTTTTCAGAAATTCCCAAATGATCCAAGTAAAAAGCATCTCCTATTAAATCCCTACACAAAACCACATCTCTACTTAACAAAAATTGTTTTTCCCTATTGGTCAATAAAGTTGAAACTGTTATTGGATACAGACCCAATATATCAATTTTATCCTTTAGGCCATTTTCTTTTGGATAATCCCAACTTAATAATTTTAAACCCACACAATTTCCATATTGTATTGCATCTTGGGTAAAACGTGTATTGGTAACCACATAGCTTGCAATCAATTGGGTTTTATGTGGTTTGGTATACCAATGTTGTTTAACATCATTAAATCTGGCTGCAATGTATAGTGGCACCTTTACGTTACAATTTCGTCCTTCTTCACTATGAAATTTACATTCCACTATAGTTGTTTCTCCATTTTTATTTGCTACCACATCTATTTCGTGAGAAACACACACTCCTTGCAAGATTTTACCAACTTCCGTTTTATAACCAGAATAGGTAAATATGGCAGCAATAAAATTTTCGAAAGGGAAGCCTGTTGGACCAAGTTCGTAAATGGCTTTTTTCAATTTGTATCTAGATGCAAAGTAGCTTTTCTTCTTTTTAAGCAAAGCAAAAGCCCTATTATATATTTCTTTGGTTGAAATACCTTGGTACAGCTCGTCCCTAACCTTATCCAATATCTGGTTTATAAGGTCTACATCTGCTCCTGAATGCTTTAAGGAAGCCCTAAGTTTCTCTATTGAAAATTTTACTTTTTCGCCTGAAGATTTTATGACTTCAATATGTGTTTCCATAAATTAAAATAATAAGTTAACTAATACTGAAGTCATTTTTGATATCAGATTTCAATAACATTTTTTTTGTGGGATGGGATTACCAGAAACGGAATGTTAAGATGAAAGCCAAGTTGACTCACTGTAGATTTAAAAAATAAGTTTTCGAAAAACGAATGCTTATTATTTATCATTATCAACAGATCAATACGTTTTTTTTGTTGAAAATCTGTAATCGCTATAGTAACCTCTTGATCCTTCACCTGATGAAATAAATGAGGCGTATTTTTAAAATACAATTTTAATTTCGCTTTATTTTGTTCTTGTTCATCTAATAAATCTGTACCACGAGATACATGCAATACATTGATTTTAGACTTAAACTGTTTAGCAATTTCAACTATGGCATGTATTTGTTTTTCTTGATAGTCTATTTCGTAATCTGTAGGAAATAAAATTTCTTGGGAAGGCTCAAATTTAAATCCATCAGGCACAGCTAACACTGGACATTTTACCTGTTTAAAAACATGAACCGTATTGGAACCAAATAAAATTTCTTTTGCTCCTGTGGCACCTTTGGTCCCCATAATAACATAATCTATTTTATTTTCTTTAACCTGTTCTGAAATTTCAAGGGTCAGCGTATTAAAAACAGCTTCAAACTTAAAATGATGCTTAGGGTTATTAAAAGTATCCTGAATTCTGGTTTCAAAATTCTTTAAGCTTTTTATGGCCTGTTCCCTAATAACATCTGCCAAATCAAACTGCGAAGTGCTTACCATAACATACTCTACATGATATACAATTGGTGTATAAGTATGTAGCACATGAAAGGTGCATACTTTGTCTTTAAATAATTGTAGCGCATATGAAATGGCATTCCATGAGTTTTCTGAAAAATCTGTTGGTAACAATATGTTTTTCATGTTTACTGAATTTTAAAATGAATTAAATACGTTTGATGTTTTGCAAAGCTAAAAACGGAATCTCTAGCTGTAAACTAAGTTTAGAAATCGTATTTTGAAATAAGATATCTTCTAAAAATGAATGTCTGGTATTTACCATAACAAGCATATCGATACCTTCTGTTTCTATGTAGTTTAATATAGTTTCGATGATATCTTTATGCTTAATGGTTATAAAATTTATCTGGTTTTTACACAATTCGTTTTTAACAAACTCCCTATTGTCTTCTTGTCTCATGGAAAGTTTATCAAATTTAGAAATATAAACCATGTCTATAACGGCTCTAAAAGGAGATGCCATATCGCAAAGTAATTTAAGTTCTCTTCTTTTATAAGGAATCATATAGTTGGTAGGAAACATGATATGTTTTGGTTGTGTATATTTATAATTTTCAGGAATGGCCAACACAGGACATGGTACATATTTTAAAACCTGCAAAGTGTTAGAACCAAAAGCCACGCGTCTATCGTTTGTCTCGCCTCTAGTTCCCATAACAATAATGTCTATATTTTCTATATCCACTATTCTATCTGCTTCATCCACCAGGACATTATTTGATGGTAAAGAAAAATATTCATGCCTAGGATTAGGTGAAATTTCTTTAATCTGTTTCAAGATATTTTCCAACTTCTTGTTTGAAGCATTGTGCACTTGTTTGGTAACTGTCTCTAACTTATTTCTATTAAGTACAGTTTCATCTGCATATATCTCATCTTGATAGGCATGCATAATATAGAATTTGCTTTTATCATACTTGAAAAGTTCCAAAGCGTATTTAATGGCATTCAAAGCAATATCTGAAAAATCCGTAGGGATTAATATTTTTCTCATGAAAGTAGTATTAATATTGATTTTAAAGTTAATAAATAAGCCTAGGAAAAACTATGATAAATATCAGAAGGGGAAACCAAGTAAAAAACAAAAAAGCGAAAAAGTTAAAACTTTCTCGCTTTCATAAAAGCTCCATAGTATCCATTAACTTTATTTAAAATATTAACCCATCTTAAAAATCTAATAAAGACTTTTTAAACAAAGTTAAATAACTACTCAGGAATCTTATTTTGGTTATGTATTTTAAAACAATAACCTTTAACCATATAAACACTATATTTACAGGATAAAAGTAAACTATCTTTAAAATAAATAATATGACATTTATCAGTTTTTGAAAATAAAATCAAAAAAGCCAGAAGTTAAATTTCTGGCTTTCTCAGACTAATAGCTTAAATCTAAAAATGATTCCACTTTTATTTTTAGAATTTTCTCTTGAAAATCAATCAAAAGAGATTGAATTTCAAGCAAACTAATACTTCATGAATTACAATCTATATATATTTTATTTATGTAACAAATTTAGCCACTTTTCAAAAAAAATAAAATGACATCTGTCATGTCTTGCATATATTTCAAAAAAAATCAATAAGGCACAATATTATAGCCAATATTTAACAGGAACACTCCTAACAGAAAAAGCAACATATAAATTACCTGTACAAATTTCACGTTTATATTGTTTAGTCTTTTAACTGTTGGTCCGGGAAATGTAAATAATACCAAACCTATAAACAGGGCCATCCAACCTATAAAAGTAATGACAAGTTTCCAATTAGCTTCCCAAACGTTGTGTAATAGAATATTAATCAACCCTATAATAATGGACAAAAACGAAGCAATAATTAAAAACTTTTCATCTCTTAAATCGTTGAAAATTTGTTTTATGCGTTTGGGATTGAAACTTAAAATCACAAAAAACACAATGAGGTACCATCCCCAAAATTTAGCTAAGTAAATAGACATATCCATGATTTCTATATTTAATTATGCAATACTAAAAATGGAATATTGATATGGTAACTTATTTCTTCCACTTTTGAATGAAATAAAATTTGTTGAAAATAATTAAGGTTTTTAGCAACCATGGCTATCATATCTATGTCTCTACTTTCTACAAAACATTGAACTGCTGCTTCAACTTTTTTGTTAGTAAGAAAATGAAAGCTATGTGTGTTTGCATGAAAATAGTCTTCAAGCAACTCTTTGTTTTTTATTTGATCCCTGTTTAATTCGGTTTGTTTTTTACTAATATGAACAACCCTTAAAGCTGCTTGGTTATTTTGAACTATTTTTAAAATAGGTTCCAAGGTATTAATGTTGTATTGTAAAGAAAAATCTGTTGGAAAGGCAACCTCCTTAATGCTTTTGTAGGTTGCATTTTCGGGCACCACTAATGTAGTACATGGTACTTTGGTTATAATGTCTCCTGTGTTGCTTCCAATAATAACTTTTTTAAGACCAGAAGCTCCTTTGGTGCCCATAACAATCAGGTCTATGTTATTTTCCTCAACATGTTCGCGTAGGGATTCCACAAAAAAATTATAATCTGAAATAGTGTAGAATTTATGATTCCTATTTTTAGACTTGTACGCTGTTATACGCTTTAGCAAAGCTTTTAACTGCGCCTTAGCTGGCTTGGTGTAAACATTTTCAATAACATCCTGTGTTGGCAAATATGGAGCATCATTTAAAACCACATGACTCAATCTATTTACATGTAAAAGAAAAAAATTACAATCTATTCCTTCATGAAAATCTAAAGCATATTTTATGGCATTCCATGAGTTTTCTGAAAAATCTGTGGGCAATAAGACATTTTTCATTACTTAACAACTTAAAATTCAAAAGTAAGCTGACCAAGTAAGTTATAAAATGATATTCATCATATTGCTTCTACAAAATGGTTATTAATAAATCTCTTTTAGTTTTTCTAGATCCAAAATTTTAATATTTCTACCTTCCACCTCAATAAGGCCTTGCTTTTTAAAAAATGTCATGCTCCTTATTAAGGTCTCTGTTGCAATTCCTGCCACATTTGCTAGGTCGTTTCTGGAAATTCTAATTGGTTCGTTTGGTTTTCGGTTTAACTTTTCAGAGAATTGAATGATTGTATGTGCTGTTTTTTGATTTACAGAACCATAAGCCATTTGCAACAACTGCTCTTTAACATGAAATAAATTGTCCGTAAGCAATTGTATTAATTCCAAAGTTACTAAATGATTTTTTTCCAACACCTCTTTTAAGACATTTTTAGAGACACTAACCAAGGCGGTGTCTTTTATGGCAGTTGCTGATTCATGATAAGGAATGTTTTGCACAAAGGACGTGTAACCAAATAAATCGTCTTCTTTATAAAGTCCTGTTATAAGCTCTTTGCCTTTTTCATCAAGGATATGACATTTTACAATCCCTTTGCTGATTAGAAAAATGGCATTGGAATGGTCTCCTTGTTTGTATATGATGTCTCCTTCGGAGTAGCCTATGGTTTCACCGTTATCGTCTAAAAAATTTTTGAGATCGTTTAAGGTTTTTAGCTTATCATCCTGGTTTTGCAACAAGTATTCATTTGCTTGAATCTTAGATTCTTTAAGGATGGCTACTTTTGCCAATCGGCTTTCTATGGCGCTTATTAAATCAACTTCGTTAAAAGGCTTTGTAATATAATCGTCTGCACCTAAATTCATGCCTTTTCTTACATCTTGTTGCTCTGTTTTAGCCGACAAAAAGATAAAAGGAATATGCTTGGCTTCTTGGTGCTTGGACAATTCACTTAATACTCCATAACCATCAAGCTCTGGCATCATGATGTCACAAATAACAATATCTGGAAGTTCATTTTTAGCCATAGCAACTCCCAATCTCCCATTGGAAGCTGTTAAAACCTTATAATTTGAAAGCTCCAATAGTTCAGCTGTGTTCTCTCTTAAAACAACATCGTCTTCAATTAATAATATGGTTTTCATTTGTTTTTTTAGTGTTTAATATGGTCGTTTTCAATTTACCTCTTTGCATCATTTTTGATTATAAAAAATAACTTTACAACAGGTCTTTGGGTGGTTTATTAGGGATGGTTATGATAAAGGTTGTCCCTACCTGCTCCTGACTAGTAAATGACATGGAGCCACCCAAGTTTTCAATATGATTTTTTACAATGTTGAGCCCAATGCCTGTACCTTGGATTGTTAATACATTTTCGGCTCTAAAATAACGGTTGAATATGTTTTTTTGATCTTTTTCTGGAATGCCCATACCTTGATCTTTTATTTTAAAAAAGGTTTGGCGTTTGTTTTGGGTTATTTCTACGTCTATATTACTGTTTTCAGAGGAATATTTAATGGCATTATGGATTACATTGGATAAAGTAAGTTCCAATATTTTCTCATCTTGATGTAGCGAAATATCATCAATGTTCTCAGGATATTTTATTTTCTGGCCATCTTTTAAAAGCATGTTGGAGTTATAAATAACTTCGTTTAGGACTTTACTTAGTTTAAAATCCTTAAAATGGTAGTTTACTTTCCCAGATTCCATTTTTTCAACAGATAGAAAATCGTTTAAAACATTGTTCAAATTATTTACAATATTGGTAATGGTATTTATGTGCTTATTCCGTTTTTCCTGTTGGTCGACCATGGTATATTTTTTTAACAACATGGCAGATGTTAAAATGCCACTTAAAGGGGTTTTAAATTCATGTGACACCAAAGATAGAAACTTTGTTTTCAACTCGTTAAGCTCTATTTCTTTTTTAAGGGCAGCTTTTAATTCTTTGGTTTGCTCATCTACTTGTTCTTGTAGATCTTTGGCGTAGCTTTCTAACTGAAATTGTGTCTTTGCTATATACTTATTTGTTAGATGCTTTTCAATTGCTATTCCAGCTAACTTTAATCCTACTTCTATAATCTGTCTATTTAAACTTTCAAACTCTTGACTCTCTTTTCTATAAATAGCAAAAATGCCCAAAACCTTTTTTTTAGATGATATAATTGGTATAGACCAAAAAGCTTTTAAACCATTTGATATTGCCAACTGCCTAAAGTTCTGAAAGAATTCTTCTGACCCTAAACTTGTAACCTTCTGTTCCTTTTCGAGGAATTTTGCTTTTGCTGTAGATCCAATATGTTCGCTATTTAACAAATCATTAATACATTTGTTATAAGTTTTAGACAAACTTGGTGAAACTAAATTTTTCAGGACTTGTTCTTCTTCATCAAGCAATAAAACAGACACAAAGACATCTTCAAATTGCTCTTCAATTAAATAAGCAACATCTTGCAAAGTTGTTTCTATAGGTGTATCTAACACAATTAACTCTAATATGCGATTTTGTTTAATTTTAAAAAACTCTTGCTTTTTTCTTTCAGTAATATCCAGAATTATGGATACAAAAACTTCTTTGTCTTCAAAATTTGATAACTGTAAATGGATCTCCACTGGATATTTAGTACCATTCTTTCTTTGATGTATGGTTTCAAAACCTAATTTCTCTACTTGTTTATTTAATAAAATGTCAACCTTCTTTTTAAACCCTTCCAATGAGTAATTTGGTTTAATATCCACAGGAGTCATGTGTTTCAACTCTTCAAGACTGTAACCCAAATTTTTTATAGCACCATAATTAACATTTAAAAATTTAAAAGTCTTGGTATCAAATACATAAATCTCGTTTAAAGACTCATCTAAAATTGCAGCAAGATGTACTTGGTTCTCTTCAGCCAATTTGCGTTGAGTCACATCGTTTTGAATACCAATAAAATGAGTGACCACTCCAGAGTTGTCTTTAATAGGAGTTATGTGTAACTCGTTCCAAAACATGGTTCCATCCTTTTTGTAATTACGCAAAACCACATGACAGCTTTTCCCTTTGGTTACTGCATTTCTAATTTTATTTATGCTCTTTTGGTCGGTATCGTTAGCTTGTAAAAACCTACTATTTCTATTTAGGATGTCTTCTTGCGCATATCCAGTAATTTTTTCATAAGCTGCATTTGCATAAATAATTGGATGATCTTTTTTTAAAGCATCGGTTATTATAATTCCATTACTTGCATGTTGCAAGGCTTTACTTTTAATGTGCAGTGTTTTTTCAATTTCAACACGTGTAGTAATGTCTATAACCAAAGCCATTACAAAGGACTTGTTTTCCACTACAATGGGGTTTAAACCAACTTCTATGGGAAAAACAGTACCATCTTTTTTAACTCCATGAAGCACTTTGTCCATTCCCATGGCTCTGTTTTCTTTATTTTTTAAAAAGCCTTTAAAATGGTTTTTGTGTGCTTTATGGTATTGAATGGGAATCAAAGTATCCAAAGACTTGTCAATAAGCTCTCCTTTTACATAACCAAACATAAATTCGGTTGCAGAATTTATGGCTACAATGTTCTGTTTTTCATCTACAATAACAATACCTTCTGATATGGCTTCGGTTAAAATTTGAAAAACATCCTGGTTGCTTGTAATCATGCTAAATTTTAAAAAATTATGATTTCTTAAAGTTAACTGTTTTTATAGAATTGATAAAATTATCCTATAAAATAAATGTTAGACTTTAGTTAAACCACCTACTGATGGATATCATTTCATTTCTATTTATTTATCTTTAATTTGTTTAAATAATCAATGCGTATTTATTATGGATAACAAAGCACATTTAAACGCTCGTTTTTACGAAATCCTTGGCAAACTTTTCTATGCCATTGCAGCAACAGATGGTGTTGTGGTACCTACCGAATTTAACAAATTAAAAGAATTGGTAAAAAGCAAATGGCTGAAAGTTGACGATACAGAAGACAATTTCCATACAGATGCAGCTTACCAAATAGAAATTGTTTTCGATTGGTTGCATGAGCAAAACAACTTAGACAGCAACAAGTTGTTTGACGACTTTGTGACTTATAAAAACGAACAAGGCCATTTTTTTTCACCTGAGATTAACAAGCTAATTATTAAAACAAGCCATGATATTGCAAATAGTTTTTCTGGTAAAAACAAATCGGAACTCATCTTTTTGGCCAAACTGGATATGGAGCTAAAGAAATAACATGAAAAGCTATTCCCTATTTACTATTTTACTATTGTGTCTAGCCATTTTTATTGTGGATTTTTTAGCGTTTTACTGGCTTCAATCCATTACTGCCCTTATAGCATCCATATTTTTAAAAAACACCATCCACATTCTGTTTTGGTTTTTTACCTTAGGGCTTGTTGCTGCTATAATAACTTTAAAAGTAAGGTTGGACGACATACAACCTAGAAGAAAACAATTGCTTATTTCTTCCTTATATGGCTTGACCATTTCATCTTTTATTCCCAAAATAATATTTGTTATCGTGATGGCTGTTTTCTACTTCACCAATTACGTGTTTGCAGAAAAAGAGTCTCATATTGTCATTCCTCTCATTGGCTTGTTTGTTGGGTTTTTACCCTTTTTTGTAATAATGTATGGTATTTTTAAAGCAAGGTATCATTTTAAGATACATCATATTAGTTTAAAGTTCAAACATTTACCACTCGCTTTTTGTGGTTTGAAAGTAGTACAGATTTCCGATTTACATTTAGGTAGTTACAACCACCAGTTTCATATTCTGGAAAGAGCCATAAAAAAAATCAATCAACTGGAACCAGATCTCTTGTTTTTTACTGGAGATTTGGTAAACAATTATGCATGGGAATTACGTGGGTGGCGAAAAGCATTTAGGAATTTCTCTCCCAAAATTGACAAGTATGCTGTTTTAGGGAACCACGATTATGGCGATTATAGCAAATGGGATTCCAAAGAAGCTAAAAATCAAAATTTTAGTGCCATAAAGGCGTTTTATAAAGAAAATGATTTCAAATTGTTATTAAATGAAGCCGAATTCATTGAAAAAGAAAACCAAAAAATAGCCATAGTTGGAGTAGAAAACTGGGGCAAACCTCCTTTTAAACAATATGGCAATTTGCAAAAAGCCCTAAAAGGCACAGAACAGATTCCTTTTAAAATCCTCCTCTCTCACGACCCTTCCCATTGGCCCGAAGAAGTGATTGAGCACACCAACATTTCTTTAACTCTTTCTGGACATACACATGGTATGCAAGCTGCTTTTAAATTAAAAAATAAGGAATGGAGCCCAATAAAATACAAATACAAACATTGGGCTGGCTTGTATGAACAAAACAACCAATTTCTATATGTAAACAGAGGCTTGGGGTGGCTTGGTTTTCCTGGTAGATTAGGTATGAGACCAGAAATTACACTTATAGAGCTTAAAAAAGAATAATATGACAACTGATTTATGTCATAGTCTAAATAACTTAAATATATTAAGTTAGTATTTGATATAACCTTGGAAATCATGTCTAGTAAAAAAACAATTGTCATTTTAATTTTAAGTATTCTTGGTATATGTATTTTTCTTTTTGCTTGGTACAAATTCAATTTCTCTATGGACAAAGCCCAAACTTTTGAAATAAATGATCCTAATTTTCCAACAAAACTATTAATTGCTTCTCAAGGCAGCGAATTTAAAAATGCACTTACAAATCAAGTGATGGACTACTTTAAAGAAGATTCAATTTATATCCAAGTGATAGATATTTCTCAATTATCTAAAATAGAAGTCTCAGCTTACAATGCGATCTTATTAATACATACATGGGAAGGTTGGGGTCCACCCACAGAAATAAAAGATTTCATTCAAAATCATACAACCGACTTAAAGAAAATAGTGGTTTTTACAACTTCAGGAAACGGAACCAATAAAATAGCCAATGTAGATGCCATCACTGGAGAATCTAAAATTGATGATATACACTTATTTTCAAATAAAATTATTGTTAAACTCAAACCATTGTTAAAGTCTCATATCAATTAAAATGGTTTATTTTTATAAAGTAGGACTTTAAATTATAACTCTTCAAATTGATGGAAGATTTACTTCTCATTCAAACTACTCATTTTGAATTATCCCAATTGGATTTTATCAAAAGGGTTTTAATTGCACTAGGTATTGGGTTGGTATTAGGATTGGAAAGAGAATTTTCAAACACCCATAAAGATGAAATTTTTGCAGGTCTAAGAACTCTTTCTATTGTGTCACTTTTAGGTTTTTCCAGTGCTTTGTTAAACTACATAATAAATCCATGGTTCTTTAGCATTGGGTTTATAAGTGTTATTGTTATTGTGGC